>Ga0208767_1003133_pt1 | contig 12140 bp, 7 predicted proteins | sample VirMetDEL_Mar_21_FD_184514 | JGI IMG/M metagenome (GOLD analysis project Ga0208767, IMG submission 184514) | Aqueous microbial communities from the Delaware River and Bay under freshwater to marine salinity gradient to study organic matter... | ecosystem: Environmental > Aquatic > Marine >... | reverse complement strand
CAACACAAATTGCTGAAACGACTAATTCAACAATTACGGATACTGCTCAAACAAGTATTTTAGGCTCATCAACTACAAACAAATATACAGTTGAAATAAAAAACACTAGTCCATTAATAAAATCTAGCCCAGTAACAGACGTTAGTGTGACTATATATAATACCCTATTTTTTGGAGCTGTAATTGGTGGATCTAGCGCGAATGCTACAGCTTGTACAAACACACAAAATGATTATACTAGATTTGCTAATACGACCACAGTGGGTAATATAAGTAAATTATATAAAAATGAACAAGGGTTATCATTTACTTCAAGCGAAGCAGGTACATATTCTAAAAACGGATTATATGCTTTCTTTAATGCTAGTGGAGATAGAGTAGGGGCTTGGAATAATTGCCCCGCAGCAAGTCCATCTGTAACAATAAAATTTGGAGGAAATGCCGCTAATAAAGCAAATAGAAATCCATACGAATCATTAGGTTTAACAACGGAAGTAAGTAACTTTGCAAGTGGTACAACATTATCTTATTCTTGGACTCAAATTGCTGGCCCAGGATCTGGAGCCACTGTTTTAACCACAGCAGATAATTTTACAGCTGCATTAACACAAACTGTAGCAGACGGATTAGCTTCAGGTAGCACTATAACTAAAAAATTCAAATGTATTGTTACAGGAAGTATTGGTAGCGAATCAGACTTTGATGAATTTGAAATTGAGTGGAAAGGAAAATCCCAACAACTTGAAATTCGTCATTGTACTACTAATGATACTGAATATGTAAAAGTAATAAACAGTGATGGTTATAATAATAATGAGGTTGTAAACATAGTAGACGCTACAGGCGCTATTACTAATGGTTGTTACAAAATATTAACAGCTGGTCATACAACTCACGAAAGCTATGATGATGTTAAAATAAGCGGAGATTATCCTTTTAACGCAACGTCTACTTGTTGTAATTGTTCTTCGTGTAGCGCTAGTATAACTACTAGTTCAAGCGGAACAGCAGGTGTAAGCCAAAGTATGGCAGCTGGTAATAGTGGATTTTCAGTAAATACTTCAGGTAATAAATATAATTGGTTTTATACAACGGTAGAAAATGATAGATTAAATCCTAACGCAAGTTCGTGGGCGGAAATAACAAGTTTAGAAGATCAACAATCTTTTAATATAAGTAATAGCCAAGCTCAAACTTTATATTATATGGTTAAGGTTCAAGGGTTTAATGCTACAACAACAAATGTAGTGGAGCATGGATTTGCGACTATAGTGTGGGGGCCTGCATCTACAACACCTGTGCCTAGAAGCTACACATTACAGACTTACGAAGAATTTAGTTGTCCTGACGTGGCTGACGTAGGTACTGTTTATGGAAACTATACCAGTATAGCTGCTTTACCATCGGGAACGACTGTTACACTTAGCAATAATACTTCAACTTGTTATAAGGTTGTAGGTTTTGTATCAAATTACATAAATACATATCCTTCAATAGATAATGATTACCCAAATGGTTGTCAGTCATGTTATGATGATATAAACAAAGATTGTAGTTTTACATTAACTGCAGGAGTTACATACCTTAGCAATAACTCTGCTAAGTTTTTTGGAACATTTGGTACTAGTATTTCAAACTCTGACACTGTTGCATTATCTGTATCATCAGGAACAGTTTCAACATCATCAACTTCAACAGTTACAAATACCACAGTAGGGGCTTTAAAAGCAAGTAATGGATTAAGTATTTTCTTAGATGAAGGAGTCACATTAACAGCAACTGTAAATACTGGAACTTGTAATCCTACAACTAGAACCGCAACAGCACCTAGTTTAACTTGTTATCCTTTATTAGTTTATTATACAACTCAAAATCCAGCAACATCTAGTTCAGGTAAATTAGCTTTATGTGGATCTAGCAGCACTAGACAAATTAGATCTAATTCCTCTAGTCTTAATTCAGCCACACAAATATATAGTGGTAATACTTGTGCTACTTTAGAATCAGGAACTAAATATTACTCACAAGACAATGTAAACTATTTTATATGGAATGGTAATTCATTATCTAGCGGTATAGCTCTTAACTGCGCTTCAGGTGGAAGCGGAGGTAGTGGTGGAAATATACAATAAGCTTAACTATAATATAAAAAATGTAATAATAACAATATGAGCAATATAACTTTAGAATATAATTTTTCCAAAAATACTTCATTACAAGTAGGGGACCAAATATATTATTTAACAGATAGTAATACTGTTGAAAGAATTGGGCCTGCAGTAAGTATTCTTGATAATTATATAGTATGCACAGCAGAGGGGGATTTATCGGGGTTAAAAAACACAAGTTATATATTTTTTGGTAAAGATAATAGTAAAAATACATCAGGCGTAATAGGGTATTATGCAGAAATTAATTTAGAAAACGATTCAAAAGATCATGCGGAACTATTCGCAGTTAACTCAGATATATTTATAAGCAGTAATTAATCATGGAAGAACTAACAACAATAATAGAAGTAGCGGATACAGTTACAAAAGGTTTAGCGCCACTAGCTATAGCGGGTATAGCATCAGCAATTCCCGGTATTGCTAAAGGTATAGGTAGTCTATTCGGCGGTGGTAAAAGAAGAAGAAGAGAACGAAAAGCTCAAAATAGAAGAGACAAACAAATGAGGGCATTTGAAGCAACTGAGTTTACAAACCCTTATCAAAACGTTAGAAATGAATTTGAAGACATGGAAAATAGTTTTGAAGACTTAAGAGTTTCAACAGAAGCAGCGGATTTCCAGGCTCAACAACAACAACAAGGATTAGCTTCAGCTTTAGATTCATTTAGATCAGGAGCCGGCGGTTCAGGCGCAGCTGCAATTGCACAAGCATTATCACAACAACAAGCAAAAGGATTACAAGGTATAAGTGCTGATATTGCAAGGCAAGAAGCTATGAATGAAAGATTGTCTGCACAGGGGGCAATGAGACAACAAGAGCTACAAGCTAAAGGGGCTATGGAAGCGGAAAAATTAAGAGGAGCAGGTGAGAGTTCAAGACAACAATTAGAAATGGGTAAACAATCTGCTTTACTTGGAATGGCTAATCAAGATTTAGCAGCAGCCACAAGGGCAAGAGCGCAAGCAAAAGCTGATTTAGTAGGTGGTATTGGTGCTGCCGCTGGAGCAGCATTTTCAGCATTCGGAGGTAAAATAGGAGGTGGTGCATCTGGAGCAGTTGGGGCAGGAAGCGGAAGCTTAGGAACATTTGCGCCTGATTACAGCGGTAGTTTATTAGCTAACACAGCGGGTGCAGGTGCAGCTCAAACTCCAAATTTATTTATGAATAAATACAAGGACCCTAATGATTTTAGTGGATTTTTAAATAATTAATTATGGCAACAAAAACAGCAGGAGGATCAATGTATTCTGGTTTACTACAAACAAATCAAGAATTAGCAAAAGCGCAAGAGGTTGAATCTAACGCGTTATCAATAGGATTGGAGCAGGGCGTAAAACCTTTACAAGGGTACTTAATGGGTATTGCTAATGAAAAAAAACAAAGAGAGACTGATTTAAAAGAAGACCAAAAATTAGCTATTGATCAAATGAATATGATGGCTGACACTTCTGGTTTACTAGGGGATTATGAACCTATTGTTACAGGGCTAGCTCAAACAACAAAAAACATGTTAAATAATATTGCTAAAGATGAATCATTAAGTCAATATGAAAAAGCAGCTCAGTATAAAGAAGCGGTAGATAAGTTTAATAAACAAGTTTCAAAATATAGTGGTGATCAAGAGATTGTAGCAGGAATTACAGGACAATACGCTAAGGGCGCTTTTAGCCAAGCAATAAACATGCAAGGGGACGATTACAAAATTGGTAAAGCTTTATCTAGTGGTAACTATAAAATTCAAGGGGATAAATATATTATTGAAGGTTTAACAGATCCTAATGTTGATAGCAATAGGCTTAAAAACTTATATATACCAGAAAACAATGAAGCAGCAGATAAATATGCTGGCCAGTTTGGTGCTTTAGGATTAGCAACTGATGACCCTAAAAAATTAAAAGCAGGAGCTAGGCAGCTATCAATGGCAGCTGGCAATACCCAACAAGCAACTGAAGCTTTAGCTTCTATGGGTGTTGACTCCGCTGAATTATATTCAAATGCAAAAGAAAATAGATTTAAAACAAACGGTGAATTTGATCTTGCAAAAATGCAGGAAGAAATTTATAAAATAGGATTAGAAAGAGCAAACTTAACATTTATAGAAAAAACGCCACCTATAATAAAAGCGTCTACAGCAGAGCTTATGGCTAAAGATGCAGGGTTTATAATAAATGACGCAATGGGTTCTGGTGATTTTAGTTTTTTAATGAGTAAAAATGCTAAATTTAATGGTGAACAAATATTAGATGCTAATTATTCAAACGGAATACTTTCTATAGCAACAAAAGATAAAGATGGGGATGCGTCAGCGGCATTTAAAACTATAAACCTAAATACAGCAAACGGTCAAAAACAAGTTGGTGAAATTATATTAGGTCAAGCGCCAGGTTCCCAGTCTGTAAAAGGGGAGGCGGTAACTTTATTTAATAATTCGTTTAATAAACTTAAAGAAGAAGAAGAAAATGGACCTAATACTATTACAAATACAGAAGCTTATAAAGCTGGGGTTTTAAAGAACGGTCAGGTTGACTTGGATGGATATGATTTTACTATAACAAATCTTTCTACTGATACCATATCAAATGAAGAAGATAAATTTGGAAAAAGAAGAGAATATAGAACAGCTTCATCAACACCTGGTTCTACTATATCTACAGTAACTTATGAAAATTCGCCTTTATCCAGTAAGAAAAAATTATCTGAACAAGAATTTTTAGCTTTAAAATCTGATTTTGAACTTACATATGGAGATTATAATGATCAAAATTTAGCAAAATTTAAACAAGATAAAGAAGGTTTATCTGATAAACAAATTAGATTAAGGCAATTAGATTCGGCTGTTGCTTTAAATATAGACAATAAAGGCAAAGTTAATGATAGCGTTTTAGAAGAATTAGGGGTAACTGAAAAAGAAAAAAGTAAACTTAAGGGTATAAAAAATCTAACTATATCAGAACTTTTAAAACAATTGTATGTTATTAACGCAGACACAGGAACATACGATTCTTTACTAGCTTCGCTAGAGCCTAATAGAGATTTTGAAAATTAATAATTAAATAATATGAATGAACTTTATACAGTAAATGGCCAAGAATATTCTGTTGGGTCTAATAATTTACAAAGTTTTTTAACTCAATTTCCAGACGCAGTTAAAAAAGATCCATCAGCAAAGACATCACCCACAAGTCAGAGTGCGCTTGTGGAGCCAGGAACAGCACTCAATATGGGATTCAACTTGGGAAGTACTTCGTTGGAATCACAAGAAGATGATACATTTATTGAAAGAGCTTTAGGTAAAAATATTATCACAGACTTTTTTGGTGATATATACAGATCAGCGGAACAAGGTTTTACAGCAGCACAAGCTGTAGGTGAAAACTTAGATTTGTATAATCAAGGTGTAGATGCTTCTGATGAAACTATATTAAAAGCTATTGAAGCAAATAGAAAAGCAATGGGCGCGGGTATGTCAGACGAAATGCGTGACTTTTCAAGAATATATGAAGAAGAAGGCAAAGGTGTATGGGGATTCATAAAAGGTGTAATTAACAATCCTACTATTATACCGCAAGTATTTACAAGTTCTATGGCTACATTAGCTGGTTCGTTTTTCGATGCACCAGAAGTAGCTGGAACCGCTATAGCAGCAGCTGGAACTGGAGCAGCAGCAGGAGCAGCTATAACCCCTTATATTGCTGGTGCAGGAGCAGTGCCTGGCGGATTTGCAGGGTTTTTTGGTGGCTTAGGTGGCGCAATGGAAGCTGGTTTAACATTTGGTGAATTATTACAAGAAGAACTAAAAAAAGAAGGTAAAGATTTTTCATTAAATAATGTTAAAGAATTTTTAGCAGATGAAGAAAAATACGACTTAGTAAAAAGAAGAGCAGTTGGAAGAGGAATAGCAATTGGAGCTATTGAAAGTTTATCTGGTGGATTAGCAGGTAAGGCCGCGGGAACGTTATATAGAGGAGGAAGGCCATTAGCGGCAGTAGCAGCGGGTGTTGGTGTTGAATCAGTAGGTGGTGGAACAGGTGAAGTAGCCGGTAGATTAGCAGCTAATCAAGAAATGGATGTAGCTGAAATTGGTTTTGAAGCAATAGCAGGAACAGCAACAGCCCCTGTGAGTATTGCGGCTGGTATACTAAATCAACCTACATATAAAATAAAAGGTAAAAAAGTTACTAAAGCTGATATTTTAAATCAGTTAAAAGGAGAGGATGTTGATATAGCCGGCGTTGATTTTTCAATTGAAAACGACCCGAACTTACAGGAAGCTGTTACAAATAGACAAAGAAATATAAGAACTAAAGCTAGTATAAGACAAGCTAATCCTAATTTATCACCTACACAGATAGACAAGCTTGCGGCAATTCAAGATCAAATTGATGTACTTGAAACAAATAAGACTATAACTGGTAAAAATAAGAAAAAAGATCTTACAAATCAGTACAACGAAACAGAAGCAGCTTTTATTGAAAATCCTGAGTCATACGCAAAAGACCAAATGCAGGATATTACTAACACACAAATTGATAATGCTTTAGCTGAGCAAGATAGATTTATTAGTGAGACTTTTCAAAATGATAAAAACTTTTCAAAAACAGTTGTAGATGTTTTAGGAGGACTTGGTGTCCCTTTAAATATACTAAAAGTTTCTAGTGTAGAAGACCTTAAAGTTGCGTTAACAAAAATGGGTGTGCCTGAAGAAAAGCTTACACCTAAATATTTACAAGAGCAATTTAAAAAAGGTGGATTATTTAATAACGGAATGTTTTTTGTAAACGAAAATGTAATATCAGAGCAAGCAAAAGAGGGCGCTAATTTAGATTTTACTTATTCACATGAAACTGTACATGGGTTATCAAATCTTTTTATTAAAAACGTTCCTTCTCTTATTACAGAATTACAAAAAATAATTGGTACTGAGCAAACTGAATTGGTTCATACAAGAATGAAGGAAAGACAGGAAGCTGCAGATATTAAAATTGATGGCAATGAAACAAAGTTTAGTCAGGAACAAATAAGATATGCTGAGGAGTTTTTAGCCAACTACATGGAAGTCCTAAAATCTAATAAAGCAAATGACAATATACTTACTAAAATAGGTGAATTTATTAGAAAATATATACTAAAACCACTTGGTTATAAAAAAGCTGGTTTTAAAACAGCAAGTGAAATCAATGAATTTATTAAAGACTTTGCAAGAGAAGATGTAAAATCAGTTGAAAAAACTTTATCAGAAGCTAAACAAGTTGACAGATCAGAAAAGATTGTTGCAGATAAACCGCTTGCGGCAGCTTTGTTTGAAGAAATAGATGGCCTTGTACCAAAAAATATTAAAACTAAAGCGGAATATGATGTATTTACTCGTTCACCAGAAGGAGTAAAAATATTTAATTCTATATATACAGGAGCTATTAGCAATTATATAAAGAATAGATCGGTTTCTCAGGAAGAATCACAAAAAGTAATTGATGGTACTATAGAAAGAGTATTAAAGTTTAATCCTGAATCTAAAAGAGCTGATGGTTCTATAATCGGAATGCAAGGTTTTGTTGAAAGAATAATGTCAGATACAAGATTTGCTAAATTAGATGCTAAAAAAGCTTTATTTGAACAAAGCGAAAGAACTAAAAAAGAAGTTAACGTTGATGAAAGCGAAGCTGCAGAAAGATCAACAGTACAAATAGCTGATGAAACAACATCGGTTGAAACAACTGTTACTCAAAAACAAGGTACGCAAATTAAAGCTTTATCAAAGTTGACAGCAAATCAACCGGAACTAAAACAAGAGTATGAAGCTGCAGTAAAAGATTTTATTGAAAATGAAAATATTGAAGAATTAAATTATAAAACTTTAGGGGATATTACACCTAATACAACTTTAAGAATATTTAATTCGTCAGATAATTTTATTAAAGCTAATGGGGAAGTATTGCATGCGATATTACCATTAGGTGCAATGAAACAATCATACGGTGGCACAGGTTTAAAAACTTCAACCGGTATGAAACAAACCATACTTAATAACTTTTATAAAAAAGAATCAAGGGCTGACATGAAAAAAGGTACAGCTGCCGGATTACCAGTTCAAACTAAATTACCATTTGATCAAAAACAATGGAATGAATTGTTTACTAAAAGATCTGGTGATAGAAATCAAAAAACATTAATAAAAGCTTTACAAACAGAAGTGGGTAGAGCTATTACTAATAGTGAAGTTAGAAGACAGATATTAGAAAGTATTGAAAAAGGTGAAAGTAAATATGAGGTTGGAGTTGTTAATAAACTAGCTGATGGTAAATCAGAGTTATTAGCTGCACAAACATTTGTAAAAGATACAAACGGTAAGGTTGAAAAAACACAAGTTGCTATAAATGAGAATATAGTTAAATATGATCCAAGGCCTAAAGAAATAACAAAGGTTGATAATATTTTAAAGGAAATGTATACTAGGTTTATAGCGCAATACCCTGAACAAAAAAATAAAAAAACACCTCTTAGCTTAAAAAACTTTAGAAGATATGTTGAAGAGTATAATGCTGAAAAAATTGTTTTAATTAACAATGATAATTTAGAATCTTTAAATGATTTAAAAGGGCCTAGTAATAGCGAGGGCTCTGATCTTGCTTTTATTAGCCCAAATAACAATATTTTAAAAATAGAGGCTAAAAGTAAAATGGCAGATCAAACTGGTGAAGTCAGTGTTAGATTCAAAAATAATGAAATTAGTCAAGGTAAAAACCCAATGGACCAAAGTAAATTTGCGGTTGTTAAAAAACATTTAGTTGATAGTGGGTTTGTTATAAAATTAAAAGAATATTTAAAAGAAGCTAAAGCCACAGTTACTAAAGATGGTGTAATAAGAGTTACAGAAGAGGGGCATAATAGAGCAAAAGCTAAAGGGCTGTTGCCAAATACAGAAATAAAATTTGATAATGTATCAAATATATTACAACATTATGATGGCACAGATATTTTATATCATGCTAAAGAAGACAAATTCCATGCTTTAAACAACACTGTAGATAATATTCCATTTTTACAAGGTAAATCTAAATACGAAATAAGATTAAAAAGAAGCGGCGGGAATGTTAATATAGTTATTGTTAATAGAATTACAAGCATTTCATCAAAGGGAGTAAAAGCTTCCACACATAAATTTGGGTTAGCTGCTAAACCGTTTAATGCAAAAGCTGAATTTGCTGGTATACTAGAAGAAACAAAAGGTATGGCAATGGAAGATGTGCCGTCATTTATTGCATCTAAGCAAAGAGGTAAAAAGAAAGATAGATTTAGACCATTAATTCCTTACTCAGCAGAAGACTTTGAAGGTTTAATGTACCCGTTATATGGTAAAGGTGATGTTGGGAATAAAAATGCTCTTTGGTTTAAAGATAATATTTATAGACCCTTAGCAGAAGGTTTAATGGCTTTTGATGCTGTTAAACAAGCAACTTTACAAAACTTTAAAGAAGTAAAAAAAGAAATAAAAGCAAGTGGTATAGACTTAAGTGCTGAGTCATCAATCCCAGGTTATACAAAAGAGCAAGCATTAAGAGTACGTTTATGGGTTAAAAAAGGATATACTGTTCCAGGCTTATCTAAAAACGAAGCTAAAACGTTAAGTAATTCAGTAAGACAAGATTTTGATTCTATGCAACTTATGGAAAAGCTTGATAATATATTTGAAGAAAAAATATATCCAGAGCCAGGAGAAACTAATGATTGGTTAGCAGGAACTATGTTAACAGATATATTAGATCATGTTAATGATGTAACTAGAAAAGAATACTTAGCTCCGTTTTTTAATAATGTTGATGAAGCTATTGGTGTTTTAGGAAGAGGTGGTAAGTTACAAGGTGATAATGTAAATAAGCTAAGAGCTTTAATGGGTGAAAACTATATTGATGCTCTTGAAAATATATTAAATAGAATAAGAACTGGTAGAAACAGAAACATTGATAAGACTGATGATATAACAAATAGCTTTTTAGACTGGACAAATAACTCTGTTGGTACTATAATGTTCTTTAATACAAGATCAGCATTACTACAAACAATATCAAGTTTTAACTTTATAAATTGGTCTGATAATAATATTGTAAAAGCTGGTGCAGCGTTCGCAGATCAAAAACAATTTTGGGCTGATTTTGCTTTTTTATATAACTCAGACTTTTTAAAAGCTAGAAGATCAGGTTTAAAAACAGATGTTAACGCGGATGAAATTGCAAATGCAACAGCTAATAGTACAAATAAAGTTAAATCTGCACTTGCAGCAATACTTAAAAAAGGATTTTTACCTACACAGATAGCAGATAGTTTTGCAATATCTATTGGTGGTGCAAGTTTTTATAGAAATAGATTAAACAAATATCTGTCAGAGGGCATGTCTAAAAAGCAAGCAGAGGAACAAACATTCTTAGATTTTCAAGAATTAGCTGAAACTGCACAGCAATCATCAAGACCTGATAAAATATCAAAGCAGCAAGCTAGTCCATTAGGGCGTCTTATATTAGCTTTCCAGAACACACCAATGCAATATACCAGACTTATGAAAAAAGCTGCTCTGGATCTTATAAACAAGCGTGGTGACTGGAAATCAAATGTATCTAAAATAGTATATTATGGTGCAATACAAAACTTAATATTTCATGCACTACAAACTGCTTTATTTGCTTTAGCGTTTGACGATGAAGAAGAAGACGATAAAAAGGACAGGTTATTTAATATTGGAAATAGAATGGCTGATACTTTAATAGTTGGTACAGGTGTATATGGTGCAATTGCAGCAACAACTAAAAATGTTATACTTGAAATAATAAAACAAGAAAAAGGTAGAAAAGATTTTACACAAGCCGCTATTAAAACTACATCACTATCTCCACCTATTAACTCTAAACTACAAAAAATGATTAGAGCAGGTAGAAGATTTACGTATAAACAAGAAAGAGAAAAAATTAGAGAGCTTGGCCTTGATACAAAAAATCCAGCTGTAATATCTGCAGGTGAAGTTTTATCTGCTGTGTTTAATTTACCGGCTGATAGAGCTATAAGAAAATGGAACAACTTAGTATTAGCCTCAAATAGTGAAACTGAGTTATGGCAATCAATTGCATTAGCACTTGGTTATAGTGAATGGGACGTTAAATTAGGGCCTAATCAAAAAGAACCTAAAATGAATGCTAGAATAAAAATTCCAAGACAAAAAATTAAAAGAGAAAAAATAAAAAGAGAAAAAATTAAAAGAGACTAATTATGCCAAAAGATGCGTGTTATAAAAAAGTAAAAGCAAAATATAGAGTATTTCCATCTGCTTATGCAAGTGGAGCAATAGCAAAATGCCGCAAGGTTGGCGCTGCCAACTGGGGTAATAAATCTAAAAAGTAATGGAAGAAAAATTTGAACCACATATGATGTATTGCAAAAATGGTAAAGACGTTAAAGCAAATACATATAAACAACATTTAGCATTAAAGAAAAAAGGCTGCGGCCATTCTAAAGTTAAAAAATAATGGCTGTTCGTAAAACGAAATCAGGTGCAAATCTTAAACGATGGTTTAAAGAGAAGTGGGTTGATGTACGTACTGGTAAACCTTGTGGTAGAACAAAGGGTGAAAAAAGAGGCACACCTTACTGTAGACCCAGTAAACGTGTATCTAGTAAAACAGTAAAGACCGCATCTGAAATGAGTTCATCTGAAAAAGCTAAAAAAATAAGAGAGAAGAAAAGGTTAGGCCAACCAGCTGGAAAACCTAGAAGAGTGTCAAACACTAAAAGAAGAAAGTAGTATGGAAAAGATAAGTAAGCACGTTTCATATAAGGAAGGAATCAAATCAAATACAGCAATGAGATTGAACATTGATAATTCTCCGGGAGAATATCATTTAGGTAATATGAATGCTGTTGCTATAAATGTGTTTGAGCCTTTACGCGAATGGGTTGGTGGACCAATAAAAATTAATTCTTTTT
>Ga0208767_1003131_pt1 | contig 12146 bp, 11 predicted proteins | sample VirMetDEL_Mar_21_FD_184514 | JGI IMG/M metagenome (GOLD analysis project Ga0208767, IMG submission 184514) | Aqueous microbial communities from the Delaware River and Bay under freshwater to marine salinity gradient to study organic matter... | ecosystem: Environmental > Aquatic > Marine >... | reverse complement strand
ATTTTCTACTCCTTAGTTCTGTTGTAGAGAAAGAATGTTTACGGCTCGTATAATAAACTTCGTGCATTCCTTTGCCCGTAAAATGTTTATCGACGTAATCTTCCCCTATAAATCTTATGTCAATGTGTGTGCTATTCAATAAGTCTAGCAAACTTTTTTCTGTATCATAAGGTATTACTTCATCTATATACTTAACTGCTTTGAGTTGTATGTAACGTTCGTATATAGATTGGACAGGTTTGTTCTTCTCTTGTCGGTCTATTGATGGATCTGTTTGCAAGCCTACTATTAAGTGTTTGCAGTTCTGCCTGGCCTCTTTAAACATAACAACATGTCCTGCATGTAGTAAATCAAAAGCTCCGCATGTAAATCCGATCATCCTGACCCCTGTGTAATGGTAATAGTAGAGTTGCCTCCACCATTCACTACGATTTGTTGGTACTTACCGTCCTGTATTAATATAATAGTGTACCCCTGGGAAGCATCTACGGTCAACTGAGCGTTCTGCGTAACTTTTCTTTGGAAAGCAATCTGTTCACCCTGGAGTATTGTAATTATTTGTGTCTCTAAGTCTTGTCCTATATCTGTACCTTGTACAAGTGTGCCTGTGGATAAGTTGTCTGAACTTAACTGGTCTACTTCTTCTATGATTGCTAGTAAATCTTCAAAGAAGTTTACATCTAAAAAATTTATATCTAATTCTGTGAACTCTAAAGCATCTTCAGCTAGGTAATCTTGTTCTAGCTCGTTAAACTCTAGGTAATCTATATCCAATATGGCACCACTATCGGCCACGGACGCTGTGGATTGTTCTGTGGATAAGTTTTCTTCGTCCGGAGGAGCGACAATCAACATGTTATCTATGATGTCTAATGTTAGGTCTAATATAACAGGACTGCTAGGCGAGTTCTCCCACACATCTACAGTTGTTGCTTCGTATGGTTTGTTAAGCGTAACAGTGCCAGCTGCAGTTGTGACAAGTATTTCACCACTAGATAGACCATTAGCATCAGGTAATAAAATAATAAGCGAACGTCCAAGTTCATCCACAGTACACGTAAAGTCGGTTCCACGAATAGCAATGTCAGCCGTAGGTGTAGATAGTCTAATATTCTTTTTATCAATTTTGCCTAGTTTGCTACTGATAAATCTAGCAGTGCCATTAGCAAACTTCATTGCCATCTTACCTTTAGATGGGTCTGGGTCGTAGATATATTCAGTAATGACGAGCTTTGAGTGCTCGGTTAATTTAACAATGGAATCATCTAAAAAGGTAATAGCTATCCTACCAACAGTGGTCCGTACATCGTCCATCTGTTGGATAGGAAAGTCGAGCTCAGCCCCGTAAGGCTGATCCCTTATAACTTCAGCAGTACCTGTAAGCTCTGATATATCTCCAATACTAGCAGCTGGTGCTTGTGCCGCCGTCATTCTGAATGACGCACACAGTACCACTACCACCAGTAGAAATAATCTTAAGCCAATCGGCCGCCAACGTAGATGATTGTGTAATGTTGTAAGTTCTGCCATTGCCTGTCTGATCGAGGTAGAAATATCCACCTTGTTTACCACTACCACTAAAGTTCACAGTGTTAGAGTCACCATCTATATCTACATACGATGTACCTAAGTCATAGTTTATATCAAAGTCGAGTGTGTTAGAGTCGCCTTGAATAACCCAGTCTAGGTCAAGTGTAGAAGCAAGAGCAGTTGTACCTATGTCCAGAGTAAAGTCATTACTTGAACCTGTTACATCTACATTGAAGTCACCGTCGTCTGCACCATAAGTGTCAGTCGGGTCTACTTGTATTGTGAAGTCGTTGCTGTCTCCGTCAAACTCAAAAAAACCTGTAATGCCATCACCTAAGATGTCACCAAGGAATTTATTTGAGCTACCTATTTGGTTTATATCTAAAGTTAGATTTAAACCGTCAAGGTCAAGAGGAGTCATGTTACCAGTAGCAGCGTTTAGGCCACCGATAATATTAGACGAGCCTAGTTGTTCAACGTCTATGTTAGCGTTGTTACCAGACTGCTCTATGTATACTTCATTATCTGCATACAAAAAACCAACCAACAGTAAGGGTAAGAGTTTTTTCATTTGTAGCTCCAATATCCAGCTTGTTCACCCTCCGTGATAATTCCTAGCACGGCGGTTTCTATAGCAGAGCGCAGAGCAAGACTTCCTGACTCATTCCTAACTACACCACTTTCTATCTCGACTAGCTCAGTGCCATCCTCGATAAAGCGAAACACGTCGTCTGTTAATGATACACTAAGAATAGTCTTAGTTACTAATTTCTCAATCAGCACTTGACCACTACTAACTGATATTAGACGAAGCTGGACCGTCAATGTATCAGTTCTGTAGGCCTTAGATATACCAACACCTAAATAACGAGCCCCAGCACCGCCGCTAGTCTCGTTTGCTTCATAAGCAACAACAGAGCCTTCTAATAACAAACCAGCAAACAAAAGCGTGCCTAGTTTATTTGTGTCATTATTCTGCTCTCTGCCACTTCTTATGATCTGTCTTTCTTTAGTCAGGTTGTCGATTCCTATACGTTCGACCACCGTGAAAAAACCATCGTTATTGCTACCTGCATCTTTTAAAGCTTTGATTAAGTATGCACTCGGCTGTTGGGTAACAGCTGTAGAAAAACTTGCATACATAGAGTTACTAAGTCTTTGTCCTGTTTGGTCTGTAAATGCACTTGCGTACACTGCAACAGTAGGTTTTCTGGTAGGCGTACGAACATCTGCGAGCTCAGTAATAACTAGCTCATCTATCGTAGCTTCTTCTATATGTCGTACTGGGGTTATATTATTTTCTATCGGGTCAAACAGTAATGACGCGCAACTAGAAAGTAAAGGAACCAATAGGTACGGTAATTTCTGTAGTATTTCCTTCAGCATCTGTAATCTTCAACGTTATCATAGTGCCGTCTTCACTTACAGAATACTCAATAGTATTACCCATCAGCTCCAAGACACCTGATGTACTCGGTGTCTCCCCAAACAATGCGTCTACTAACTGTCTAGATAGCTGTGCATAGATTCTACTCTCTAGGTTACGTATGAACCTGGCAAGTGTAGTGTTTTCGGCGTCCCTTTTTAACTGTTCTTTATAGGCTTTCAGTTCAGCCTTGTTTGCTTCTTTTCTATTAAACTCTTGGTTCTCAATAGTTAGATAATGTGAAGACGTACCCACTCCACTAAAGGATGGGCTTTTGAACTTGTGTACCATTTCATCAGCACTAACACTGGCTGTAAGAAGTAGTACTAAACTAATCTTTCCTTTGGTCATCTCTATCTGCCTTAGCTATCTTGTTGCTATCAATTAGCTGCGGCACTCCTAAAATAGTTTTAATTAACGTGTCCTGCCTAATGATTTCGTTATCTAGGCTACGTATCCTATCTATTAATGCTACCAGAATACCATGCTGGGAATCAAGTTTACCGCCTAGTCGTTCTTCTATAGCTGCAATCTGTTCTGCTACTTTCTCATCTACTACATCTAATTTAGTTTCCATGCCATCCACGATACGCATGATTAGTTTATAGATGAACCACCCTAAACCTAAAGCTGCTGCTATAGGGAACCCAACTTCTTGTATAAGGGTTACTACTGAATCCATCAGTCTTGTTTATTGGAGGCCCCGAAATAGAAAGAGATAACTGCAGACGCTAAACCACCTAAGTAGCCTAGCACTAGATTAATCAGGGCCTCACTGTTTTGCTCCGGTGGCTGTAGCGTTACGAGGAAGATATAACCAAGAAAACCACCGACCATGGCTATACCTATGATTCTTGCTGTCCAATCTTTAGAGAAATGTTTACGTGCATCTTTCTTTTCTTCTGCTTCTAGCTTGTAGATATCAACATCCAACTGTTTCATCTTAGCTTCAAAGTCTTTCTCTGCTTTTTTAATTTCTAATAATTGTTCTGGTGTTGCTTGTGCAATTGCTTTTTCTAATGATGCAGGAGTATTCTCTACCCCTAAAACTTTTGATATAACATCACCGGCCATGCCACCTAGTGGCCCACCCAATGCAGTTCCTAATGTTGGAGCAACGCTCCCTACGATGTTAGCTAATAACTTCTTCATATTTTCCAAGCTTTAACAGCTCCTCCTTGTTTGCTAAATGTTGTGCTTCTATGTCATCTTTGCTTTGCCCTGTGTAGGCAACAGCTAAATAGTTGTCTATAAGCGCTTGGTTTAGATCCACGCCATCTGCAACGATGACGCCTAGAACTCTACCGAACTTCCCTTTCTTGTCTAGTTTTGTTTGTATTACTAATTTGTCAGCATGTAATATGTGCTGTGCTAAAAAATCAGAAGCTAGTTTACCTCTGGCTTTTTCATCTAAATCTCTTGTTCGTGACTCTGGCGTATCGATCCCGTATAGTCTGACACGAGACTTATATATAATATCGAAGCCCAGGTCTATTTCACAATCGACCGTGTCACCATCGACGATTCTAGTTACACCACACTTATACTCGTACATTATTTACCTACTTTTGCTTGTGCCTTTTTATGTGCTGACCTAAAAGTATCACCTTTCATCATAAGGTTTTTCATGTATCTCATGTGCTTTGCACTATGGTGCTTAGAATGCCTTTTCATACTTGCCTCTTGTCTTTTAGTAAGAGACTTCTTACGTGTTGGCTTCTTTCTTGTTGTTTTTCTTTTGTACGCCATAGCTTATATTATCACGTTCCATCCATTTCTGCATAGCCATAGAGTTGCCAAGTATAGTAGCCATCTCTATCTGTATCAGATACGCCAGCTTTGAACCACTCAATCATTTGGTCAGTAGTTACACTACTTATTTGTATAAAACTTTCAGGTAAAGTTTCTGCACTTTGTAAATAACCATAATTTAAAGCTCTAGTTTCTCTAATAGTTATAGTCTTAGTATCGTCTGCTTGATCTACCGCGGTAACATCTACAACAACTTGCGCCACTATAGGTGTTCTATCAGTACCACTTTTAAATGTAGTTTCACAACTTACAAATTCGTAGGTGTAATTAAAATTATGTATAGCCATTATGGTAACGGTCCTCCTCCTGGTCCTCCTGGCGGAGTAAATGGTGGTGGTGAACTACCACCTGTAGTTGTTACTGAGTACTGATCAGTTATTCCATTTACTGTTAATGTAACGTGTGTAGTAACTCCTCCACTAGAACTACTTTGATTCTTCAAGGTTATAGTATCACCATTTGTCACAGTAAATGAACCTGGGCTTTGATAACTACCACTATTAAGTTTGTACTGAGCACCAGTACCACCAGATACTGTAGCAGTACCACCAGAGAATCCAGAACCAGTTAAAGTAATAGTGTTTGATGTAAAGGTTGTAGAAGTAGCTTGGTTAGTTAAATCTGTAAATGTAAATTGATTAGGCTCATTAAGTGTAAGTCTCTGGAAAGCGTACTCAACACTAGTTAAATATCTAGTTCCGCCATCACCTTGGGCATGTATATATAAATTAGTAGGGACTGTGTTCGCACTTCTTTTAATAAAAGTAACAGATAGCTGAGCTATAGCATTAGTAGTTTGGAATCTAGCTATACCAGACCAGTACTCAGCTCTATTAGAATGGTATTGCAAACCACCAGTATCGGCCATCGGCAAAGTACTAGAGTTAGGCCCATTGTTGTAAGCATTACCTGTACTGAGTAACTGTGTACCAGAAGAACCGTAAGTGCCATCTCCAGCTGCAATACTTAATGTTTTAACTTGACCGTTGCCACCAAACACCCTTACATAGCCTATGTATACACCAGGCTCTGTTCCTATCTCTCCTACTTGGGCTAGCCTCATAGTGTCGTTTTGGAAACCACCTATCGTAGTACCTGTTACTTTTTTGTTTACAGTTGGTAAAGATAAATCAGTAACATTAATACGGTCAGCATCTATCTGACCAGTCGTGATACGTGAACCGTCGATCACGGTTGATCCACTTGCACCAAGGTCCGTGGACACTATAAGGTCTGCATCTAAAAACTGAGCATCGACTGTACCTGTAGTTATATTGTCACCGTTAATGGTTGTAGAACCGCTAGTAGATAAATCAGTAGACTGTATAACACCACCAGATATACGTGCAGCATCCATAGTGCCCGATGTTATACGTTCGGCACTCATAGCTCCTGTGGTAATCACGTCCGCACTCAAAGAACCTATCTTTGCTGCTGCAATAGAACCATCTTTGATCCTGGCTGTGTCTATATAAACAACACCACTATCTACAATAAAGGGAGCGGAGCTACTAGAACCATTCCATATAGCAAACTTATCTGCTTGGAACTGAACCGAAGAAGCGGTACCACCATCTGAGGCATTTGCTTCGATAACCATACCTGCTACAGAACCGTTAGCGGCTACTTGTAAAACATAAGATGCCTGAGCATTACCTTCTAAATCTGCTGTTGCATTAGCTAGTTCAGCAACACCTGCATAGGCACCAATAATATTATTAACAGTAGCTGTGTAGCTACTAAAAGCAGTAGTAGAAGTAGCTGCATCACCAGTAATCTCTATGGTCAAGCTAGTAGTGTTTGGCACAGATTGTATTTTGTGTGTCTTGTTTAGTTGAGTAGTTGTTATACCACCAACTGCTGTAGCTCCTACTAGTGTAATGTAAGCTCCTGCGGTTACGTCAGCAGAACTTATACCATGGGCAGAAGTTGTTGTTGAACCAGCAGAGTTAGTTACAGTTTGTATAGTTACAGTTTTACTAGTATTAGTGGTCTTGATACGTACACCAAACTCTAGTCCTACTGTTGCTTGTAAAGCAGTTATAGAATTAGTGTTAGCAGTGATGTTACCTGCATTAGTAGAAACGTTTGCGTTAGTAGAATTAAAAGCACTAGCAATAGCACCACTACCAGTATAACCACTTATGGCAGCTTGTAGATTTGTTATAGCACTAGCATTAGTAGTAATGTTACCCGCGTTGGTACTAGTGTCCGTTTGCAACTGGGTTATAGCACTAGCATTAGATGCAGTTCTAGTGTCTGTAACTTCTACCCAAGAGCTACCATTCCAACGATACACTCTATTGTTAGCATCAGTGTCGTACCAGATATCACCAACGTTAGCACCAGTAGGTTGTGAGTTTTGAGCATAAATTGCAATACCAGAAGTATCATTAACAGCTACCCAGGCGCTACCACTCCAACGATACAACTTATTGTTATCGTCTGAATCTATCCAAAGGTCCCCTGCATTACTAGCAGTAGGAGCAGAAGTCTGTATAAAAGTCCTATTACGCAGGTCGATATTTGTTTCTAGCCCCTGGATAGCAGTAGCGTTTGTACTTATATTCCCTGCGTTTGTACTAGTAGTAGTCTGTAAATCAGATATTGCAGAAGCATTAGCAGCTAATCTAAGATCATCTACAGCTACCCAAGCGCTTCCGTTATAACGATATTGCTTATTATTATCATCTGTATCAAACCAAAGGTCGCCTGCATTACTTCCACTAGGTTGCGAGTTTTGAGCGTAAACTGCTATGCCCGAAGTGTCATTAACAGCTACCCAAGCACTGCCACTCCAACGATAGAGTTTGTTGTTATCATCTGAATCTATCCAAATATCACCTGTATTAGTAGCGGTAGGCGCAGAAGTGCTAATAAAAGTTCTGTTCCTTAAATCTATATCAGTTTCTAATTGAGTAACTTGCCCTGAAAGAGTGGATATGTCTCCAGCGTTGGTATTAGTAGCAGTTTGTAACCCAGAGATAGCAGAAGCATTAGCAGCTAGTCTAGCGTCATCTACAGCTACCCAAGCTGTCCCGTTATATCTATACTGTTTATTATTGTCGTCCGTATCAAACCATAAATCGCCAACGTTGCTGCCTGTAGGTTCTGAAGTTTGTGCGTAAACAGCAATGCCTGAAGTGTCGTTGACTGCAACCCAGGAGCTACCATTCCAGCGGTAAAGTTTGTTATTGTCATCTGAATCTATCCAGAGGTCACCTGCATTGTCTGCAGTTGGTGCAGAAGTCTGTACAAAAGTTCTGTTACGTACATCTATAGTAGTTTCTAGTGCTGAAACGTCACTAGCTATGCTACTAATATCCCCATCATTATTATCTATCTGTGTTTGTAGCCCACTTATTGCTGAGGCTACTGTACTAGATCCTGAGTAACCAGTAAGAGTACTTTGCAATGCGGTTATTGCAGTAGCGTTGGTGCTTATACTTTGGCCTTGTGTAGATGTTGTAGTTTGTAATTGTCCTATAGCAGTAGAATTAGCTGCTAATCTGGAATCGTCTACGGCTACCCAAGCACTGCCATTGTACCTGTATTGTTTATTATTATCGTCAGTGTCAAACCAAAGGTCGCCTTCGTTATTACCAGTAGGCTCACTGTTTTGTGCGTATACTGCAATACCAGAAGTATCATTGACTGCTACCCACGAACTACCGTTCCAACGATAGAGCTTATTATTGTCATCTGAATCTATCCATAAATCACCCGTGTTGTCTGCAGTTGGTGCAGAGGTACTTATAAAGGTTCTGTTTCTTAGATTTATGCTAGTTTGTAATGCTGAAACATCACCAGAAATACTAGTGATATCTCCATCATTATTAGTTATCTGTGTCTGTAGTCCAGAGATAGCAGAAGCTACGGTACTAGACCCAGAGTAGCCAGTAAGAGTGCTTTGTAGATTTGTTATGGCGGTAGCGTTTGTAGTTATACTTTGACCTTGCGTAGATGTTGTAGATTGCAACTGAGTTATAGCAGTAGAGTTAGCAGCCAGCCTAGAATCGTCTACTGCTACCCATGCAGTTCCGTTATACCTGTATTGTTTGTTATTGTCATCTGTATCAAACCAAAGGTCACCTACATTACTACCAGTTGGCTGACTATTTTGTGCGTAAACAGCTATTCCAGATGTATCATTAACTGCTACCCACGAACTGCCATTCCAACGGTATAACTTGTTGTTGTCATCTGAGTCTATCCAGAGATCGCCTGTGTTAGTTGCAGTAGGAGCTGAAGCACTAATAAAAGTTCTATTACGAAGATCAATATTAGTTTCTAATTGGTTTATAGCAGTTGCATTAGAGCTAGTGTCAGTTGTCAAAGTTGCGATGCTACCCTGAGCTGAGGCCATTGCAGTAGTTAAATCGGACCCGCTAAAGCTAGCAGATCCTATCGTTGACACGAGAGTAGCATCTCTTGCTTTCTCCCAACCGTTGTTAGATGAGTTACGTGCATACACCTGGTTGTTGTCATCTGTATCTACCCATATGTCATGGGCCTGTAAAGCAGTGCCGTCAGCTCTTTGTGTAGGAGCAGAAGTAGATTTTATAACTCTAGTAGCATTAGTAGTAATAGCGTTAGCAGTTGTTTGAGCAGCATTAGCAGCAGACTGAGCAGAATTAGCAGCAGACTGAGCGGATGCAGCTGCGGTATCTAATGTACCTAAAGCACTAGCTAAAGATGAACTTACACCATCTACATTTACAGTTATATCATTTTGCAAAGTACTAAAGCCAGGTAGGTTAGCTAGTTCTTCACTAAGCTGTTGCATGACTGCGCCTACGTCAACTGCTGTAGTAGCAGACGTGCCTTCGGTATCATTCCAGGGGCCAGCTACATCCGACGCACTTACGTATCTAACCCAGTAATAATATTCTTGGTTGTATCCGACTTCGTCTGTGTATACGAAGGCATTAGTAGTTGCTATACGTACGGCACCGCCAAGAGCATTGTCTTGTGATCTCCATATCTCTGAGTAAGAATGATTACCGTAACTAGCTTTTGTCCAGGATAAAGTTATTGAAGTAAATGCAGCAGAAGCTTCTAATGTACTAGGAGCAGGCGGCGGGGTTGTAGAACCACCTGTGCCTGGGGGTTGTGATATACCACCAGATACACCTACCTTTTTATTTTTTACTTGTACTATGTTGTTGTCTGATAACTCTCTAAGAGTAACAGCTCTATCTAGTGGATCACCACGTTGACCTAGTCTTATTTCTAATGCTTCTTTGATTGCGTCAAGAGCAAGTTTTAGCTCTGTTGGAGTTTTTGGTGGTATGTTCTTAAGAGCAGGTAATTTAGTTTTAGCCATTACACTTCCTTAAGCTCTACAATAGACTCTCCTAGGCATACTTCATTTACAACTTTTGCAGACTCTACTTCAAACGCAAAAGTTTTATGTACACTTGCTGGTAAACGTACTACTGGTTCGGGTATATCGGTAGCACTAAAACTAGGAGTAGTACCTGTTACACTGTATCCACTACCACTTGTAGATATAGTAGCGTTGTATATAACACTACCATCTCCATAGATTTTTAATGTTACTGGGTAAGCCTCTGCATCTACTTTTGCAAAACCAAAACTTGTATGCCGTGCTACTGGAAACTCTTTACTCTTCCAATTGTACGTAAGATTATTAGTGCTGCCTTGAAACTTTTTAATTTTATTGCCAATAATAATGTACAGCTCGTTGTCGTCTGGGTCAGTAAAGCCACCACGTATTAAAGCACTTGCATCTAAATCTACTAGAGCATTTGTACCTTGTCGGGGGTCGAATATAAAACCACCAAACCCAGAGCCTGTATTGTAGAAACCTACATACCTACCTTGCCATTTAAAACCTGTAATAGTAGAAGGGTAGTAGTTAGCTTGCCATTGTTCAGGTGTGATAATAGCCTCTGTTAGGTTTTGTGCTTGTGCACCTGCTGCAACCATAAGACCATTAGGACCCGCATAATAAACAGATTCACCCATATCTACCATAGACCTTTTACTAAGTCCTGCATCTGCTGTTTCTATTTTTATTGCAACCATAGCAGAAGGGTCTGTACCCGTTACTAAGAAAGGTGGGCCTTCGGTAGTAACAATTAGCCCGTTAGAGGTAGCTTTCATACCTACAATTTTTTCTTCTATACCTATTCTGTAGTTAGCGGGCCAAGCATGTGGCTGATACGCTTCACTAAAACATATTCTATTGCCAGTAAACCCAGCAAAAGTACCATTACCTAAAGCTAGTAGGCCTTTCATAGGGCCATCTGGGTACAAAGCAGTGTCATCATCTGGTGGTGCAATCCAAGTAGCAGAAGGTAATACCTCAGCTAGTTCGCTATTTTTAGAAGTATCTGTGTATGTCGTAGCTGACAAAGTAAGCTCCGCTACAAATTGAAAATCCGTTAAGTTAGTACCGGTGTTTGATCTGTATATTCTTTTCTTTGATAAGTTTGTATTAGTAATTGTTGTAGACGTTTCTAGGTTAGATAGGTTTACTGACATATTATCATCAGTAGTTATAATGCTAGAAGCTGGTGATGGTGGGCCTTCTTCTCCATATGCAGATACAAACGTATAGACATAAGAAGTTTCATAATCTAGTTCTGCATCTGAATTTTCACCAAAACTAGCACCATTTGTTATAGAGCTACTAGTAACACCAGAAGTAGCAGCGGCAGATAAGATAACTGTAACTGTAGTATCACTAGGTACCGTCCTTATCCTAAAAGTCCCGTTTATATCAGCAGCAGCTATACCACCTATTGTGCCTGTTACATTTGCAATTGTTACATAGTCATCTACTGAAGCGCCATGAGCTGATGCAGTAGTAAGAGTTATAGTAGAACTTTCATTAGTTGTTGTAATAGTAATGTTAAGAGTGGTACCCCCACCTACTGCCACGGTGGGAGCTGCAGTTGGGGCAGGAATACCTAATCGGTAACCAGCATTAGGAAATACACTACCACCTATAACATCAGAACTTCTGCCCATTTTAGGAAAAGATTGACCTGACCAGTATATCGTGTCGTTAGTATCTCCTGGTATAGGACTACGCACGACATCTACATCTTCATCAAATTGCAGCCAACGTTCTGGGCTATCGGTGTATTTAAATATAGATTGTCTGCTGGAATTAGAAAGATTTAAAGTGTCAGAGTTATCTCTGATAGGCACTAAACGACCACTCTCAAGGTTTACATCCGTAGCTACTGTGGCTAGTTCATCCTTTAAGAGACGTGGTGAAGCTTTAGGAGCGAGCCCTCCAAAAGTTTTAAGTTTAATATAAGCCATTTATTCATTATACAGTATTCAGAACTGATTCCTGCAGTTCTCGACTCCTTCTTCCTACTTGTTTAAACCACCTGCTGTC
>Ga0208767_1003130_pt1 | contig 12147 bp, 17 predicted proteins | sample VirMetDEL_Mar_21_FD_184514 | JGI IMG/M metagenome (GOLD analysis project Ga0208767, IMG submission 184514) | Aqueous microbial communities from the Delaware River and Bay under freshwater to marine salinity gradient to study organic matter... | ecosystem: Environmental > Aquatic > Marine >... | reverse complement strand
CCATCAAAGTACCGCTGGGCCTTTATGCGGTCTTCAGCAATCTCTGACTCTACGAAATCCACAGAGTCCATAACCGCCTCACGAGCGATTGACTCAATCTCTTGGTCTGTCATTGGCTTGAGCATTACTGGTTATCCTGTGCTAATAAACCACCCGCTGGCGCAGCAACTTGCTGACCAAATGCCGTTCGGACGCCAGAACCAGCAACATTTGCTATTGCCGCCGCTTTCCTAAGCATCTCGTCTAGCGCCTGATTATTTGTAAGCGCCCTCAACACCATGTCGGGGTCTTCCGTAAGCAATACTCTCGCCACGCTAGCGCGATCTTTATCTGATAGCTGCGGCATTCCTTGCTGTAACTTTTTAGACACAGCGGAGATTATGGCTATTGGGTTGCCTTGGAATGCCTGCATAATTTCTGTAATACTGGTTCCGCTTCCAATCTGACTTGCTGCTGCTTGCTCGGGCGCAGTCATTGAGTTAAATAGCACCTTGTCATATAGCTCTTGAGAGCCAGATGCGATATCTAGCTTACGTTGGATGTCGTCAATACTATCCTCTGGGAAGACAACGCGCAGCGCAGCACCTTCTTGACGATCAGGGTCAGCAAGGCGAGCCATAATACCGGGAGAGCGTCTTGTGCGATTTCTAACGCCATCCATAACACCAGCGCGGAATGCGCGAACTGCCGCATCACCTAACCTCTGAGCCTCTTCAAATTTAATCTCCAAATCATCCACATTCATTGAAAGAGCTTTTCTGCCTTCAGCAAATTGATCTCTTGCGGTTCTGCGGGCGCTTGCTTCGGCACGAACTATCTTAAGGTCAGGGTATTGAGCATCCAGAGCCGCTTTTAGGTCTCTTGCAGCATCGCCTGCATTGGTGGCTCTTGTTCCTGAGCCAGCTTTATATAGATTGCGTGTATGCTCATCCATGACCCTTTTGAGAATCTCAGCGTCTTCTAGGTTTGGAGAGCGCTTTAAAACAAGCGTCCCGGCCTCATCAAAATCAAACAATGGGACAAGATTCCTCTCGCCATACAATGAAGACAGCTCATCTCTTGCCGCAGGGAAACGGCTTAGAATGCTCTGCATCTGAGAAGCTATCTCTGGGCTAACGTCAGGAATTGAGCCAAATACGCCCCTATAGGCTTGCTGCTCTAACTTTCCAAGCTCATCATCTGACGCCTTCATCGCTTTTACGACATTTCCAGATATGTTTGGAGCAAGACCTTCCTGAATTCCGCTAACGGCTTCTGCTCTAGTTGCAGCTCTACGCGCTGGCAACGCCTCGGTAATCATTGCGCCTGCTTCGCCACCCTTGCTTCTTAACGCCCTGACGGCGGCTTGCAAGGTGCGGTTCTCTGCCATGATTTTGCCGTCAATAACATCTTGGACAATCTCATCAACAGTTTTGCCTGTGCCTTCTGCCAGCCTTCGCAACTCAGCTTGAACTGCATCGGCGGGTTTATCACCCAACTTCTCGCGAGCAAAGTTGACCATGCGAGAAAATAACCCACCAGTCGCCCCGACCGCTCTCTCCGCAATAGGGCCGCCAACCGCACCAATTGCAGTGGTAGCGGCAGCGCCGGATAGATCATCAATTCCCGGTGGCCTATCTAGCTGGCCAATATACGAGGCCAAACTTTCACCACCGCCTATTGTGGCAAGACGCGCCAATGAAGCGCCCTGCATTCCGGGGATAAACATTGTGGCTATAGATGGAACTAAAGCGCCAGCGATCTCATACGTTAATGCTTCGCCGGGGTTCTGCTTCTTATATGCGGTTAGCTTTTGAGTCAGCTCATCTTTAATTTGACGATATTCGCCGCCGCCCAAAGACTCTGGCAGGAGTGATCGTATAAACGCCTCAACTTCATCAGCATGGCTGTATGTCGCGCCTTGTAGTGTTGCGCGAAATTTTTGCGACTCAGCAACAGCTTCTTGTGCTGGCTCGTTAAGACCTAACTCTTGTTGTGCAGTTTCCCACGGCTTCATTTGTTAAACCTTTTGCCAGCTAGATTCTGCGGTTTCATCGCCGCCAATATACTTGTACTTTTCTCCGGTTTTCGGATCTTGCACAATATCTCCGACCTTTCTTTGTGATAACGCCGTATAAAAATCATTTATGCTTGGCTGAGGGCCTTCATAGCCTCGCAAGGTTCCGTTCTTATTAAAATACTGCGCCATAGCATTTCGTTGCTGTGCGGCCATGCTCATCTGCTCAAATAGCGTCCTTAGCCTTTTGGCGTTCATCTCTGGCAATAGCTTTTCATTATATGCACGAGAAATCAGACGCTCGCCCTCCTTCTCCGTAAACTGCGCACCAAGAACTACACGTAAATTTCTTTGCACAACTTCTTCAACCTGCTCTTTGGCATTTAATGCCTTTGGGTTAAATATGGCTTTAAAGAAATCTGGGGCATAATTAATAGCCTCACCTGTCAGTGGCTGCCCTTGCTCTAGCATTCCCAAAACGGTGCCAATCTGAGCAATTTGACGACTCATGTCAGAACCGCCGCCGCGAGTCCACTCTAAATGCTCCGTAGCATACTCTCTATCTAGCGCCTCAAAGCCCGGCGTAAGCTCTTGCCCACCAATAGTGATGCTTGTACCGCTTGATCCAATAACTTTTTCTACGGCCTCTTTTATGGGCGTACCTGTCGCAACTAGCGCCGATACCTTTTGCTCAAAAGATGTCGGCTTCTCAGGCGCTTTTAAAGCCTCGGCAACGGCAGTCTTAGCCATTGCGGGCTGCTGCAACACTAATTGTGCCAGGTCTTCTCTGCCCACGGACTTTAGCCACTCCGCAGTTCGCGTACCTTGGCCCTTCAAAAGATCCAAGGCTTGCTGAGTCTCAATCTGCGACTGAGCCATGCGAGCGATATTGGGGTCAGGGTTCAGCCTCATCGTGTTAAACGCGGCAGCAAGCCTGGCGCGGTTGGTCGGATCCCCCAGATACTCCATAGCCCCAGAGCCAAGCTTCTCAAAAAAGCCCTTTTTTTCTGGCGCTTGATAAACAGGTTTGCCGGTAACGATGGGCGCTTTTTGTCGTGGATACAGGTCTGTCGGCATCCCCATATCTGCTTGGACAGATGGCCCCATTAAATTAATCAAACCCATTATCCGGCCCCCATCATCATCATTAATTTTTTCAACATATCGCCATTATCATTCTGGGCAGGCGACCCCATAATTCCCGCTCCGGTTGTCATCTCAACAGGCGTTGGTGCGATGGCTGCAGGCTGCCCCATTCCAGGGGTAGACATTTGCATATGCGGCATACTTAGCGGCTGAAGCCCGGCGTATCCAGAGCCTCCCTGAAAGTTTCTCGCCAGAATATCCATCATGCCCTCTTGGGGAATCGGATTGACTGGTGACTGAGCCTCCATAGGACTTGCCGCCATGCTCATATTTGGGCCGAAACCAGATTGGGGTAGCCCAGACATAGCCGCATTAAATTGAGCCTGCATCTGCGACTGCTGGAGCGGATTAACGCCACTTGGCATACCCGTTGGTGCCGGAGCCTGTAGGCTAGCCTGAGAAGGTCTTTTAGCCATTTCAATCAACGCATTAAGAAGGCTCATTAGTGAATCCTTGAATAATCAACCATTAGGTAACCATGATTTCCGCGAATAACGGCCTCCGGCTGCTTCATCGCTACCTCTTGAGCGATAACGCCACGAGCGCGTCCGTGTTCGCCTATGTCGTTACCTTTTTCGTTCCAAGTCCACTCGTAAACATTATGACCGCCCTGGGTTAGGCCAATCACTTTAATGTCGGTTTTTAACTGAATATCAGATGCCGTAAGGCCGAGGGTAAGATAATCAAACAGCCCGGGCTGCCGAGATGTGGTTTGGCTTTGAGGTATCTGAGTAGCCCCTAATGCTTGCGCGTAATATCCAAGACTTTGACCGGGGAATTGGGAGTATCCGGCATACTGGTTTCTTGATGCGTCCATAAGCTGTTGCTGCAGCGCTTGTTGCATTAATCCTTGTTGCTGCATATTGGCCTGAACGCTTTGCGCCTGACCAAATCCCATATTGCCGATATTCGCTAGTTGCTGCCCCGCCGCTAAGCGTTGCCCCGAACCGGCGAGACCAGCAGCTTGATTTGCCAGCATTGCCTGCAAGCCCTGCCCGGCACCAAATTGCTGAGCCTGCTGAAGCCTGTCTGCCTCACTTTGCGCCGCGCCAAGAGCTTGGCTATAGCCCTGCAACCGCAAATTGGCAGCAGATCGAGCCATTTGATCTAAGGCATTTCTACCTAACTCGGACTCCATAATTCCATGCCGAGATCCGCCAAAAGCGCCTGCCGACTGCGTTTGAGCACCCAATTGATTGGCCTGCATTAGTCTGGCTCGCTCAATGTCAGACATTACACTTTCAACAACCTGGCTCTCGTAGGGATTAAAAAACTGACTGATCTGCTCTTGGCCTACAGACTGGCCTGTACCCATCCCCATGTTTGGGTCTACCATCATCGGCTGATATCCCATTTCTCCATATGCGCCAGCCATTCCCGACTGAATTGCTTGCGATGCTTGATTAAACATATTTGGAGGCTGATTTGACATAGGGGTTGCAGGCCCAGATGGGGCTGTTTGCACTTGACCGCCACCTTTCCCAGCGCCAGAGCGCATTCTATTTGATCCGCCCGCTAGCTGGTTAAAACGATTTGAAGCTGAAAACGGCTGTGAAAATCCTGCTTCTGGGTTAGCACTTCCTGGCGTCGCCATCATTGGCTGGCCTGATCCTGGTTGTGACATAAGAATACCTGCTTAACTAAAATTAAAATTAAAAGGATTGATTGGTGTGCCGCCCCCAGAAAAAGGGATAGTTGTTCCGTCTGGCAGGGTGATTACATTTTGATTTGGGTTGCTTGCTGCGGTTCCGTAAGGAACAAAAAGCTGATTATACTGTTGCGCTTGTCTAGGGTTTCTAGCCTCAAACTCCGCCCTAGCTTGCTCAAATAAATCACCAGATGAATAACCCCTCACGCCTCCGGCAAATTCTTGGGCTTGAGGCACTCCAGCCATAGCGCTCCCCCCCTGCGGGACTAGTCCGTAAGCGGCAGCAGCATCATAAGAGCTTTGCATTCCTGCCTCTTGCATCGGAGTAAAGGCCGCCACGTCAGGGCCGTAATAAGGTTGATACCCAATTTGAGCCGCTTGCCTAGCTCGCTGTAAGTTTTCCTGCATAGCTGTCTCCGCCCAAGCTGGTATCTCTACGCTAGACGTTTGACTGCCGCCTTTTCCGCCACTCATATCAAGTCCTTCCCTAATGTTGTAAACGCTTCTTTGTAGCCTTTATCCTGCAAGACTTTTTTCCACCCTTTTCGGCCTGCAATACTCATCCCAGAACACTCATTTAGCATTGCAAACTGCTCCGCAGAATCGTTCATTGAGATGATAGTTTCCATGTTCCCGCCTGCAAGAAAAATATGTAACACCTTTTTTTTGGGGTATGAAACAATCTCTGTGACCGCGCAGGCGTCTTCGGCGGGCCAAAACTGCATTAAACCAGCTTTAACATTTTCCAGCACATCATAAAAATCGTGAGTGTTGCCACCACAGTCCAAAGCCGCCTCAATCCATTCACGACATCTTTCCATTTCTTCATCAATACTCATTATATCACTCGTTATTGACTAATTCTCATTATGCTGATCGTTGAAGATGGCGATGCTGGCTCACCCGCTATTGCAGATGTCGTTGCTGATAATGATCCTGAAGAGCTATCCGAGGCTGTCATCGCCTGAAGCACATCTCCCGACGAAAGTGAAAACAATGCAGTCCGCGACACAACCAAGGTGGAATTATTTTGATGTAGCGCGTTTCTCATCGTGCTGTTTGCAACATTGGATCCATTTATTCTAGGCCAAAAAGCAAAATTGACCGTACTGCTAGACGATGACGATATTTCTGCGGAAAACGAAATTAAGTATTTGCCGCTCTCTTCAAAAGTAATTTCTGAGCCAGATATTGATAAAGACTCGTTATTTGCGTCAGCCGTATATGCTATGGGCGTTGCGGTGTTGGCCGTAAGAGCAATGCTTGAGTTGTTGTAGAAAAATCCATAACCGTCAGCCAATACAATTTGGCGATACTCGCCATTTTTTGATACTACAGGATATCCGGTAGGACTCCATAAAATCACACCATCATCAAACGCGGACTCATTTGGAGACAGAAAGGCTAGTCGAGACCTTATTCTTACCAAATAGTCAGAAAGCCTTTCGGCATAAGGCTTCCATTTATCCCCAGAAGGCGGCGGGGGTCTTTCTCCAACGCTCACCTTTTACCCCCAGGCTGAATGTCTAGCCTCATAGATCCAACTCGCCAATCTTTTAAGTCACTTCCATTTATCCTCATGCGGATTTGACGACCCGTAAAGCGAACGCTTGTGGGGTTTGATGTTGAAAAAGGGCCGTAAGTATATTCTGTGTCAGTAGGATAAAATCTTGTCTTAAAAGTTAAAGAAACGTCCCCTAGAGTTTCCTCATCGGGAATCAAATTGGTTGCCTTTACCACATTGCCGCCGGTCTGAATCATAATAGGGCCAGTTTCGGCAAATGGTGAAACACCGCCATGAGACAGACCTCTTTCGTGATAATACAAGTACCCAGTGTTTTCAATCCACACAGGGTATGAATAAACCCCAGCATCAACTCCTGCTGTCCTTGTGATTTCTCCTATCAGCCAATAACCTCGCTTGTAGTCATAAGCAGCATATTTATTTGGCTCACTAGATGATGCTGAAGGGTAAAACCACCACACCTCTCCGCTTTTTTGGTTTGAAACCGCCCAAACCTTATTCGCTTGAGACCTGTTAATATCATCAAAAACATGATCTAAGACATCACACTGGATTTCTTTTGCGGTTGATCCATCATAAACATAGAAGGCGTTAGCACCCATCCAAAACGCACCATCATCAATGCTAGCAACTGCTTGTGGCGCAATTAATCCGCATCCGGTGCCAACCCTTTCAAATCCGTAAACTGTAGGCGGGCCATTGTAAATCGCTATATGGGCGTCCGTTGACGTTAAAATAAGGGTTCTGCCCCTTACCCTTGCCCCAGCAAGAATGCGTCCGTTTGTTGCTAGCTCTATGTCTCCAGCCTCGTTAGTGGCTAATGGCGTCCATGTGGTGTTGTCCTCTTTGTCGCACCACGACACCTTTCTGGGATTTCCTGATGCGCCAAGAGCAAATAAAAAACGCTCTGCTGTGACTACGATCGCCTGATTTCCAGTTGGCGCGTTCGCTACAACTGCGGCAGGGGTGCCAGCACCTAATTGCCACTCGTAAATAGCGCCGTCTGCGGTAGAGCAACCAACTAAATACTCTCCCCAGTTGTCCAACGTCCAAACCGTTGCCCCAACTGTTGCGCCGTCCGATGTCCGACCCGTCCCGTAGGTTCCATAACCGTAAGACTTTCCGCCATAACCAAGGTTCTCACCTGCATCAATTAAGCCCGCGGTAAGTCCTCCTGGTGTTATATCTAAAATTGTGCCATCTGCTTGAATGGCAAATAACTTATTGTAAGTCCCTGTCGCTAGGTAAATTGCGCTTGAGTTAGTAACCCAAGAAACGGCTCCTCTGGCTATTGTTTGAGTGCCAGAGCCGTCGGTGATTTGAATGGCAGTCCCAGAACTGTTGACGTATGATTCCCAGCCACCGATAGGGCGCAAAGAATTGTTTTTCCATCGAACTAAATTGGAATCGTGCCACCGATTTTTGGCATCTAAATCCGTTCCGTGACGATAGATTCCAGGTGGTATATCAAGGCTAACGAGAGGCATCTTAGCTCCAAGTTAAGTCTGGCAACTCTGACGCAATATCGTCAATGCTGCTCGGTATCGGCCTAGCTCCATTTTCTACTTCTTCAAGAATCTCATAACACTTCAGCCATGTTTGATCCCGAAGAGCGATACACCTAGCCGCTTCTTCTGCAAATTTTGCGCTAGTAGAGCTAGCATATCCAACCGCGCTAAACATATCTCTGTAGTTTTTTGTTTGAGCAAACGCATCAAGTGTCTCTTGAACTTGTGCTGTAATTTTTGCTTGAGACCGCGCTTTCGCTTCCGCTTCTGGTCTTGGAGAAAGCGACCATACTTGCTTCCACGACCCGTCATCTAAGACGTAAGATTTTACCCCTACATACAAAACATCATCATACGGCTCGCTAACTTCCTGCGCCTCATAAACGTCAAAATCGGCAAGGACGTCTTCCGTCAATACCAATGGAAAGCTGACGTTTGGGTTGTCTTGCCTTAGTTCACGCTCTGAATATGCAACAGCGGTGCCATCAGTTACTTTAATAAACATTATACCGGCCTCAATCCTATTAGAAATGCCTTACCTGTCGCGCTCAGCGATACAGTCCCAGATGTATAAGACCCTGAGCTTACGCCCGTTAAATACGATATGCAGACATAAGGGTCTGGAGAATTGACTAGTTGTGATGTGCGAAAAATAGGGGTGTAACCAGCGGGTCGAGAAAATTGTGATGCGCTTGCTCCCCCAAAGTGCCCGGCAATGCAAACAACGATACTGTCATTTGATGTTAGCGTAATACTGCCTGGTTGAACCGTTGTCCCTAAATTGCTGAGGTCTCCAATATCGTCAAAAACATAACCACGAAATGCTACTAACCCCGCCGAACAAGTATCGGTCGCGCCAGCACTAATGCTTACAGTGCTGAAACCCTCAGAGTATGCGTCATCTGTAAATGCAAAAAATCTCGTGCCTGTATCGTTAAGTCTTGAAGTAAACTCACTCGGGGTTGATATTAAGTACCCAGTATTGTCCTGAAGACCGGCGGCAATAAGAAGATCGCCATTTTCTGCGCTAGCAGAGGCCACCGTAAAGCTGCTTGGTAGCGTCACCTCCGCCATTTCATCAAACCCAATAAACCCAGTAACTCCTGCCTCTCCAGAAGACGCGGCCCTCAATTTTTCAGAGCTAAAAGCCATTATGCTGTATCGCCAATATGAGAGCCGTACACGGTGGAAGCCACCTTCCATAACGCAACTACTGTGTATCCAGATGTTGCTAGCGTTGGGGCAGAGCCTCCAACCCAGCTAACGCCTGACCATGAAAGAGTTCTGCTAGATCCGTCGCTAATCATCATTGTGATGGCCTGCCCGTTCGCCATGTTTGTCACCGAGGCGCTTGAGTTGGCGGTTAGCGCCCACGTCTGAATTGACCCATTATCAGGCTCGACGTTATATGACGTGCCTGAAATTGTATAAACTTCTTCTGTAGGGGTTCCTGTGAGCGATGGAGTCGTAAACGCCCCGTTTGTGATTGCCATGCCGGTAACGGTGGACGTGCCGTCTAGCAAATCATCAACACTGTCCCAGTTGGTATTTAAATATCCACCCCAGGCATTATCATCGCCGCCCACTACCGGCTTATTGAATGAGTAGGATGTTGTTAAATTAGGCATTACTTATCTCCAAACTTGGATTGACTCTATGACGCTTACCCAGTCGCCCGCCGGTTCATTTTTATTGCTCCAAACGGAAGACGGCTCCGCCTCGCTATCCCAAAGCAATCTGCACGAGCTTTGCATTATACCATTGCCGCTGATGACGGATGCGGCAAGTAACGGATCGCCTACTGCGTACCCGCTGACCCAATAATCTGCCTGAACGTAATAAGTCACTTGTTAGTTACTCTATGGTATGTAGGTTATTGAGTCTGCCAGCAGTCTAACGGTATATACTTCAGGCGAGTCAACAGACGCCGTTCGGCCATCTTCGGTATTAGTCTCGTTTTGATAATTATGCTTTAACGGACACCCAGCAGAAAGCCATGCTTTAATTTGAGCGTCTGTCATAGCTCCGGTTATATCGGCATTATCTATTGCTGTTCTTGTTTCTGTAGATGCGCCAGAAGCTGGGAATGATTGATGGTCGTCAGTGCCTAAGTTAGCAACAGTTGCGCCTGTCAGGTCTTCGGCGTCGTAAACAACGTAACTCCCAACAACAACAATAGGCGGGTTAAGAAAACTTCCTTCATAGTCTCTTTTTACTTCAATTTTTGTTTCTATTCGGAGGTTGCTGTACGCGGTAATTGTTTTGCCTAGCCACGGCTCGCCTGCATCAATGTAGCTGTAAAGAGTATACCCATTTGTCGAGGGCTGTATTTTTGTTCCTGCGTTAGTCATATTAGCCGACTGACCAGTATCTTCTGAACTATAAGTGCTGTTTCCGTACCAGTTCCACAATTGGCTGACGTTAGTTACCGTCGCCTCGCTAGACGTACCGTTGAAGTCAGCCCACAGCGTGATTTCCCCAGAGGCCGGAGCGTTGCCTAGACCGTAATACTCGCTTAGGTTAATAGGGTTAGTCCCGCCAAACTCTGTTTGTACAGTAGACATAGCAAGCGGTTTAGATGTTGGTATTGGCATTACGGAGTTCCAAACGCAGTAACATCATCAAGCGCAATCGTTGCTCCGGTCGTTGTGATCTTAAAAACAGCAGTGCCGTTGTACTCAAACAACAGGTCGTTCGTGCTGAGCTTTATTTGCCACGAGCCGATATCAACAGTTGTTGCCGTTACAGCAGCAAAGCTAGGGCTATCACCTGATTCATACTTGTCATTGTTTAGATTTGAAAAGTTGTTATCCACTTCAGTATGGGTCAATGCCGACCCTTTTGTGTTTCTTAGCGTTATGGTTGACATCAGTCTAGCCTCACTTTTAAATTCCCAGCTAAAATTATCAAAACATCGCCGTTTAATATGTTTCTAGGTAATGCCGCTTGGTCGTCGTTTGGGTCTGTAATTTCAGACCACGCTAACAAGTTGCCAGATGTGGAGTCGTCTAGCAAACCAATGTGCGTTACCAAACCCCAATCACTTGCGGCCTGAGCAAATTCTATGTCTGAAGATGATGATGCTTGGGTCGGCGTTGTTCCGGCAACGGTCATTGAGACAGACTGACGTGAATACCCAGTGCCAGAAACTTCAGTCCCTATGTTGCCGTCCGTTGGGCTTGATGTAAAAAGCCCCACATATACGGAGGCAGGAGGCACATAAGATGTCCCGCCAAAAACATGGGTTAATAGCTTGTTTTCAAGATAATTTGATAGGCTCATCCTAAGCCTCTAACTTTCAAGGTAAGGCCCGATCCAGACATAGATGCCTCGTGCCCGGAATCGTTTACTCTTTGCACCGCCGCAGAATATAACTGCGCCCACACAGGTATTCGAGCGTCATCTGCCAAAAATGGGGCTGAATGCAACAGAGAGCCGTATAAATATACGTCTGGGTGATTTGTAAGAAGCCAATTATCGGTGTTTTGTTCGCTCAATGCCGGAATTTTCTGATAATAAAGCAGTTCGGTTTCATAGGTGCCGTCTGGGGTTGGGAAAAGCTCAAATCCTCTTTCTGCGTGGCAATAAAACCCAGGTTCACCAGTCGCATTCTCAGCCCCTTGGCGCTTGTCTGCCATTGACGCCCTTGAAATTAAGTTCAGCACCCTTGTGCCTGTTGACGTTATGTGCAGCCTGATGGTTTCCACCCAATCACCTGGTCTGCTAAGGTACTGAGAGTCTGCGTTAGCCGTAGCCCTGTTCTCCATATAATAGTGCCGAATATCTCGGTTAATTTGCGCCTCTGCAAGCGAGATAAAGCTGGGAATCGTAGATGTTAAGTCATCCCTATTTAGCCAGCTTGCTATTGAGGTTTTTAGCTCGGCGTATGTCGTTATGCTCATTCCGCAATCCTATAAAGGTTATTTCCTACCACATAAAGATAAAGGCCCGCTAACGCATAGATTAACCAGGCGGGGAATGGAAGGGTTACGAGCAGGGCTATAACGCTAGTCTTTGCCAGCAAAATAGATGGCACTAACCCAAGCCTCCCAATCAGCCAATTAATTAAAGGATTGCGCTCTGCTAATCCTTTCTTGGCAATCGCGTAGTACGTTGTTGCTCCGTCAAGTATTTGCAATGCTATTAGCAAAAAAATCATAGCAACACGTTGTGCGGAGTAGCCACAGACAGAGGGTCAATTAGCTCAATTCCCTGGGTCACCTTAGACTCCTCAGAGCCATTCGGGGTGCCATCAGCCCCAGACATCCACTGTATGCACCACTGCTCCCAGTTGCCTCTTGATACAACCTCAGAGCCGAGCCAG
>Ga0208767_1003128_pt1 | contig 12149 bp, 16 predicted proteins | sample VirMetDEL_Mar_21_FD_184514 | JGI IMG/M metagenome (GOLD analysis project Ga0208767, IMG submission 184514) | Aqueous microbial communities from the Delaware River and Bay under freshwater to marine salinity gradient to study organic matter... | ecosystem: Environmental > Aquatic > Marine >... | reverse complement strand
ATCATTTAAAGGTTTAGAAGGCGAAGTACCAATGGTATGGTCTCACAAATGGGAGAATCCTATTGGTAAAGGACGCATAGTTCAAGATGATGACAAGGCAACATTCAAAGGCGAGTTTATTATGTCGTCTGAGAGTGGTAAAGAAGCCTATGAAATTGTCAAAGCTATGGGAGACTTGCAACAATGGTCATTTGGGTTTCAAGTTGATGACGCAGAACAAGGAACTTTTCAAAAAGACGGACAATCACAGGAAGTAAGGTACATTAAATCTGCTACTGTGTTTGAAGTCTCTCCTGTTCTAGTTGGTGCAAATCAATCAACTTACACAGTTGCAGTAAAAGAACAAAAAGAAAAAGATGTTAAAGATGTTGAATCAGGTCTTAGATTCACAGATGAAGCTGATAATGTGCTTATCACAATTAACAACTTCATTGATAGAGCAAAAGAACTTACTTCTTTACGCTTAGAAAAAGGCAAAACATTGTCAAAGTCTGCTCAAGAATCTCTTATGCAGATTCAAGACCGAATCCAAGAAGTCTATAACGATTTAGACAACATTCTTGGACTAGGAGAAGAAGAAGCAGAGCAACCTAAAGATAGTATTGACGCACTTTGGCTAAATACACAAGAAGTCTTGGCAAGAAGTCAAGGCGTAGTTAATGAAGGAGATAAAGTTGAGTAAATTAAACGAACTCACACAGGAACTCCACGCATTAAGACAAACTCAATTTGACGCAGTTAAAGAAATGAAGGACTCCTTTGAAGGTGGCTCTGAAATCTCTGTTGAAAAGAAACAAGCTATCGAAGATAGAAATGTTGAAATTGAGAAACTTAATGAAAAAGTTAATGAATTAAATGCTCTAGAAACTCAAGAAGCAAGACTTGAAGAAGCATTAGAAAAAGGTAAAGAAGTAAAATCAATGCCTATTCACAACGAGAAGGAACAAGTTGAGAGAAAAACTCTTGGCGACCAACTCATTGAATCTAGTGCTTACAAAAGTTTTATGAATAATGGGCAAAAGAACATTAATTCAGAGCTTAAGTGGAATCCACAAGTCGAATTAAAAACAACATTAACAGAAACAGGTTATCCACCTGCAGTAACAAGAAGCGATTTAATCGTTCCTACTGCATTGAGAAACCCACAAACTGTTATTGACTTAATCGACACAATTACAACAGATAATTACCAATATAAGTATTTGGAAGAAACTACATTTACTAATAACTCAAGTGCTAAAGCTGAAGGCTCAGCTCTAGGCGAAAACGCACTTGCTTTTACAGAGCAAACAGAGAACATTCGTAAGATTGGCTCATTCTTGCCTGTAACAGAAGAATTGTTAGCTGATGTATCAGCAGTAAGTGGTTATCTTGACTCAAGATTAAGAACTATGGTTAATCTTGCAGTTGGAGACCAATTACTTGCAGGGTCAGGTGTAGCACCTAACTTAACAGGTATCTTAAACAAATCAGGAATCAACACTTTTGATTATTCTGCATTTGCAGGAAACCTTAAGAGAGTAGGTCAAATTTATGAAGCAATCACAGAAATTCAAAAAGATAGCTTCTTAAGTCCTGACGCAATCATTATGCACCCTTCAGATTGGTACCAAGTTGTTACTGAAGTAAACGCAGTTACAACAAGTGGTAGCTTAAACCCACTCTTTGTTGGTGCAGGACAGTTCGGTGGTGCAGTTGGACAAACACTATGGGGATTACCTGTCGTGTTAGATACAACTAGACCTGCAGGAACTGCGATTGTAGGTGTTTTCGGTGGTGGACAGGCTTGTCATATTGTCGCAAGACAAGGTATGGAAGTAGCTATGTCTGATTCCCACGATGAAAACTTCGTAAAAGATATTATGGTTATGAAAGCAACCGTTAGATTAGGATTCCCAATCTATCGTGCAACTGCTTTCTGTACAATAACAAACTTCTAAGAAATTAGATTATGGCTTTGATGTCCCATTCGTCTTATGAGAGTGGGACATCTAGCAAAAAGGATAAAATGATAATTAAAAAAGATATTTATATGAATGAAGAAGGACTTTGTAAAGAGTCTGCTGAAGGTATGCCAAAAGGTTGGCGTAAAGGCAAACTTATTGCAAGAGAAGGTTGGGAAATGCCTGACGCTGAATACAAAGCTCTTAAGTTCGTAGAATCAAAAGCAAAACAACCAAAAGAAAATAAAGCAAAGTAGGTCTTAAGTGGCAGGTCAGTATATTGATAAAGCTGATTTAAAGGCATACATTGGCTTATCAGGAACGGCACAAGATGACAATATTGATAATGCCATTGACTCAGCTTGTAGATTAATAGATAAAATTTGTGGTAGAAGATTCTATCAAGATAGCGTAGTTAATGCTAAAACTTTTACACCAAACAATAGTTTATATTTAGAGACACCTGATATTTCTACAACAACAGGTCTTATAGTGAAGTTAGATGATAATGATGACGGAACTTATGAAAAAACTTTAACAATTAATACTGACTTCATTGTTGAGCCAACCAATCCTAGAATAAATAGAATCATTGACGGCATAACTTACTACGAGCCTTACAATAAAATTACAATTCTTGATACAAGAAGTTCAGAGAGATTTGACCCAACAATAAAAAGTAATGTCCAAGTAACTGCTAAATGGGGTTGGACTAAAATTCCTTCAGATATAATTACTGCAACTCTTATTCAATCACTTCGTTATTTCAAAAGAAAAGATACTCCATTCAATACTTATGGAGATGTTAATACAGGAGTCAGCGAGTTATTCTCCAAGATTGACCCTGATGTTCAAACACTACTTAGAGGACACAAAAAGACCACTTTAAGTGGTGTAATTCTATAATTTTTTTAAATTTTTTCTAAAACCCTATAAACATTGAGCTTTTTTTTGATATTTTTTTTATAAATAGTTGCAATATAATCAAAGATTATATAATATATTCTTATGAATGAAACAACTAAAATAAACTTTAACAATCCTGACGGTAGTTTTAATCGTGATAAGTGGCTTGATTTTATGAATACATCTATTCAATCTATTCCTTACTTCAATGCAATATCAGGTAGCACTTCTAAAATTGTTAATCAACAATCTAAAAAAGTTCAATGGTCAGGTAGTAGTTGTAATAGGGATAAATTTTTAAGTAAGTCAAATTCTAATTATGAAAAATGGGATAGTGTAAATGGTTGGGAATTTACTTCATCTCCTAGAAATTATATTGACAATCCTACAGGAAAAATTGAAATCTTTAAAATTCATCTTACTTTTGAATATGGTGCAGAATTTTTAGTTGTATATCCTAATGGACAATGGAGATTTTTAGGATATTGGGAATATGCACAATATGGTCTTAAAAAATATATACCAACTAGAATACAAGGGTACTTAAAAAGAGACGGACTTTTATAAATAATTGTTAGTATGTCTTTATGGCAACTAACAGAAACTTCCAATTTGAAGGAATGACTCAGATAAAAAGAAAACTTACCAATGCAGGTTTTACTTTAATTCCTTTGCGTCATCTTATGAATGAACACGCAGAAGTTATTACAAAAGAAGCTAAGAAGGTTGCACCAAAAGATACAGGTGCATTAGCAAACTCTATTGACTTCAAACAGGTAGCTATGGTTGGTAGATTACCTAAGAAGATTCAAATTGAAGCTACTGCACCACACTCAGAGTTTGTACACGGAAGATTTAAAAGACTACCTAGTGGATATAAACCACCACCACCTAAGAGAAGGAAGAATTGGGGTAATGCTAATTGGAGAACTAGACCACACTATCCACCAATTCAACCGATTGAAGATTGGGCTACAAAAAGAGACTTGAACACTTGGGGTGTGGTAAACTCAATCAATGAGCGTGGAACTCCATTAGTTCCATTCTTACTATTAGCCGAAAAAAACACGAGAAAAGCAAGACGCAAAATCACTCGCAGGGTTTCAGCAGAAATCTCTTTGGCTTGGAAAATGAAAAGATAAGTGTATTATAAGGAGTGATATGCCAAAAGGATATGGATATGGTGGCTCTAGGTCATCAGGTAGAAGAAGTAGAAGAAGAAATACTAGAGGTAAAAAATAATGGAATGTTGTGGTAACGATTGTTGCAAAGGTGGTAACTAATGGCATTTGTTCACGGTAAAGACACCAAAGTAATTATAGACTCAACAGATTTGAGTGCTTATCTCAATAGTGCAGAGCCTTCAAGAACTGTTGATGTAGGAGAGACTACAACTTTTGGTAGCTCTAACAAAACTTATATTGCAGGAGAAAAGGACGCTACTGTATCTTTTAGTGGATTCTTTGACGCAACATCAGATAATATTATTCAAGGTTTAATCGGAACTAATGACAAAGTTGCAGTTATTGGTTTTGACGGTATTGACGCAACAGATAATTGTATGTTTGGCAAAGGAGTAACAACTAACTATGGAATTTCAAGTCCTGTAGGAGATGTTGTTGCAGTAACCTTTGACTTACAAGCAAGTGGTTTCTTTAGTGGTAGCGTACTTGAAAACGCAACTGTAACGGCTACAGGTAACGGAACTGCAAGAGATAATGGAAGCTCTACTGCCAATGGTGGTGGTGCTTTTATAGTAGCAACTACAGTAAGTGGTGGTACACCAAGTTTAACTGCTAAGATTACACACTCAGCAGATGATGTAACTTATGCAGACTTGGTAACATTTACTGCTTTAACTTCAGCAGGTGCAGAAGTAAAAGAAATTGCAAGTGGTACAACAATAAACAGATACTTAAAAGTGGTTTATACTGTATCAGGAACTACTCCAAGTTTTGATGTTATAGTTGGACTTGGAAGAAATAATTAAAGGAGAAATTTATGGCATTTACACACGGTAAAGATTCAGTTTTTAAACTTGATAACTCAGGTGGCACATTAACTGATATTTCAACTTATGTAAATAATGTGGACTTCCCTGAAACTGCAGATGTATCTGAAACTACAACATTAGGTGCAGATAATAAAACTTATATAGCAGGTCTTAAGGACGCGACAATTTCATTGTCAGGTCTTTGGGATTCAACTGCAGACGCTATATTTGGTGCAGTAGTTGGACAATCAGCTACTTTGTCATTTGAATATAGCCCTGAAGGAACAACAGGTGGTAATGTGAAATATGAAGGAGAAGCAATTTTAACTTCTTATGCAATTTCTAGCCCTGTTGGAGACGCAGTTGGATATTCTGCTGACCTTCAAGTTTCAGGTGCAATCACTCGTGGTACACACTAAGTAAAATAAAGGAGAGCTAGGCGTATGGCTAAGATTTTAAACTTAGATGACATCAAGTCATTACCTGATGTGCCGACTAAAACTATTGATATTCCACAATGGAATGTCTCTATTAAAGTCAAAGGCATATCTAAAAAAATGCAAATAGAACTTGGTAGATTAATTAATGGAGAAACAACAGACGCTTTTGATTATCAAAAAGCATTATTAAAAGCAAGTGTTGTTGAGCCTGAATTAACAGACGAAGCAATAGATGAATTGTATGAAAAAGACGCAACCGTCATTGACTTAATATTTGCAGAACTTAATACCCTTAACGGAGTAGGAAGCGAGATTGAATCAGCTTTAGCTGAAGATTTCAAAAGCGAATCCTGATTTAGTTTTTCAATTTAGATTAGCTCGTGAATTAAGAATGACAGTTGGCGAACTGCGAACTAAAATGTCATCATTAGAGTATTCACAATGGGCTACATTTTATTATGTAGAACAACAAGAAAAGGATAAACAACGAGCTATGGCAGAAGCAGAAGCTAAGAAAAAGAGAATGAAGTAATGGGTAGTTCTAATATCCTTATCAAACTCGTATTAGAAGGTTTTAATAAAGCTAAAGCCCAAATGAACAATTTGGGTAAGCAAACTGATTCTTCAGGTGGCAAATTAAGTAAGTTTGGTACTGTTGCTAAGATTGGTGCAGTTGCCGTTGGTACAATTCTTGTAAAAGCATTATCAGAAGCTACAAGACAATTCATAGACTTTGAAGATAAACTTAACCAATCTCTTGCAATTATGCAGACAACTGAAGAACAACAGTTGGCTATGGCAAGAGCTTCTCGTCAAGTTGCAATAGAATCTCGTATATCTGCAAGTGAATCAGCAGAAGCATTTTTCTTCTTAGCGTCAGCAGGTTTAGACGCTGAACAATCTATCTCAGCACTTCCACAAGTTACCAAGTTTGCTCAAGCAGGTATGTTTGATATGGCACTTGCTACTGACTTGGCTACTGACTCTCAATCTGCATTAGGTCTTACTGTAAAAGACGCAGAACAAAACTTAACTAACTTAACAAGAGTTACTGATGTCTTGGTAAAAGCAAACACATTAGCAAACGCTTCTGTGCAACAGTTTGCAGAAGCACTTACAACAAAGTCAGGCTCGGCTTTAAAAGTTACAAACAAATCTATTGAAGAAGGTGTTGCAGTTCTCTCAGCATTTGCAGATAGAGGTGTTAAAGGTGCTGAAGCAGGAGAAAAACTTAATCAGTTGCTTAGAGATACAACAAGAGCAGTAGGTAAAAACTCTGAAGTATTTAAGAAATACAATATAGACATTGTTGATAATCAAGGCAACTTAAAGAATTTAGCAGATGTTATTGATGAACTTGACGGTGGTATGGCAGGTTTATCAGACCAACAAAAAGCAGTTTTATTAGACCAATTAGGACTTAATCGTGGTGTAGCAGACGCAGTAAAAATCTTATCAGGTGCAGGAGACCAAATAAGAGCGTATGAAGAAGCTCTTATGGGTGCAGGTGGCACTACTCAAGAAGTTGCAGACAAACAAGTTCTCTCATTACAAGGACAGATAGATATTCTTAGCTCTAAATTTTCAGAGATTGGTTTATTAATAGTTGATAGATTAGCACCTGCTCTTGAATCTACTATTGGATTCTTTGATAAATTAGCTAGTGGAATAATAAATGTCCTAGACCCACAATCTGACTTCAACAAAAAACTTGAAGAAGGCAGAAAAATTATGGAAGAACAAGGGTGGGCTATTGGACAAACTGTTGGAACTTATGATAAATACTCAAAAGTTGTTGATGAATCAGAAAATAGTAATCAACACTTAATACAATCTCATAAAGAATTTGCAGAAGCTATGCGTTATCAAGAGCTTATCCAAAAAGATTTAATTAATAATACTCACGAATTAGATAGAGAAACAAGTAGCTATAACGATACCAAAAAAGAATCTATTGAACTTACAGAAGAAGAACTAGAAGCAGAAAAGAAACTCGCAAGAGATAGAGCAACTGCAGGATTAGACGCATTAAGAAGTCTTAATGACGCTTACCAAAACTTAAGAGATATAGAACAAGATAGATTAGACCTAGTTGATAAAGAAGCTAAGGCACTTACAAAACTAAATAAAGCAAATAAAGAATTAGAAAAAGCAAATGAAAAAGTTAATAAAGCTAAAGAAGAATTTGAAAAAGTCTCAGGTCTTGGTGCAAAAGTTACTAATGAAGAAGCCTTAGCTATTGCTAGACAAAGAGAAGAAATTAAACAATTAGAAGAAGTTGAAGAAAAATCTGAAATACAAAAACTTCAATTAGCAGTTGCAAGAGAACGCTTAAATGAATTAATAGAACAATCTACTGCTATATCTCGTGAAGAAGAAGAAGCACTTAGAAATATTGAACGAGCTGAAGCTGATGTAATTACTCAAACAGAGAGATTACAAGAAGCTCAACAGAATTATCAAAAAGCACAAGAAGAATTAGCTAAAGCTACTGCAAACTCTACAGAAAATATTTTAGAAATGGCTTTAGCAAAAGCAGAATTAGATTCTGCATTAGAAGATTTAAAGTCAGCAGAAAAGTTTAAAGACGGTATCAATGAAATAGTTAGGTTAATTGGTGGAGACTTAGATACATTAACTAATCAATTTAACGCACTTATGAATTTATCAGGTAGAACTATTGGCAACGATTCTATGCCTGATACTAATGTAAACAAGGTTATAGACGGATTAGAAGAAATTGCAGATGAATCGCAACCACCTACAACGCAAACTAAAGGTCGTAAGTTTGGAATACTAGGAGAATCTGAGCAACAATTTGTATCTGACTTTGCAGAGAGAACAGGTGGTAGAGTAGGAACAAATGCAGGTAATACTATTATTACAGTTAATACAGGAAACTTACTAGGTACAAGTCAAGAAGTACAAATAGCCGTAGCTGAAGCTCTTAGACAAGCTCAGAAAAAAGGTATTAATGTGGCTTTATAATGAGTGCAAATTTCGATTCCAATGTATCACTAACACTTGAAGTAGGTTTTGATTCAGAGCCTTTTGATGAAACACAATCTTTTACAGATATAACATCTTATCTAAGAGCTTTTACAACTAGGCGTGGTAGGGCAAATGAATTAGGCGATTTCGTAGCAGGTACAATGAGTTTCTCGGTATCAAACGCAGACAATAGATTTAATCCTAATAACACATCTAGTCCTTATTATGATTCAGGTAACGCAAGAACAAAGATACAACCACTTAAAAGAGTTAGAATGTCTGCTACTTATGACGCAACTACTTACAGAATATTTGAAGGTTTCTTACAATCTGTTCCTGTTCAGTTTATATCTGAAGGTGCAGACTCTATTGTTACTTTTACTTGTGTGGACGCATTTAAAATATTTCAATCAGCACAGTTGGACGGTGTTGGTTGGAGATTAGGTACAGTTGGTTTCACAGAATTAGGTTTATCTACAAGATTATCTTATGTAGATGAGCAAGAATTAAGCTCAGATAGAATTACAAGAATATTAGACGCTATTGGATTCCCTAGTAATCGCAGAGATATATTAACAGGTACTAAAGAAGTTATATCTCAATCAATAACAACAAATGTTTTAACAGGTTTAAGAGAATGTGAAATAGCTGAGAATGGGCAATTCTTTATCTCAAAAGACGGCAAAGCTACATTTAGAAATAGAGATTATAAATTATCTAATGCAAATGCAATAACAGTTCAAGGTAATTTTAGTAATGACGGTAGCAATTTACCTTATACAAATGTATCAACTTCCTTTGATGATAATGAAATTATTAATGTTTATGAGTGGGAGAGAAGTGGTGGCTCAATACAATATAAAGCTGACTCTGATTCTGTACTTAGATATAGAGCTAAGGAATCTAACAAAACTACAATAAATGTTTCTGACGCTGATGTTTTGTCTATAATTGAACAGAAGATAGCAGAAACATCTTTACCTATTGTAAGAATTGATGACTTAACTGTTAATCCTAGAGAAAACACTTCTCTTTGGGAACAAGTTTTAGGTAGAGAGTTTGGAGACAGAATATCTGTTAAGATAGTCAATGTGGACGGCAGTAGCTTTACTGATGAGCTATGGATTGAATCTATATCTCATAATGTAAATGCTTCAAGTCAAAGTTGGTCTTGGACGGCTACATTAAGTCCTGCAGGAAGCTCGGCTTGGATATTAGGTCAAGCTAAACTTGGAGAAGGAACAAGATTTGTTTATGCTTAAGAAAAAGGAGAATAACTAAATGGGTGCAGGTTTTAAAGTATGGAGTACAGGCGACTTAGTTAATGCGTCTGATTTTAATAATTATTTACAAGAGCAAGTCATTATGTCTTTTGCTGACTCAACTGCTCGTGATAGTGCAGTAACTTCTCCTGAAGAAGCTATGTTTTGCTTCTTAAGAGATACAAATACTTTACAATTTTATGACGGTAGCACTTGGGCTAATTTTATTGGCGAAGGAGATATTACAGGTGTAACGGCAGGTGCAGGTCTATCAGGTGGTGGAACTTCAGGTGCAGTAACACTCGCAGTTGATATAAATAGCCAAACTTCTGCTACTGTTACAGGGTCAGATGAAATATTAATTGGAGACGCTGATGATAGTAATAACATTAAAAAAACAACTGCTCAAGATATTGCAAACTTGTCAGCAGGTGGTGTTAGTGTTGGATTATTATTGGCACTAGGATAAAAAGGAAGAAATATGGCAGAAGCATTTAAAAACGCATACTTAGATGTTACGAGTTCAGCTCAAACACTCTATACTGCACCTGCACTTACAAGTTCAATTATGATTACTTTGAGAATAACAAATGTTGACGGTGCAACAGATGATACTATTACTGCTGATGTTGTAGATTCAGCAAGTGGTAATTCAAGAATTGCATATACAATTTCTGTTCCTGCAGATTCAACTATTGAACTAGCAGGTACAAGTAAAATAATTCTTGAAGCAGGAGACTATGTACAACTAACAGGTGGTAATGCAAGTGGCGACTTGGAAGCGTATGCGTCAATAGTTGAAATAACCTAAAGGAGTTCAAATGCCTTATGGTTATCTAGGACAAAATCAACCTAATCAAACTGTATCTAATAGTGGTGTCTTTTCTATTACTGATGTAGCTGAACTTCAATCACAGGGAAAACTTGGTGGAAGTTTAGAACTTATTGAGGAACAAACTGTTAGTAATGTAACTTATTTAGATTTTACAAATATACAACAAAACAAATATGATGTTCATTATTTAACAGTAGAAAATTATCAAAACTCAACTAATGCAGATGATTGTATTATTCAATTATTTGAAAGTGGAGTTATTGAAACTGCAAGTGTATATCTATATGGTTATCAAGAAGCTAGTTCAAGTAACAGATTTGATGAATATAGAAGTACAGGGGATAATAAATTATTTTCTTTAACTTCTAGTGGTAATTCAGCTAGTAGAAGTGGTAATGGCTATATGTATTTATATAATGCAGGGGATAGTAATAAATATACTTTTGGAACATTTCATTCAGTTGGGGATTACTCAACAATTTTAGGAAACTCTCTTGCATTTTTTGGTGGTGGAGTTTTACCACAAGCAAGTGAAGTAGATGGAATAAGGATTGCAAGTAGATACTACACAAGTACAAGTTCTTTTACTGCAAAACTCTATGGAGTAAAACAGATATGAGTAACCTAAGATTAATTAATGAAACTACTGCTATTGCAGGTGTAAGTTCTTTTAATATTGAAAATGTTTTTAGTGCAGATTATGATATTTATTGCTTAACACTTCAAAGTAATGGTAATGTTGCAGGTGCTTTTGATGTCAATACTAGATTTATAAATTCAAGTGGTAGTATTTTATCAGATAGTTCTTATGATAAAGCAAGTCTTATAATGTGGTATAACAGAGCATTTACTGAAAGTAAAGCTACCAATACAACAGTTTTAAATGCTTTTTTAGGAACAACTGATGATTTAGCAGAAAGCAGTACTGGTGTAGCTTGGGTATTTAATCCTTATTCAACTTCATCTTATACTTTTGCAATTAGACAACAATTTGGTAATTGGTTTAATGCAGGTAATTTTGAAAGTGCAAGTAGAAAAGGTATCTATGTTTATAAACAAACTACACAAATAACAGGTTATCAACATATTGGAGGAGTTTTTGCTGACAACACTATAGCAAGAACTTATGGATTGAGAGTAGATAGCTAATGGCAGGACAATTAATTCAAGTAGCAACAGAAACAGTAACAAGTGCAGTTGCTAGTGTTACCTTAACAGGCATAGATAGTGATGATGTTTATATGTTGGCTTTTAATCAAGTCATTGGCAGTTCAGGTAACAACAATTTAGAGATGAGAGTAACAGAAAGTGGAACTGCTAACTCAACATCAAATTATGATTTTGCACATAAAAAATTAGATGCAACAGGAAGTTTTAGTAATCAATCTACAACTAATAATGCTGAATTTCAATTAAATATACAAGTTGGAAATGATAGTGCATTTTTTGAGGAAAATGAGGGCATTGTATATATTTATAATGCAAATAATTCAAGTGAATATACTTTTATAACTACTGAAACAGTTTTTCTTAATCCATTTTCAGGTGGTTTAAATGGTAGTCAAGGTGGTGCAGTATTTACTTCTGCAAGTGCAGTTGATGGATTAAATATATTTTTTTCAAGTGGCAACATAGCAAGTGGAACATTTACTTTATATAAGGTGGTATAACAATGGCAGATGATTTGAAATATGGATATAAAGGTGCAGAGCCAACACAAAGTTTTGGTAATAATACAGGTGTCTTTGATCCAAATGATATTAACAACCTTATAGCAGA
>Ga0208767_1003127_pt1 | contig 12153 bp, 4 predicted proteins | sample VirMetDEL_Mar_21_FD_184514 | JGI IMG/M metagenome (GOLD analysis project Ga0208767, IMG submission 184514) | Aqueous microbial communities from the Delaware River and Bay under freshwater to marine salinity gradient to study organic matter... | ecosystem: Environmental > Aquatic > Marine >... | reverse complement strand
TAATCTCTGGAAATATTAGAATTGAGAATTAATGGCACTTAAGTATAAAATATACGATGAAGGAGCATCAAAGATTATTGCTCCATATGACGATGTAACTCAAGAGATTATTGGGGAGTTTAAATTTAACCCTCAACAGCTTGCTGTTAAAACTGGGAGTGCTGCCGCCATTACTATCTATGACAAAGTTACATTAGATGAGTACTATGTAAATATCCCAACAACCAGTATCTTAAAATTAGATGGGAGTCAATGGGCCACTGATAGAGTATTGCTATCAAATGAATTAAACACCTTCTTTAATACATCTACTTTTAGTATTACTGACTTAAAGGATGTAAAGACACTACCTTCAACTGGGTATTTATACTTAGACAATGGGGTTGCAACTTCTCGCCCATCTACAGCAAATATTGCACCTCAAGGAGAGCCAGGAGATAGTGCATATGAAGTATGGTTAAATAACGGGAATACAGGAACTCAGCTTGATTTCTTAAGCTCTTTGATTGGGCCTCAAGGACCTCCAGGACCACAAGGATTAAGTTTAGTTGGTCCTCAAGGTCCACAAGGTCTACAAGGAGACCAAGGCCCAGAAGGTCCACAGGGGCCTGAGGGACCACAAGGATTGCAGGGTGTTAAAGGGGATAAAGGTGATGATGGGACATCAGTAACTATTTTAGGAACTGTAGCTACAGAACCAGAACTCCCAACAGAAGGTAATACTGCAGGGGATGGTTATTTGATTTCAGGTAATCTCTATGTATGGGATGGTGCTCAATGGAATAACGTAGGTACTATTCAAGGGCCTCAGGGTGAACAAGGTGATCCTGGGGTAACTCCTACATTCTCTATTGGGGGAACTACAACACTAAGTGCTGGAAATCAAGCTACAGTAACTTCTGTAAAATCAGGAGATAACTACACACTTACGTTTGGGATTCCACGAGGTGCAGATGGGACGAATGGAGCAGATGGGGAAGATGGGGCTCCAGGTGTTACCCCTACATTGAGTTTAGGGACAGTAACTACACTGAATGCTGGACAGAATGTAAGTATCACAAATACAGGTGTATCCCCAAACGCTGTATTCAATTTTGCAATCCCAAGAGGAGCCAATGGAACTGACGGTGTTGATGGAACAAATGGTACAGACGGGGCAGATGGGACTAGCGCTTATGAAGTTGCAGTAAACAATGGGTTTTCAGGAACTGAAGTTGAATGGTTAGCATCATTAAATGGAACTGATGGAGCTGATGGGACTGACGGAACCAATGGTATTGACGGAGCTGACGGATTAGGTTGGACTGGGGGTAGTTATGACCCAGCTACTGGAATTGTTACATTCACAAGTGATGATGGTTTAGGGTTTGCAACAGAAGACCTTAGAGGTAGTAATGGTGTAGATGGGACCGATGGTGTGGATGGGACAAACGGAAGTGATGGACAATCTGCCACAATCGCAGTAGACTCTACAATTACTGGGGACGCTGGGACAAATGCTTTAGTACAGAATGTAGGAACAAACTTAAATGCTGAGTTTAGATTTACAATCCCTAGAGGTGCGGATGGGGCAGACGGTATTGATGGTAATGGGATAGCGTCTGTAACAGACAATGAGAATGGGACATTTACATTCACATTCGACGATGCTACAACATTTACTACATCTGATTTTACAGGTGCTGCTGGTGCTGATGGGAATACAATATGGAATGGGGAAGGGAATCCAACGGATCCTGCAAACGCATCAAATCCTTATCAAGAAGGGGACTTCTTTGTTGATACACTAAACAATAGATTTTGGGGTCCTTACAGTGATTCGACAGCTTGGGCAGCTGGGTATGTTAGTATTATTGGTCCTCAAGGTGAAACTGGTGTTGGGATATCTAGTACAATTTATGAACCTATATCAGGTACTTTGACAGTTAATCTTACTGACGGTACTGACACAACTACAGGTGATTTGAGGGGTGCTGATGGGGCAACAGGTGCTGCAGGTAAGTCAGTTCTTAATGGGAGTGAACCACCTTTGCTAACAACAGGTAATGTAGGGGACTTCTATATTGACACCACAAGTTATGTTCTTTACGGTCCTAAGACTGTTGATCAAGGTGACCCAACAGGAGAGACAGAGTGGCAGTATGATAATGCCATAAGCCTCATCCCTACATCAGCTAACGTAGCTTTTGATATCGTTGAGCTTACTGGGACATCTAATGATCTTGTAGAAGCTCATTTGTATAAGTATATACGAATCGACAATTCATCTCCTACATCATACAATGTTCTGTCTAACAGCTACCCATTAGGTGCTGAGGTTGTTATTGAGCAAGCTGGGGAAGGACAGATTACCGTTACTGGAGGTTCTGTTGTATCAAGTCAATCATTCAAATCGTACAGACAATACTCTACTATGGCTTTGAAGCTTGTTTCGTCAGCTACTGGGAATAAGTGGGTATTGACTGGGGAAAGAGAAGCTCTTTAAGAAATGTCATTTTACTCTGCAGTATCCAATTCAAGGGGGTTGACATTCTACCCACCTGTCCCATTTTTCGAGAGCATAGAAAGTTTTAGCTCTCTATTTCATGGATGGTTTGCGTTGAGAAAACTTGAGGATGCCTACACAGGTAACTGCATACGTATACGCAGAGGTTCAGATGATGCAGAAACAGATATTGGATTTGAAGGGAGACACTTAGACTTGCAAGCAATACACAATTTTTGTGTAGGAACTACTGGATATATAGTAGCTTGGTATGATCAAGCTGTAGGGTTAGACACTACTGTTAATCATAAAGCACAGAATGAATTTCCTTCTGTACAACCAATCATCTACACAAACGGTGACATTGTAAGAAGTGGACCATCTAACGCCCCATCTATAAGATTTTTTGGGGGTAAGTTCTTAGAGTTTGTTGTTGATGAAGGATCTACTTCAGGTCTTGATGCAGATGGGAGGTCTACAAGTATTGTTTGCAATGTCTTAGATGCTGTTGGTCCTGTATTTAAGGGGCAAGCAAAGACTGGGGAAACAGGAGATGCTTATGGTTTGTACATAGATTCAACTACAGCTAAGATTGAAATTCAAACTGATGAAATTGTTTATGACCTGCAAGGAAATGGTCAGAATGATCTCATCGTTGTATCTACTATACACAGGGGTGATAACTTCTTTGAAAGCACTCCAGCAGATGCTACATTAGAGAAAGATAGCCTGATTATTAATGGGGACTATCTAGAAGTGAATACTCCCCCATCAGGTGTTACTGTTGCTGACAGCTCTAAAAACTACTACATAGGAGGATTTTCAAATAGCTTCAATGGGTATGTATCTGAGTTTATATTTATCAAATCAGGGATTACATCCATATCGTCCCCTGAGCATTTGCGTAGAGTCAATGGGAATCAGTCTTTGTACTATCAACAGCAGGATCCAGCAGCTCTCCCAACAATCATCAATGACGTAGATACAATCTATTTTGTTGACTACGGTACTATAGATTATACAGAAAACGTAGGTGCTTTTCCTACAGCTGAATACGTAACACGTACAATTCAGGGATTCAATGTGCCTGTAGAGCTGTCGTTTAACTACGATGACACGACTGCTCAATTGTACTACAGAATAGACAATGCAGGAGTTGTCCCAACCGTACCAACAGATCCATACTCTGGGTTAACAACAATAGCTAACGGTGCAACTCTTACGTTTACAGAACCAAAGAATTTAACTCTTGCTTGTGAATTCCCATCATCTGTATCGCCTGTAGCATTAGAGATTAGAAATGTAACTGATTCTAATACTTTAAGTGGGACAGCTACGCTCAATGACACGAATTACGTAATTCAACTCAATGTTGCTCAAGAGACATTTAGTGCAACAACTGACTCTGGGTTGATTTTAGATGGGTTTACAACCACAGATACAGGAGATTTGTTATTGTTGTTGGTTGCTCATGACGACACAGCAAGTACTACATTTAATGATGTTATACGAACAGATACTTTTGGGAGTGCAGGATTTACAAAACTCGCAGAAGCAGGAACAAGCTCTCAAGCTGTTCACGTAGGTATCTTCTACAAAATAGCTGATGGGACAGAGGATGGGGTGAATTACTACATATCAAACTCATCTTTAGGTTCTGCAGACTTTGTTGGGTGGGGATTGAAGATAGACAACGCAAATACAGCTGAAGGTTGGTTGAACACATTTACAACTGATACTGCATTTGGGGGTGTAGAATCAATTGCTGGGGTTGAAGGCATAACAGGTGCTAACAATAACGAATTGATTTTTGTAGCTTACGATGGTGGAGAAGGAACCCCAATCACTACAAGTCAATGGACTACATCACCATTTGATGCTGACAAGCAGATATCTTACCCAGACACAGGTTCTGGTTCTGTATCTGCTGGTTGGGATTTGATTAAATCATTTGACGAAACTTCTACCCCACGAATAGATGTAACATTTGGAAGCGGGGGTATATCTGATGGGGTAGCCTCTATCAGATTGATTATTAATGCTGCTGTAGAAGAATCTACTGCTTCTGCCCCACCACCAACTCTCCCAACTCCTGCCCCAGATAGAATACCTCAGACAAACTTGTATGCAAGTTATGACCCAGCAGATGAGGATTCATATCCTGGTACAGGCACTTCATTATTTGACTTGTCAGGTAATGGTAATACGTTAACGCTGAATGGTGGAGTGGAAAGTGGTTACAACTCAAATGGGTGGTTCAACTACGACGGGGTAAACGACACGGCTAGTGTGGCTTCAACGACCGTAAGTGGCGATTGCAGCATCGGTGCATGGTACAAAATAACAGGTGACGACGACTCCCTTCAGATGATTACTGGTACACTAGGGTCTGCGCTTGTGGGTATGCAGGTGTACTACAACTGCGCAAGCACGAACAATAGGTTCTTCGCGAGAGTACAGGACTCTGATGGTACCGCAACTGCAATGTCAATCCCAGAAGCATCTCTTACCATCAGCACGGGTACTTGGTACTATGTCTGCGCATCGTGGAACAACACAACGCACGAGTTAATTCACTACATTTTTGCTAGTTCTGGATTAGCTGGCTCAAATAGCGTTACTTCTACAGGCATCGACACAACCACGACCAGTACCGCGGATATCGTCTTGGGTGCGCCGACTTACTATGCGTATGGCGATATAGGGGAGGCCCACATCTACAATGAAGTGCTGTCTCAGACTCAGTTCACGACAATCTATAACAACACAAAGGCGAGATATGGCTACTAAACTTTACAAAGTATATCAAGCAAGTGACTATGATGGACTTGATTTGTCAAAGTTTACTAGCAATGTTAGGTGGAATAATGACAACACAGAGTTTATTGTAGAGTTTAAAGAGCAACCCATCAATGAGACAGGTGTGTTAACTCATGAACAAGCAGTGCAAATTGTTTCTCAATTAAACTGGATCTTAGATATCGACATATGAAAAAGTTTTTAGCAGGGATGGTTAAAGATCCAGAGAGAGTGGATCAACCTGATGGTACATACAGAGATGCTCTGAATGCGAATCTTTATGTGCAGAAGGGGGCTATAACTAATGAGTATGGGACAGTAGGGATAAATACTACTATCAGGATAATCAATCTGATTGGGGAGTGTGTCCTTGAGGATGGGAGAATTGTGTTATTCTCTAAAGCAATTGGGACTCAAGAAACAACATTAGATACTATCAGTATCGTAGACCCAAAAGCAAATACTCATGTCCCTGTCTACAGAACAGATGATTTAAACTTTCAAGTAGAAAATACAATAGAGGCTACAGCTAAGGTTGGGAATAACAATGATATTCTCGTTTACTTTACTGATAACTATGTAGACAGACAGATAGAACCAAATACTGGGATTAGTTACTTAAATGACTATAATCCCCCAAGAGTATTCAATCTAACAAAACAACTTGAGTATATTAACTCTATCAATAACCCTAACTATGGGGTATTGTATGGAGTTGAGGAATACAGTGTAGATAAGTTAGACTTGTTTTTATCTACTGGGGATATCCCTGAGTTTGGGGCAATAAAGATTGAAGAGGGTGGGGGTGTTGTTAGTGGGACATATCACTTGGCATTGGCTTATGTAGATGATGAGAACAACATCACAAACTACATGGCTACTTCAAATGCTGTACATCTTGTAACAGCTCCTGAAGATTCCATCCCAACAGAGTTGATTACTGGGGATCCTCAAGGTTCACAGAGCAATAAATCTATTACTTGGAGGGTATCATTCCCACAAGCAATTAACTACAAGTACGTACAACCTGTTATCATACAAAGGTTTGGGGGTGGGCAGAATCAAGAGTCTAGTGAATTTGCATACAGTCTTCAGAAGATAGAAATTCCTGCTCCTGGGGCAAGTAGAAGTTTAGAGATTACTTACACAGGACTGGAGAATGTAGCACAGGCTGGGGTATCTGAAGTAGTTATAGATAGAGTAAGATACGAGTCAGCAAAGACTCTTGTCCAATTAGACAACAAACTATTTCTATCTAACCTACAATCTAGAGGAGACCTTGGGTATCAGAGATTTGCAAATAACATTACTCTTGAACCAGTCATTGATAGATTGGGCTCATTCGATCCTAGGTACTACAGTGAATCTACATTAACTGAGGGATACAATAGTCTTTCAACTAATGATGACGTGTATGATATTCAAAAGTTTACGGGGGTTGATAGTAAGTTAAATAGTAATGTAAAAAAGGGTTATAAAGACTCTAATCTAAGCTATAAGTACAAGTCATTCAGAAGGTCTGAAGTATATGCATTCTATATCTCATTTGTACTCAAAGATGGGACAGAGTCTTATGCATACCATATCCCAGGAAGAGCAAGTCTAGATTCTGGGAGAGTACCTGAAACAGCTTCAATCTCAGATATACTAGATGACTACCAGAACTTGAATGAGTTTGAAGAGTTCTACCCTGATGCACTGGCTTATCAAGTACTAGATACACATCAGATTGTAGACAGTGATATGAGCTATTGGGAGAATGCAAATGAGACTTACCCAAATACTGATGACTTTGATGTATGGTCTGTAGACAATGATGGTGACCCAAGTAACTCTGGGGACTCTCTTAGAAATGAGAATGTTAGGCATCATAAATTCCCATCAAATAAGTCTGAGTTTAGTTACATAAGTATTAACTCATCTAATGAATTAAACCCAAACGGGGCATCACAGACTACACAGATGCTTGAGAATATCAATATTCTTGGGATTAAATTAGGGAACATTAGAATACCTAAGTTTATACTTAAGCAAGTTCAAGGGTATAAGATTTACTACGCAAAGAGAAAGCAAGAGCACAAGACAATCATTGGGCAGAGTGCTATTGTCCCTGCTGCATTTAGGAAATTAACAACCATTACTACAACATTAGAAGCTGGGAAGACTGGACCATTCAGTCCTGGATGGTTGTCATTGGGTACAATTCCCCCAAATAAGTTTGATTACTTAGCAGCTTATAGTGAGAATGGGGACTTATATAGAGACGTATCTGCATTCAGTTTCCATGACTTCAATCTTTTAAAGAACAAGCATACCCTTACTGGGGCTTCTCACATTGATATTCAGAAGATTATGTACATGAGAGTATTCTCAGGTACTGATGGGAGAAAACCAAACGAAGAAGACAATGGTAATTTCTATGTCCCAGAATGGGTGAATGCAGAACTCGGGAATATTGTAGATGGGGATGATAGCGTTACTGCCTTTATTACCTATGCTCTACTCTGTCATGGGTATGTAAACCCAGGAGATTTAAATATTACTAGTCTTCTTTTTGCAGAGTTATCAGATTCTAATGTGTACAGTGAGGTTTTAGATAACTTAAACTCAATCTACACAATAAGACCTAAGAGTATTACTTATCTTCCTGGGTTAACTATACTAACCAATGACAGTGCATACTCCTTTAAAGGGGTAGACACCATATTCAACTTTGCAGGAGAGAGTCAGATATTTACAAACTTAGTAAAAGGACCACCTGCAATACTCGCAAGATCATCTGGGAATTCAATTCCATCTAATACTTTAAATGCTCCTTGGTATGACCCAGAAGCTATATCTCGTAGAACATCATTAAAAGCTACACATTCTGATTACGATCGTGACAATCAAAGTACATCCCCTCTTGTGTACTTAGCTAATCTTGTGGCATATAAGACTGATGTATTCAAACCATTTGATGAGCAGAACTTGGTATGGACTGGGTACTTTAAGTCATTATCAGATGTAGACTTGGAGTCAGGAGATGCTACAAAAGAAAACTACTATACAGGAGCTGAGTCTGATTCTATATTTGGGGGAGATACATACATTGGGAGATATGGATTTAGAACTACAGGTCAGACCTATGGGGGCTTGTACAATAGACAGTCTGTTACAATAGATTACGATGTAGATATAATTAACTACAGTCTTGGGAATCTAACTCCTCAGTCTACTCTCTATTACTTTGTTTGTGAGTCAGATGACTTATTAGGGTTTAGACATTCTGGGGATAGTTTAGAGGGGATTACTACAGATCAAAGTAGATTCTTTGACTATGATGCAGCAGCTGACGTAATATTTAACTCCCCAGTAAATGATGGGACTAAGTCAGACAATCTGCTGTATATGACAAACTACTCTTTGAATCAAGACATCAGAGTAACTGTCCCATACCCAAAGACCAACAGAGATATTACTTTCTTCCCAACAAGAACAATTAGGTCTAACAATGATGCTAGTTCAGGGAATGATAAGTACAGACAATTCTTAGCGTTAGAGTTTAAAGACCTCCCAAAAAATAGAGGAGATATCTGGAAGCTCTTTACACTAGGAGCTGTCCTGTATATGCATACAGAGAGGTCATTGTTTGTTACCACAGGTAAGGACAATCTTCAGATTGGGGATCAGACTCAAGCATTTATTGGGTCAGGGGATATATTTAGTCAAGACCCTCAAGAAGTAATCTCTACAAATACTGGGTATGGGGGTACTGACTCTCAATACACTGGGGTTACAACAAGATATGGGCACTTTTACTTCAACAGAAGAGATAAGAAAGCTTATATCATGACTGATAGTATCATTGAAGCATCATCAGCTGGGATGGAGAAGTGGTTCTTAGAGAATACTGACTACACAATTGAGAACGACTACGACATCAATCTAGAAGAATCAGGAGTTAACTTAGATTCCCCTACATCAGGCTTTGGATTTCATGCAGGGTATGACCCAGTATTCAAAAGGATACTACTCACAAAGAGAGAGCGTATTGGGACAAATCAATTGGTGGCTGCAATTAAAGGAGATATTATTGTCGTTGAAAACAATTGGTTTTACACAACTACAGGACAGAGAATAGAACCTTTTAACAACGAATACTTTCAAGATTCAGGTTGGACATTGTCATACTACCCAGAAATTAAAGTATGGGGAAGTAGACACAGCTATCTCCCTGTACTCTACTGCAATACCCCATCGAACTTCTACTCACTAATTAACTTTGATTCAAATACAAATACTGAGGTATGGGAACATTCTAGTGACTCGAATAATACTAACTTCTACAATCAACAGTATGAGTTCGAGTTTGAGTACATTGACAATACTGCTCCTCAGTTAAGTAAGATATTCTCTAGTATCTACTATCACATGGAGATACTAGATAAGGATAGAGATGCAGATAGTCAATTTAGGAAAGTAACATTCCCTGGGTTTAACTCATTCTATGTCTACAACTCTACACAGATATCAGATATCACAAACATTGATTATCTGACTAATAGTAGATTGGTTGATAGAATGTGGTACATTAATTCATTTAGAGATTTAACTCAGTACAATGGGAACTACCCAATTGCTGAAACTATGTTCTTAGAAGAAGGTAGAATTAACCCAGACTATATAAATAACAATAAGCCTTGGTTCGAACAGAAGAGATTCGTAGACAATTATTTAGGAATTAGACTAATTGCTAATACTAATAATTTGATATATTTGTATGGGGCAGGAACCAAGCACCGACAATCATTCAGATAATGGGAAAAAAGAATTGGATAAAGGGTGCTATCAAAAACCCAGGAGCTTTTACTAGAAAGGCAAAAAATAGAGGAATAAGTACTGCAGCTTTTAAAAATGCTGTACTCAAAAATCCTAAAAAGTATGATAAGAAAACTGTGCAACAAGCTAATCTAGCTAATACTCTTGCAAAGTTTAATACAGGGGGTGTATACGATAACCCTACTCTCCCAATATCTACTTCTACAATGGCTGGGATGCCTGGGCAACAACAAGCTCAGCAAGAGTTTATGAATTTGCAAGCTCAGTCTAGACGTGCTCAGAGAATGAATGAGCGGGCACAAGAACTTGAGCAACAAGCTGCAGAACAACAAACTAAAGATGAGTTTAATGCTGCAAGAAATCAATATGGGGCAACAGCTACTAAAGGATTAGGGACAGCATTAGGAGCTGGGGCAGATGCATTTAGAGCAGCTAGATATGCTAAAGATGCAGCTAGAATGACAGATGGTGTATCTGATGTTTCAGGGTTACTTGGAAATTTACAAAAGGCCCCACTTACCGCAGGTAAACAAGGATTACAAGGATTAGGACAAGGAATTAAAGCTGGGGTAGGATCATTAGGCCCAGCTGCAGGAGGGGCAATATTAGGATTAGCAGGTGCAGGTATTGATAGATTGTCTGATGACCAAGATGAGACAACAATGAATGTTGGGGAAACAAGTGGGGCACTGCTTAAAGGTGCAGGTTCAGGTCTTGGATTAGCTGGGACATTGACTAGCTTAGCTCCTGCATTGGCTATCCCAGGACTTGGGTGGGCAGCTGCTGGTATTGGGGCCGGAGTTGCTGGGGTAAAAGCTCTTAAAAATAGGAATCAAGCCAGAGAAGATAAAGCTGAGCAAGATAGACTAGATGCAATTGAGCAAGGGAGAATGGGGAGATCTATGAATGCTGCATTTAGACAAGGGTTTACTACATCAGGACAAGATCTTGGGTACAATACAGCAAACTCTATGAGTAATGCATACCTCCCAGGAAATCAAATGTTTAAAAATGGGGGATTGATTAAACGTGCAGATGGGAGCTATTCTCCACGAGGCTTGTGGGATAACATCAGAGCCAATAAAGGTTCAGGAAAGAAGCCTACAGCTGAGATGCTCAAGCAAGAGAAGAAGATTAAAGCTCAAGAAAAAAGATACGGGGGCAAGTACAACAATGGGGGACCAGCTATTCAAGTGAGTCCTGAACAACAAGCATTGTTTGCACAGCTTAACCCTACACTGAATGCACAGATTCAGAATATGCCTCAGAGTAATGATAGGTTGACAAATTACTCTCAGAATCAACTGGCTGCAAATGAGAACATGGTTAATAAGGGGAGAGCAAATCAAGCCATTAACCAAGGAGTACAGACTGGGAAAGCAATATTATCTGACCCATCACTTGCTATGGATGCAGGTCAACTTGCATTAGCAGGAGTAGCAGCTAGTGAAATCCCAGTAGCATCTCAAGCTGCAGGAGCATTGAATGCAGGTATTTATGGGGCAAGAGGTGCATACTATGGGGCAAAAGGTGCAATGAATTCTGATGCAGCATATGCAGCTAAAGGTGCATTGTATGGTGGATTAGGGGTAATGAGTGCAGCAGGGATGGTTCCTGGAGCTGGGGCTGCAGCAGATGCAAGTGTTATTGGGTCTATGGCTAGTAAGTTAAAGTCAGGACTTAATGCAGCACATCACACAAAAGCTGCACATCTTGCACACGAAGGTTCTAATATTTACAAAGCCAATAATATCTTAGACGCTACGTCAAATACTTTTAAGTATGGGGGTAAATCAGTACCTGGGGGTAAGGTTGCATCTCTCCCACAAGGTGCTAAGAAATTTATAGGAAAGAGTCATGAAGAGGGTGGTATTATGATTGACCCAATGACTGAAGTTGAAGGTGGGGAGACTATGGATCAAGTTAAGATGAGTGATGGGGATAACTCTGATTACATATTCTCTAAAACACTAAAGCTCGGAGGTAAGTCATTTGCTCAACGTCATGAGGAAATTGTAAGAAGAGGGGGATCTAAACAAAGAGTTCAG
>Ga0208767_1003125_pt1 | contig 12155 bp, 36 predicted proteins | sample VirMetDEL_Mar_21_FD_184514 | JGI IMG/M metagenome (GOLD analysis project Ga0208767, IMG submission 184514) | Aqueous microbial communities from the Delaware River and Bay under freshwater to marine salinity gradient to study organic matter... | ecosystem: Environmental > Aquatic > Marine >... | reverse complement strand
CAGGGGCTTGCCCGATTCGATGATTCCTATACATGAAGACTGGATACAGCTCCTCTATCACTTTGGTGATGGGGGAGTTTTTTTGTATGTTAGCAATCTAAACACCAAAGAGGGATGAGTGAGAATTTTAACAATAAGACCGTTACCCTACCCAAATTTGAAAAAGCGTGGTCTTTAAGAAAAATAAGAAGCGACATAAATCCGAAATGCGTTTGTAAAGGTGGTTTTTGCTATAAGTGGGAAGGGATTGAAATAGTGAAAGCGTGTAAAACCAAAGAGAGATGAAGAAAACAATAGCACAACAGTTAAACGTCAAAGAATTTCCATTTGAAATCAAAGACAAGAATGGAAATAAAATCTACTTGGAAAACTCTGATGAGTATTGGAATAAAAGTGAATACGATTCCAATGGAAATGTAATCTACTCTGAAAGCTCTGATGGACTTTGGTGTAAATGGGAATACGATTCCAATGGAAATGTAATCTACTCTGAAAACTCTGATGGGTATATTGAAGACAATAGACCTAAATCATGTGAAGGTAAGGTAGTAGAAATTGATGGAAAGAAGTATAAACTAGTATCTGTATGAAAACAATAGCACAACAATTAAACGTCAAAGAATTTCCATTTGAAATCAAAGACAAGAATGGAAATGAAATCTACTTTGAAAACTCTCATGGTTATTGGATTAAAAGTGAATACGATTCCAATGGAAATCAAATCTACTCTGAAACCTCTGATGGGAATTGGAATAGAATAGAATGCGATTCCAATGGAAATGTAATCTACTGTGAAAGCTCTCATGGGGGGTGGAGTAAAAGAGAATACGATTCCAATGGAAATCAAATCTACTATGAAAATTCTGATGGAAATAAAATCTACTATGAAAACTCTGATGGGCTTATTGAAGACAATAGACCTAAAGGATGCGAAGGTAAAGTGGTTGAAATTGATGGTAAGAAGTATAAACTAACAGAGGTATGAGCATGATTAAGCGTTGGATTGAGCAACAGAAAGATGAGGGTAATGACCCCTTTGATAATCAGAATGAGAACTTTTCTGATGATGAGTTTCAATACGATGAATGGTGTCACTATTCGGCACTACCATCACCAACCTACTATAATGGTAGTGATTTTGATGATGCTGAAAATGAGGATGTAGAGTGAGAGGGTTAGTTACGGGAATGGTATTGGTCTTCATTGGACAGACATTGATTTGGTATCAAACTAATGGGCAGTTCTTATGGGAGTGGTTTAAGAAGAACCCATTACTATTATCTATTAGTGTTGGTTCAGTTGTATCTTATCTGTTCATTATGGGTACTAAATACATTGTGACCTACTTTGATGGGTTATTGTGGCCAGGAAGATTCATCACCTTTGGTATGGGTATCTTATCATTTACATTCCTTACATGGTTGTATATGGGCGAAGGTATCACATTGAAAACATTTGTGTCATTACTACTTGCCATATCATTGGTGTCTATTCAGATACTATGGAAGTAAACAAAGTAACGCAGACATTGGAATCGATACAAACACAACAAGTCCATATGATTAACTATATATGGTCTTTGATATGGGAAAGTGGTGATACATTTGGTGTACCTCAATGGAGGGATAGAAACCGATTGTACAAATTGGGTAATAAATTAAAATCAGAAACATACTTATTAACATACAAAGACTTCCAATTTTTGGAAAGTATGTGTAGTAAGTACATAAGAAAATAAGTTATATGGAAATGAAAGGAGTTATAAACTGGGTTGGTGCAGTAATTGTTGCATGTATCGTATTGCCATTGCTCATAGTGATATATACACTACCATTGTGGTGGACATGGAACTACATAGTATGTAATGTATTCAATGTGCCACATCTAACATTTTGGGATACATTCTTTATATCTCTATTGATTAAGATGTTGTTAGAACCACTTCCTAAATACAAAAGTAAAGAGTGAAAAAGGGAGATGTAATGCCTAATGGATTTGTGCTTGGTAAGGGGAGAACACCGCTCAACCTTACGGAAGCGCAAATTCGTTATGCGATGAAGAACTCCAAATCAAATAGTGGTGCGGCTAGATTCCTAAATGTATCATTAACCACATATCAGAAGTATTCAAAGAGGTATATTGATGAAGAAACTGGGAAGGATTTGTGGGAGCTACAAAAGAACAAAAGAGGTAAGGGTGTAAAGAAACCATACAATATAACCAAAGGTATATATGCACTCAAAGATATATTGGAGGGTAAATATCCTCAGTACTCAGTACACCATCTAAAGAATAGGTTACTGAATAACGCAGACAAAGTAAACTTTAAATCATGTTGTCATAATTGTGGGTACGATGAACGGAGGATTACAGACAATAAGATTCCGTTGATATTAGACCACATTGATGGTGACTGGAAAAACCATTTAAGGGAGAACCTTAGATTCCTATGTTATAATTGTTTTCATAATCTGAAGGGTAACATCAGAGGAGGACAACCACATTGGAGAATTGAGCAACTAGAAAAAACCAAAGAAACACTTAAAAATAAAAAAGAAGAATAAGTTATGGGTAAAGAAATATTTCACGGAAAAGATAGTAGAGAGAAACTACTCAATGGTGTCAATGAATTGGCAGATGCAGTCAAAGTTACATTGGGGCCGAGGGGTAGGAATGTCATCATTGAAAAGGAAGGAACACCTCACATCACAAAGGATGGTGTTACGGTAGCAAAATCAATTGAGTTCTCAGAGTCATCAATGAATTTGGGTGCACAAATCATCAAAGAGGCATCACAACAAACTGCTGACAACGCGGGTGATGGTACAACTACATCGACTGTATTAGCACAACATATCTTTAATGAGGGTATGAAATCGGTTGAGAGTGGTCGTAACCCAATCGAATTGTATAGAGGAATGCAGTTGGCTGTAAAAGAAATCGTTGACAATTTGGTGAATGGTGTATCAGTAAACATCAAAACCAATGAAGCGATTAAGAACATTGCAACCATCTCTGCAAATGGAGATGAGGAGATTGGTGGTATTATCGCAGAGGCAATCCACCAAGTGGGTAACGATGGTGTAGTCACTGTAGAAGAGGGTAACTCAAATGAAACTACATTGGAGATTGTAGAGGGGTTGGAGTTTGACAGAGGATACCTTTCTCACTTCTTTATGAACAACCAATCTAAGTTGGCATCTATTTTGGATGAACCACAGATTCTTTTGTATGATGGTTCAATCAACAATATGGATGACATCATTGGTATTTTGGAGAAGGCCTCGATGAGTAACAAACCCATTGTAATCATTGCACATGATGTTCAAGGTGACGCATTAGCATCAATGGTGGTGAACTCAGCAAGAGGTACACTTAAATGTCTAGCGGTTAAAGCTCCAGGCTTCGGTGGGGAGAGAACTGAGATTCTAAAAGATATGGAAGTATTGACGGGTGCTACTCTCATTACATCTGAAATGGGTCTATCGTTGGAAGATGTGACCGAAGAACATTTGGGTAGTTGTGATAAGGTGGTATCAGACAAAGTTAAAACATCCATCATCGGCGGACATGGTGATGTGAATGATATCGAAAAACGAATCACTATCATCAAAACCGAGAAGGAAAAAACTGACTCTGACTTCGAAAAGGAGAAACTCCAAACCCGTCTATCGAAACTATCAGGTGGTGTAGCAGTCATTAAAGTGGGTGCTGAATCGGAGGTAGAGTTGAAAGAAAAGAAAGACAGAGTAGATGACGCAATCCTATCAACAAAAGCTGCATTGGAAGAAGGTATCGTTCCCGGAGGTGGAGTTGCTTTAATCCACTCTAAGAATATGAGTGAGAGTAGACCACAACTATCAGAGGATAGAATGAGAGGATTCGAAATCGTAGAGTCAGCATGTGAAGCGCCATTTAGAGCAATCATTGACAATGCGGGGTCATCATCGGATTCACTTTTGGATAAGTTATACTCAGCACCCATCAAAGACCTAAAGACTGGATACAATGTTGTAACCGAGGAGTGGTGTGATTTGGTTGAGGTTGGTGTAGTTGACCCTACAAAGGTAACGAGAACTGCTATTGAGAAGGCAGTATCAGTTGCGGGAACATTACTTACTACTGAATGTATGGTGGTGAATGAACCTAAAAAAGATTTGGATAAGTAAAATTTAATTCGTATATTTGTATCAAACAAACCAAAAATTATGGTAACAATAGAGAGATTTGGTAAAGAAATCAGCTATCACGTTGATGAAGAGAACAACAAAAGTTGTTGGATGTTAGTTAGAGAAGGTGAGGATGAGTGGTTGTACACCACAAAGAAGGATATGGAGATGCCTGCATGTAATGTTCGTCCATTGGTTTTGAACAGAAAATCAATGATTGATTTGTTGGTGCACTTCCATTGTGAGAAGTCTGTGGTTGATGATTTCAAAAAACAACTGAATCATAAAATGACTTAGGTTGTTATTTCACCAGACGATATTCGATAATACAGAACCAAACAAACCACATTCTTCTTTTGAGAATCTGAACATAACACTTCCACTAAACCTTAAAACAAAACTTACCATATTTATATGGGAAAGGTTGTACAAAGAGTTTAATAAAGATGAAAGTGGTTTGCGGAATACTGATATGGAATGATAAGGTTCTGATTGGTAAGAGGTTTGACGATAATGAACATCAACCTGGCAAATGGGAATTTCCAGGTGGAAAGGTAGAAGAAGGTGAAATTATTGATAATGCTCTTATCAGAGAATTTAAGGAAGAGTTGGATATTGATGTATATCCATTCCATAGATTGAGAACATTATCAGAGGGCAATATAGAGTTTACTCCAATGCCTGTTAAACTTAGAGGTGGTAAAGCAAAACTACTTGCTCATCAAGAAGTTAAGTTCGTTAATAAGAAGGAATTCTTTGATATGGATTTAACACCACTAACTAAAAAAGCAGGTAAGATACTATTCGATTCGTATAGTGTCTTCTTAAAGAAGGAGAAACCCTAAATGTTCAAATGGAAGAAAGAAGTTAAGAATACTAAAGTTAACGAACAAACCGACAACAGTCCAAGTGGATGGTGGCAAGATGCTAACAAACCATATATTTCTCAGTTGGAGATAGAGAAAGAACTCTATAACAGAAATGAGAGATACTATGGCAAAAATGAGAAATAAAATGGAAGTAGAATTATCAGAATATCAAACCAACGTATTTGTTGAAGCAGAGAATCTGTTAGCAAATCAAGGTAATTTGGGTGAGAAGTTGTTTGAAGATACATATGTGATTCAAAAAGAAATGGTGACATATGTTAAGAATAGTATATCAGAGAGTGGTAATGAAACTACTATTGGTATGGATGCAATGGCAGTATATAGACACATCACAGGATTCTTTGTAAATTCAGATGATGATACTCGTCTATTTGGTGATGATGGGAATCCAACACAAATAACACAAGGTGGAGGACAGTCCGCAGGTGGTGGTGGAGGAGGAACAGGTAGAGGAAGAGGTGGTTCGAATATAGCAACTTTATAAACACAAACTATGTTACAACACATAATGGAATGGTATCCTGATGACCAATTCCTAAAATTAGATGGTTTTGATGAAGCAATAATTGGTGTCGATGAACATTCATTGAGATTGATATATTCACAAAGAAAGATATTGGATATATTGGTCGAAGATGGCATGACTGAAGAAGATGCGGTAGACCATTATGGATATAACATCCAATCAGCATACTTTGGTGATGATACACCTATAATATGTGCAGACGACTATTGAGATATGATAATAGATTTACATGGGTTAAGATATAAAGAGGTTGAACCTATGTTGGAGAAACATCTGTTGGTTAGATATAACAGAGATGGATGGCAAATCATAACAGGTAACTCTCCACCTATGAAATCTATAGTCATTGAGTTCTTAGAAGAACATGGGTTTGGATGGTATATTCCATTACATAACAGTGGGGTGATAATAGTTTCTGACATATGAAATATACATTCAGAGGTAAGACATACGAAATCCTTGGTGAACGGAAAGAACAACTACTAAGAGATTTTCAACATTGTGAGGAAATAAGAGATTACGGAACAATCAGTAACAGAATAATAAATGGGTTAAAATGGAATTGGCTAAAAGAACTGTAGTAGTAAATGAACTTGAACCTATTAAGGTTGATAGTACATTTAACAAAGATGCAGTTGATGAAGCATTAGACAAAGTTACATTCACTACTAAAACATTGATGGGTGTATTCTTATTCACAATATTGATTATGATAGGTATTTGGGCAACCTGGAACCTAAAGAATGCTTTACATATTGATTTAAGGAGAGGGAGACATCACGAGTTGATTGATGAAGTAAATGATGCATTTGGTATTTAATTACAATATAATGAAAACTATTAATTTAAATATAGGAAAGCGGGGTGAGCTTTTATGGAAATGTGAATTAGAAAAAAATCACAAAATAATACATACTGCTCCAAACAAAAAGTTTTACGATTATGATATCAAAGCTGAATATAATGGTGTTGAGTATACATATGAGGTAAAGTATGATGCAAAAGGTTATGAGTATGCAAAATTATACAATAGACCCGTAAACCTATATATTGAATTTAAAAATACGACATTAAATGAAGACTCCGGTATTAAAGCTAGTATAGCTAACTACTATGTTTATATCCTAAATAACAATGGTGTAGAAACGGCATATGTATTTGACAGAATTAAATTACTCAACCATCTTGAAACTTCAAACTATAAAGTAAGGGGTAATAAGGTGGGGGGTGATAATAATGCTCTGGGATGGACACCACCATTACACAACCTTACAAACCTAATTAGACGAGAGGTCGTATTATAAGTACAATTAGGATATCTCAGAAATATTTCTTATCTTTACCACCTAAATAAGAAATATATGAAACTCATTATCTGTTCAGAATGTTGGTCTGTGACATCCCTTTCACTTAACAAAGCCAAAAGTTGTGATTGTGGAAAGTCTGGTGGACAATATGTAGATAATCTTAACGCAGAGATTTGGGGTGAGTCAATTCCGATTGGGTTCTCTAACAACTCTTTGTTGGGTACGGTGAAACTCCAACGACTATTGGATAGGATGGAAACGAATCCAAATGTATGCTGTAAGGGAGAAGAGTTTACTGCGTTCACTATTCCTAAGTGGGCTGACTCCATTAAAAGAGTTGAGAAAGATTTAACAAAACTTTAACATTTAAAGTTTGGTAGTCTCAGGCATTATTACTATATTTACACTGTAAAAATGATAGATATGAACGACATAATTATTGTAGCTGTACAATTGATGGTATTTACCCCCATTATAGCTTGTGTAGGTGTACTGATGTATGAGGGGTATGATATGTTTGTAAAGAAGCAAAAATAAATACTTATGACAATCGAAGAAAAGAACAAACTCAGAATGATGATGAAGACCATAGGTTTTGGGCCAGCTGGTCATCATGACTGGGATGTGGAGGATTGGATTTCTGAAATAATATGTGCTTTGAATGACCCAATTGGGTATACCAACGATATCAAAGAGGCTTATTACGCAACGGAGTATAACAACGAAAACGAAGTAACGGAATGAAGATAACACGCAAATCACCCATTAGTGGTAATGTCAACACTTTGGATTTGAATATCACCGAAGAACAGGTGTCCGATTGGATGGGTGGTACATTGGTTCAAGATGCATTTCCACAACTAACCCCATCTGAAAGAGAGTTCATCGTCACAGGAATTTTGGATTCGGAGTGGAATGATATGTTTGGAGAAGAGATTGATGAATAAATAAACAACCAAAAACAAATGTAAAATGAAAGATTACAAACTACAAAGTGGATTAGCTGTTACAGATTTTGAAGTTGAAAACATACAAGATTGGGATGCGCCCGATTATGTTGATGCTTATATATATCAAGCAAATGTATGTGAAGATGGTGTATGGCGTGACGCTACCGAATTAGAATTAGATGAATTAAATGAGGATTTGGATTTGGTATATAGTTGTGTCCAACATCATTTAGGAACACCATTTTATGGTGGTTGGGATGATGTCTATAATAGTATTGATGAATAATATTTAACACTTTATATTTGGATAAGTCCATATTTTTTACTATATTTACACTGTAAAAATGAGAGATATGAACTACATAGTAAACCCCAAAACAATTGTCGAAAGAGCTAAAACCATCAATGGTTATGAGAAAATCAAACCCTTTTTAGATAAGGTTAATGATGTTCTCTTAACGGCAGAGGGTGTTGCTGGAGAATGGACAAATGATTGGGATGAAGACCAAGGTTTTGGTTCTTCTGATACAACTTTCCTCATCAAAGACTACATTGATTGTCTGATTGCTGAGGCTGGAATGTGGGGGCAACTCAAAACAGCCTTCCCAAATGGATTTCTTGGAATCGTTGAACGATGAGTGAGTACATTACAAAGGTAATCATAGAGAACCATAAAGAAAAGGGTCGATTCTGGCCCTACAATGGTAGATACACCAAAATCTTTAATTTACTCAATGAGGACAATTTGGGATTTACTGAAGGGTATTGTGAGCATGATGATTCTCCTGGTATGATTGGTGACGATTATCATCTTTGGATTTATGACGATGTAGAATACCAATATCGTCAGAAGATAGTAGATAAGATAAAGGGTATTAAATTCTTGACATAACGACAGATGAAAGCAAGCAAGTGGATAGCATCTCTAGAGAAATGGGGTAAGTCACCCACTACATCCAACCACACCATTTCCTTCGATACAGACTACCTCATCAATGAAATAGAGCTTGAGGTCGATTGGGATTTGGATGTGGAGTTGGATGTAGATTACATCAGAAGAATTGCAGAAATGTGTGACTTGTTCTACTATGCATCTTATGGGAATGAGTACCCCAAGAAGATAGATGGTGAGTGGGTGATTGTGAACGAGGATACGGAATACTCTGATGAGATGAGAGAAGATTTTGAAGAGTGGATAAGTCAATCTTTTTCATAACTGATATGGATGTAACAGATATATTGTATAAGGATAAGTTTATATCCAAACATGCTCAAAAGATTCATGCGCTCCGATCATCAACAAATAATGTGGTGAAGGGTGCTGACCCCAAATGGTGTATATCCATAGCAAGGGAGATGTACGAAGAGTTGAAGAAAGAAGGATTACCTATTGATGTATAATAAGGGCCTATAGCTCAGTTGGTTAGAGCAGTAGACTCATAATCTATTGGTCATTGGTTCGAGTCCAATTGGGCCCACTAAAGAAATAAAGATATGAATTTTGAAGGTTTAGCATATGGGGTAGTGGCAGGAATTCTGTCCATTATTATATTGGGAAGCTTCCTAAAAATGATGAATAAAAAATGATGGTACAACTCTGTGAAAAGAAAGTACTATGGAAGGAAGAGGTACGACACTATGATATAACCATTGATGGGCAACCATTCTCATTCAGAGCGAATGAAAACACTAAGTATGATGATGTGTTGTTCTATTATGAAACAAATGGCCCATTCCCATATTGGGCAACATTCGATGGTGAATCAAAGGATGAGATGCAAAGAGAAGTCCATAGATTGTGGAATGATGGATATTTTAAAAACTATTAAGATGAGAGAGAAAGCATTAGAGTGGTGGAGACGTATGGATGAACAAACCCAAAGAGAGGTACATAGTAAGTCCATATTCAGTAAATTACCATTTGAGGCATTTAGTAGAAGTAGTAGTAAGATTGAAATGGTATTTAAAAACAAAGATGAGTAAAATAGTATTAGAGATAGGTAAAACCTATAAAGACAGAAGTGGTAGGCTAATAAAGATAACGGGAGGGTTACCGCCAATTGATGGAAAAAGAGATGGTTGGGATGGAATATACTGGGGTGATAGTGTTGATGGCAAAGAACCAAAAATAAAAAAAGAGAGATATACATTCGAAGGTAAACAATGGAGTTATATATCAGGGTTCTCGATGTTCGGTTATCAAGAATTAAATGACATAGAAAAAGATTTAATAGAACAAAGATGAGTAAGACACTGCTTTGGTTAGACGATATTAGAAATCCAAACACAGAAAATTGGTTGGACTATTCTCCTATTGAAAACCCTTTTGAAACTATATGGGTGAAGAACTACAATGAATTTGTAGATTGGATTGAGCAAAATGGATTGCCAACTGCTATCTGTTTTGACCATGATTTGGAACCTGATATAATGAATGGTGACCCAATGAAACCATTGGAGTGTACTATTGAGTATGCTAAGACAGGATTTGATTGTGCCAAATGGTTGGTAAACTATTGTATAGACAACAACAAATCCTTACCTAAATACAACATTCAATCAGCAAATCCTGTTGGAGGAGATAACATAAATGGATTGTTAACTAACTTTAATAAACAAAGATGAGTAAAGAACAAATAGATTTAGTACAATTGCTTAAACACTTATCATTTTGGCATAATAAGTCAGATGATGAATGTATTGAACTAGCAACAAATGAATATGGTATAGATGCAGAACAGGCACTAATGAATATGCTAGAAAGAGACTTCTGTACGAGTATTAATAATAATGTTGTAGAAGAATTAAACCAAAACAAAGATGAGTAAGACACTACTTTTCTTTCTCATCACAGTCTTAGCAATTGCCTTAATAAACAAAGATGAGTAAAGAAGAAATTAGTAAAGTCTTACATAACAATCTAAAAGTGGTGCCAAAAGCATATGATATGCATGGTGAAAATTTTAATTGTGATTGTCATATGGAGATAACAGACAGAGCCTATCAAATATTAGGTGAAGGTGATATTGACAAAGGAAAGTCTATTGTTGATGATTACCTAAAAGAAACTAATGGGCAACTATAAACCAAAACAAAGATGAGTGAAGAACAATTTGAAATATTTGTAAAGAATACCAGAGGTGAAAGGTTTCTAAAAATGACAAAGAATTCAATGAAGATTTGTGGAGAGAATAGATTAGATTTATGGTTACCTTCTGATTTTCTAAGATTTTTAACAACAATAACTAAAGAAAGACTTAATTAAAACAAAGATGACATTAGTTGATTACATAATAAAAGAAAGAAGTAGAGGATTCTTATCAATATCATTAATGGATATGGATAGATGTAACTTCAAGGGAACATTAGAAGAATGGTTTTCTGATATGCACACAGAGTATAAACTATTAAACCAAAACAAAGATGAGTAAAGTTATAAAGTTTAGATTAGTAAAGGAAGTATCTGATGCATACTCAACTAGAGAAATAGGTTATGAAACAACAGATGAATACCCTAATCTCTACAATGAAAAAACAGGAGAACTAGGTATCTGTGGTGGTCATGGTATATATGCATGGGCCCAAAAAGAAGATTACGAAATCATAAACCAAAACAAAGATGAGAGATAAGATAGAAGAACTATTAGATATGAGTGACCCTATGACAAAATCACATTATATGATATGGGATAGTGGTGATTGTTCAGAAGTAGGACTTTGTGAAATCTTACTTGACCAACTAATAAGAAAACATAAAAAAGATAATGGTGAGTATTACGATACCGACTACGACCAAATAAAATTAAGATACCAAAACAAAGATGACATTCATTGATTACATAATAAAAGAAAGAAGTAGAAGATTCTTATCAATATCATTAATGGATATGGAAAAGTGTAACTACAAAGGAACATTGGAAGAATGGTTTTCCGATATGTACACAGAGTATAAAATATTAACACAACAATAAGATGGATAAAGAAGAATTAACTTTAGAAGAAAGAATAAAAATACTTAATTCGACAAATATATTTGAACAATATATTCGATTAGATGATGTACTAGAATGGTTTGGGTTTACAAAGGAACAAGAAATGGGTAGTTTATTAAATGAAAATAAAATACCAAAATATAGAAATGAACTAACAAAAGAACAATTAGAAATAATAAACCAAAACAAAGATAAATGAAAAGAGGATTGACATATGACGATATTTTGTTAGTACCAAAATATTCAGAAGTGAAAAGTAGAAGTACAATTAACACCAATACTTTAGTGAGTAGAAGATATGGTTTATTAAAACCATTAGTC
>Ga0208767_1003118_pt1 | contig 12177 bp, 9 predicted proteins | sample VirMetDEL_Mar_21_FD_184514 | JGI IMG/M metagenome (GOLD analysis project Ga0208767, IMG submission 184514) | Aqueous microbial communities from the Delaware River and Bay under freshwater to marine salinity gradient to study organic matter... | ecosystem: Environmental > Aquatic > Marine >... | reverse complement strand
TCAGCAACATGGGTAAGAGTAACATCTTGGTCATCTCCCAAATTAATTACAGCACCGTCTGCAAGAAATAAATCACTAAATTCTAATGATGATGTACCTAGTGCAGCACCATCAGATGCATCAGGTAAGAATGCAGTAGAAGCAGTTATGTTTGTTCCAGTAAGCGCACCAGTAACACCTAATGTACCAGCTACAGTAGCATTCTCATCAACATCAAGAGTGTCTATATGTGCAGTACCATCTAAAAACATATCTTTAAATTCTAATGATGCTGTACCTAAGTCTATATCATTGTCTGTTACAGGAACAATAGCACCATCTTGAAGTCTAAACTGCTGTACAGAAGAAGAACTAACTTGCACATAAAATTCTAAATGATCATTAGACGTATCTATAAGTATCTTGTTATTTTGATCAGCATCACCTATTCTATCTATTGGTGGACCTTCTGCTGATGTACCATCATGTGAGTGACCTGTAGAATTATTAAAGGCCGCTAAAACTTGGTTAAGTTCTGCATTAATTGGTGCTGCTGATATAACCTCACCACTAACTATTTGCGCTGCTGATTGTCTAGTATATCCTGCCATTATCTGTATCCTGCATCCTGGTATGTTATGGAGAACCCACTAACACTATAAGGTGCTTGGGTTCCTGTTGATGTTATGACCAAAGATATAGCTCTCCCTGATCCTTGGACATTAGTCTCTAACACTGGACTAGTCGAACCATCAAACTTAAATGTAGCATCATATGTGCTATTTGTAGTCGTATATCTTGCTAATGAACCTGCTGTTGTTAAAGAATACGTAATTGGGTTTGGCGTATTAGGATCATCCCAATCATAAGCAATACCTAAGTTAATTGTAGATTCTCCTTCTGGCCTAGTAAATAAGGTGATATGCTGATATATTTTGCGTTTTTCGGTAGAGTCGAAATATAAAAAGGGAGTTGCGTAAACAGCCGTAACATCAGCAGTATCAAAAGTACTACCAGATTCTTGCTGATATATCTCACCATTTAGATCCCCGTGTAATACAACTTCAACATCGTCTATTAAACCACTAGTAGCTACGAAAGCTCTTATACCTAGTAACTCACCAAACTCCCAACCTACTCTTCTATCTGCAAACCTAAGACCACATATTATACCTGCTGTATCTGAGGCAGCTGTAGTTGTCTTAGGAAAGAAGTAACGGAACTGAGATTTATTTCTAATAACCACAGAAGACATATTATCTAAGTCATGTGTACTAGGCAGTGATTGCAGCAACTGTTGTACAGGTTTAGAAATAGTTTCAAGTTCTACGTCACCAATTCTGGCAGTACCTTGAATAGGGCGAATACCATCAGAGGCTAAAAATAATACATCACCACCTATTTCTATTATACTATCTGTAGCAATGCAACCAATATTATTTGTTACTTCAGATAAAGCAAAATCGGATGTACTAGATCCTGTTAGTCTTTTTATTTTATTTTTACCAAAAACATATAAACTATCTCTAAACTTTGCTATGCCTGTTATATTAAAACCTACGTTAATTGAGCCTGATCCACTAGCTGATCTAAATCTGTTATCTACGTTTGGCTCACTAAAAAGTAATTTGTTACCACCTAATCCTGTACTAGGAAATCCTGCATAGAACTGATGATTTTTAAAGTCTGTTGTCATTGAAGCTCCTACTGGAGAAGCGTCATCTGATGTTGTATGCTCAGTAAAAGTAGAACCGTCAAACTTAGCAGGTGTGTTAGTTCCATCACATATTATTACAGACTCAGTACCTGTAAATGAATTTATACTTTCTCTTAATTTTAATACACTAATATTAGATCTATTCGATGCTATTGGAGTCCAGCCAGAAGTAGTATATTTATATATAGAATATGATTGACTATACGTAGCTGTTACTGATGTACCACCAACGCCACTTGCAGTAGATGTAGCAAGAGAGGTAAAAGATACTGTGTAAGTATTTGCGTCAGGTACAGATACTACTGCCATTTCTACAGCGTTTGGAGTTATACCTCCTATTGCATCACTACCCGCAAATGTTACTTTGTGTCCTACAGATAGACCGTGACTAGTGTGTGTTACTGTTATTGTTGCGCTACCATTAGATACTGCAAAAGGATTGTCTGGTAAATCTTGTGTAATTGCATTTACTTTAAATGTTACTGAACTTCCACCACCAGTTCCACCAGATCCTGCAGCAGATGTAAAAACTACGGTATAAGAGTTAGCATCTATTACTGAGGCTATTGGCATATCTACTCCGTTAGGAGTAATCCCATGAAATGTGTCAGACCCTGAATATTGTATTCTATCTCCTACTACCAGTCCATGACTATTATGTGTAACAGTTATAGTAGCACTTCCATTTGTAACTGCAAAAGGATTAGCACCTAATGAACCATTATGATCTTTTAAGTTTCTTCTAGCTGCATAAGGTACACCATCTAGTATCCAAAGACCTATTACTTGTCCTACACCTGATATAGTTCCGTAAGTTGAATCATAATCAGCGTAACCATTAATACGTCTATATCCACCAAACTGTGATACTTCCATATTTAGCATACGTATACCTGAACCAGGATTAGTATTTGCTAATGCTAAAGCATCTTCATTAGTAAATAAACCGCCTTTAGAGAGGACAGTTACATCCTTTAAAGCATCTACCATTAACCATTACCATGTGGTACATTTATTAATCGGCTCACGCGAGTATCTCTAACATCAGTAAATCTGTTAATTAGTAGAGTCCTCATACGATCAATACCTTCATCAAATCTTGCTTTGATTAATTGTGCCTGTTGAGCATTATCTCTAAACATAAAACAATGATACAATGCACCATCTATAACTACGTGCTTGTATGCATCAGGTACAGACATGGTATCTGTAGCATTTACAAGATCCGTAGCATAGGCAAAGTAACTATAACTTACACTATACGTAGCATCAGGTCTAGGGGTAAAACCAACTTTATTATCTAATGTACGATAAACATAAATAGGTTGATCAAAATCACCTGTACTAGCTTCTGAATCTCTTTCAAAAAACCTTTTTATAAAAGTGTCATAGTCTATTAGTTTAAGATTACGTGCTGAGTAATTATTATCTGCATCATAATTAATTCTAAAAGAATCCCAATCAGCTATTTTAAAGTCTGACTCTAATGCATATTCTTGTGTACCTACTACTAGTGTCAAAGAACCAGCAGTAAAGTTAAAAGGGAACTCAAATTCCCTCTGGGATATTTCTTGTATTGAAGAATTTATTGCATCTTTAACTTGTGCGCGAAAGCCTGTAGCAGTAGGAAAATCAACTGCTGTTAACTCAACTTCATTCAAACGTCTAAGTGTATCATTAACTAATGTTAAGAATGTTGTAGCCATATCTCACCCAAATTAAAGAAGGGGATAGCCCCATTACAGAACTATCCCACAATACTTTATTATGCTAATGTATCTCTTGCAGCAGCGGTTGGGAATTTCCCATTTGCGTTACAATTAATGCAAGTAGCATATACTCGTAGTACACCAACAGCAGCGGCAGCTCCTGCTAACTTAACATCAATAGTATCAGTAGTACCGATAAATTGAGTGTAAGTTGAAGCAGCTGAACCGACAACTGTATTGGTTTGTCCGTTAGTTCCAGCAGCACAGTAGCCAGTGGAAGTAACATCAGCACCATCAACAATGTCATCACCACCACCGAAGTCAATATCAGCAGTTACACTTGAAGTAAAAGCTGTCATAACTTCAGCACCAGCGTTAAGTATCAATGTACCAGCAGGTATTTCTAATAACTGAAAAACATCTCCGTCAGCTATTGTATTACCAGCAGTAATTAATGCAGCTACGTCAAGGTATGCCTCGACATTGTACATTACATTGTTACCATAATGACCTGGCATTACAGCAGAAGTATCTGCACCAACACCAGCGGTAGATGAAGCGGTAAGGTCAAAAGTAGCCATTGTCTATTCTCCCTTAACCAGCAATATTATAGTGAGCGCGAACTAGTGCTTCAGGACGAAGAACCTTGCGACCATATAAATGTAACCCACGAACGATGTCAGCAAAGCTGTCATTGTCACGATAAGTTTCGACCTTCTCTACTTGAGAAGCCGTAGCAACAGCAGAATCATGTCCAGCAACAATTGCACCATAATGTGCGCTTGAACCATTAGTATCAATGGTAGCTGGGCCTGTTCCTATTGAAGGTAGGTTGTTAGACATATAAACTCTAAAACCACGGATCATGCCAGAAATGATACGACCATTACGAAGAATGTCTGGATCACTTGAAGCAAAATCACTATTTAATAGCTTAGAGTTTTCGTCATTAAGCTGTTCAGCGAATACTGGATCAACAACAACCCAACGTCCATCACGGTCAACATTTTGCTGATCGAGTAAACGAGCCATACGGTTTAGAACTTCCAAAGGAGTTGCTTCACCAGTAGATCCGTCAGGATGTAGGGCTATTGAGTCGGTAGCAGCACCACCAGAAACAAAGCTGTTACGAGCAATTAACATAGAAGCTAGTAAACCATTAGCAGCTGCTCCTGCAATAGGATCAGTACCTGATTTATCAGCAGCTACTCTAGCGGTTCCAGCATTAGCACTAAGCGTAGCTTGTTTGAAACCTGTCAAGTAACCTAGAACTTCTTGGTCAAATTGATCTTTTAGACGATAGCCAGCACGATCACTAGCCATTGACTCAAAGTTTACATGAGAATGAGCTTCTTCAATGTCATCAATTTTAAAAGCAAAGTAGTTAGCTTTATCAACGACTAGAGTAAAGTCATCGTCTTGTAGGTCTTGAGGAGTTACTTGCGTACCCCTTGCATATTCAGAAATTGTTATTTCTGGTTCTTTAATGATACGCACTGTATCACCAAAATTAGATATCTCACCAAAGTAATCACTGTTGGTTATATCTTCACAAACACTAGTTTTACGGAAAGCTGATTGTACCTTCTTACTGTAAATTACAGGAGAGAAGTTACCATTAGGTAGATTTCCATAACCAGTTGCAGTCTTAAAAGCCATTGGTTATCTCCTTTCGGCTATATCGAAACGAGCCAACTTTGACAGTTTCAAGGCTACATCTTTAGGGTGTAGGATAAACCTGGCCTAACGATTGTAGGTAGTTGATATGTTTAGAGTTAGCATAAACAGGAGGTTGTCTATAAAAGAGGCTCCTAAAAGGAACTAGCCAATGGTTTTAGTCATCAGCTAGTTTTATAATTGTATATAGTATATCACATTTAAATTAATTTGTCAAGTACTTTATCTTGCTCCACCAGTTAAATCGTATACAAATGTACCATTTTTTACAGATTCTGAGATAGCTTCTTCAAATTTATCCCAATCTTTACTGCTTAAATCTTTTACTCTAGACTCTGACCATACATTTTTATCTACTGTTGTAGGTTCTTCAGAGCGTTTAGTATTAGAAACAGACCTAGCTGCATCTTTAGTAGCACTAGCTTTTTTAGATCCTCGTTTAGTTTCTAACTTATACAAGTCTATTGCTTTAGCTGCTGCAAGATGATCTGTGTCATTCTCATATAATGCAGACTGTATCCACTTAGGTTGTTCTGCTACCCAATCGTGAAAGTTTTGATCTGCCCTTATATCTGCAAAGTCAGGATGTAGCTTTTCTAGCTCACTCTCTGCTCTTTCCATTTTAACTTTAGTTTGCATTTCGTCTACGTAACGTAGCTTTTCATCTACATCTTTACGTGCTTCTAATGCTTTCTTAGTTGCAATGGTTTCTACTATCTTTGCAACATCGGGATACTGTTCAGACCATTTTTCTAATTCTTCATCAGTCTTAGGTAACTTTACCTGTTTCTTAGTTAAACCTTCTATTTGTAGTTTTAACTTATGTATCTCATCAGAATGTTGTTCTTGTATCTTTTGCTGGTGTCTTCTTAGATCTCCATATCTTTTCTTAAAAGTTTTTTCTTCTGCATCTAAAGATTGAGTTTCTTCTTCATCTTTTTCCGCTTCTTCTACTTGTTTGTTTTCAGCATTTCTAGCTGCTTCTAGTTCTTGTATTTCTTTTTCTTCTTCCTCTATGCTTATTCTTTTATACATTATTGGTGCTGATTTTACTTCTTCTTGTATTGCTTCCATTTTATTTTCTTTCTTTCGGGGGCATCTAGTAGCTTTTCACCATGAAAAGGGTAGAAGGTAGCCCTGATTTGACTATGCTGCTTTTACATAGCCTACGCCTTCAACGTATCTTCTTTCACCCATAATACCTGAACCTTTATCTTCTTTTACAGGTATTGCTGATGCTCCTCTGTCACTATCTAAAATACTTGCTGCATAGCCTAGTTTTTGAGGATCAGCAGGGCCATCTAAATCATAAGACTTAATTGCAGCCTTATACTCTTCTGTAGCATTCGGAGAAAAATTATCTGGGTCTTGATTTATTATGCCAGTTATTTTATCATTAGCTTGATAGTTATCATAATCTAATTCTGCACCAAAGTCATCAATTTCATTGAAGAATATTTTCTTTAACATATCTCTATTGGTAGCACCTTCAGGTATATCTTCAGCTTTTATACCATCTCTAAGCATCCTACGTTTATCTGTTAATGCATCTAGACCATTTTTTAATTGTTCGTTTAATGTGCTTGGACCCTGACCAAGTAAATCATTCGCACCAGTTTTATATTGATCCATTACGTCAACAAAATTATCGCTGTCTACTGCTGCTCTTTGTAAGAGTACTCTTAATTCTGAATCATTCTCATATGCATTATTTCTATCTTGATCAGGTCTATATACAAGGTCAGCTTTTTCTTGACGTTGTTTAAATAAATCACCTTGTAGTTTACGTCCATAGTAATTCTCACTATCAGGATCTGTACTAGCTGTATTTAATTCAGGAAACTCAAATCCTTGTACATCTCCTTTTATTTCATCGTATGTTTTAGGTTTAGGTAAAGCTTCTGCCATTTCATTCATAGCACCTTGAGTAAGATTACCACCTACTTGACCTACACCAGCTATGTTATAGTTTACTGAACCACCATTAGCATAACCTTTACGTTGCATAAGTCCACCTTTATTTAACTCTGCACCTCCACCTACACCTTCATCGTGACCTGCTTCTGCATCATCATCAGCAGTATCATAACCGCCTTTTTCTGAATCATCTGTTGTACCACCAAAAGACTTACTAAAATCTTTACTAAATTGATCTACAATATCTTTAATAGATTTATCCATTGCCTCTTTAGCTTCTTTTTCTGAATCAAATGAACCTGCCCCTTGATCAGGATCACCAGGATCACCTTGATCCCCAGATTGATCAGGGTCTTGATTGTAATTAACTATAGTATCATCTACAGTAATATTACCACTAGGAGTTTTTATTTTTATAATACCTACATCACGATCATAAGTAGTGGTAAATCCTTCTGGGGATCTTTCACTAGCAATGTTTTCTCGTAAATCTCCTGCATCTACATTTCTATTTATAGCAACACCCTCATTAAATCCTGGTGGACACATCATACCATCTTTAGGTTTACCTGCAATAATTATTGTTTCCTGCATTACACCTTCTTCAGGCTCTAGGAAAGTCATCTCTTTATCATCATCTTCAGGCTTACCATTCTCATCAACATTCTGGATCATACCTAGATCCTCCATCTGTTGTATCTCACGTAGCACACCTCTATGCATATCTATGATACGCTCTAAACCTATATACTTTACAACATTAGCAGGTAGTACATACTCACCTTCAGACAACATAGCAGGTATGTCATCAGCTACTTCTTCTGGTGTAGCTCCTGGTGGGGGATCATTCTTCTCAGACTTTTCTTTTACAAAGTCTACTTCTTCAACTGATCCACCTTCTTTAAGGTTTAACTCATCTGCTTCAAATACCTGATCTTCATCACTAACATCACCTAAACTAGAAAAGAACTCAGTAAATATACTGTCACCTGTAGGTGTATCTTCCATATCTTCTTCAGTAGATATTAATGTTCTATCTTCTGGTGATTCTACTTGAGGAGGAATATCTCTAAACTTTCTAGGTGACTCCTCATTAATTAACATTTTTTGAGTATCATCTAAAGGTTTTTCCATAGGCATAGGTACAGCTTCTCTACCATCTTCTCTTTTAGGTTTCATCATAGGTAAAGGCACAGCTTCTCTATCATCTTCTCTAGAGGTAGTTCCTTCAAAAGACTCATCATCTTTTTTAATGTCTGCCATTTCTATACCTTTGTATATTATTTTATCGCTATAGTGATTTTTTCCTGGGTTTTCTTGTCTTGTTATACCTTTTATTATTTTTGCTAAAGTATCTGGATCTTGTAAATTTAAAGTTTCATCAGGATCAAAACCAGTAAAAGAAGTCATATTTTTAATATAAGTATTTGTATCATTTTCTGTATTTGGTGCATAACGATTAAATATTTCTTCAAGAGTATTAATATTATATTTTTTAGAATAAGTTTGTAATACTTTTGTTATTGCCCTAATACCGTATTCAGGAGATTCAAACTCTACAAATTCTCCATCTGATTCGACCATACCTTCCCAGTTATCACCTTTTTTAATATTACCAGGATTATTATTTTTAATGCCCATATCAAGTTCCTTTTAATACTGTCTGTACTTCCACTTGCATAGACTTTAACTTTCTAAGCATAGCGATAGCACCTTGCGCTCTGTATATCTCTATTTCATCGTCACTCTGCTCTAGCACACGTAGCGCATCGTGCCTCTTAGAGTCTAGGTATAAATTAAATAACTCAGTAAAATCTGGTGTATTAACTAACGGTAAAATGTCTCTAGCAGTTTTAACGTCAAGCATTACCACCACCTCCTTGCTGTAGCATAGCCATTAGCTCTGGTGGTATTTGTTGTCCACCACCTTGAGGTGCTTGTGCCTGTTGTTGTTGCTGTTGTGTTCCTGCATTAGGCCCACCACCTGTAGCAAATCCCTGTTCTCCTGGTGCTGGTGCTTGACCAGTTCCTATATTACCACCTCCTGCACCTGTAGGATCTTGTTGTGGTTGTGGGTTTTCTGCTACGATCTGTTGTTGCATCTGTTGTAATAGCAATGCCTGTCTAAATGCTTCTTCAGGATTGTTTGTTACCTTATCTACATCTAGATCCATAGTTGCTGCTATCTCACGCATGATGTATGGGAACTTAGCAAATGGTGCTAGTACAGGACTACTTGCAATCTGCAAGAAACTGATAAGACGTTGGGATCTAACTTCATTCTTCATAAAGCTTTCAGTACCTCTAGCCCTAATCTCTAGATCACCTTTTATCTCTGGATCAAAGTCAAACTGCATATTAAATGCAAATAATGCTTCACCCATAGGACGTAGCATATAGTCATCCATGTTTTTAATCACTGTACGAATAGCATTACTGGCTGCACCCATCAACATAGATATGCCTGATGCAGTTCTACCTGTACCTTGCACACCAGTTTGTCCGTATGAATACGATGGTAATCCTGATGACTCATCTGATAATACTCTAGCTTTATCAAACAACATCATATTTTCACTTGACACGTTTGGAAACTTAGTACCAAATATAGCTTGACCAGGCGCACCACCTTGTCTTCTAAAGATTTTACCAGGATATACTGTAAGATCCTGACCAGGTGCTAGGTTTGTTTCATCTACCTCAATCAATAGATTACCAGATAAGATAGCATTGTCAACTGCTAATCTCATAAAACCGTTCATTAATGTTTGGGTATCATCCATGTTCTCTGATAGTCCTACACCAAAGAAACTGTATGGGTTTAGTTCGTATGGACTAGCAACATAAGGAATACGTTTAGGTACAAACGGATTGATAACAAATCTTAGGATCTCATTATTACAGGTCCAACAGTTTATCTGTATCTCATCATCGTTTAAATACTGCTTTGGTATTTCTAGTCCTTGATCTTCAGCTATCTCTTTATCTATTGTACCCCAGAACTCTAGTACCTCAAATCGTTCTACATCACTACCACCAGAATAGTTACCTGAACCAAACTCTGAGCTTACTTCATTGTCTGTTAGGCTTTCTTCCCACCATTCACGATCATAGTTCTCACCACCTAGTATAGCTTCTTCTATTGCAGAGGATCTAAAGAATGGACGTTTCTTTAATGCACGTAGTTGAGATCTGGTAAGTCTGTGTCTTTCTACTACATAGGTACAGTCTTCTATATTAAATGCATCTGGATCTGGATAAAAATCCCAAACTGATGTATGCTCTACTTTAGGTACAGTTACAATAGATGGATCATAGTTACCATCTTCATCCCAGTTAGGATACTCTTTATCTATAGCAAACGGACCCTTCATTATTGCAGTACCAAACAACACACACTCAAATACAGAATGTCTTAAATGTTTAGTTGCAGAGGATTCCTCTAGCTGATCTTTTATTTTCTTTTCCATCTTCTTAGCAGCAGCCATAGCTGGATGGAATGTAATAGCAGATTGTGTCTGTCCTGGTCCTTCTTTAAGACCTTCTAGATCTTCTAAGTCTTCCTGTAGTGAACCTAATCTTTCTTTTAGAATATCTGTGGTATCACCTGGTTGTAAATCATTACCATCACCAGGAGAACCATACATACTCCTAAACTCTTCCATAGCCTTTTCTTGTTCTTGTTCTTTGGGGTCTATGTGTACTGACTCTGCCACACCTTCAGGTATTGTAGTAGGCTCTACACCAATAGGAAATCTATTCTGACTAAATAGAACATCTATAATCTGACCATACGCAGCTAATACTTTAGTCTTAGTTACTTTAATAAATACTCTGGACTTCTCTGTTTCTGTAAACTGAACATCAGGACCATACAATCCACGGTAGTTTCTATATGCCTGAGTCCATCTTTCTTCATCTGAATACCTACTAGTCTTTGCTCTTTCAAATCTAGACTTAACATAGCTAACTAGATTATCATACTTCTTATCTGTCTTGGCATCGTCAAGAGCAGAGATTTCGTTTTCATCTACCATTTTAACTCCTTTTATTTCTTTTGGGTTGTAAGGTTCTGTTTCGTTTCTTAGTTATTACTTTTAAATTTGATCTTCTATTGTCTCTAGGATTACCATTCTTATGATGTACTTCCATTCCTTTTTTAGGTTGTACAAGTTTTCTAGCTTTGTTTCGACCTGCTCTATCTAGTTTACCTTTAGTAGTGCCATGTGTCTTAGCATATTCTTTTTTGTAATCTCTAGTTTTTTTCATATCAATACCAATGACTATAAACAAACACACCGATGATAAGTACTAATCCAAGTATCATACCAGCGTATGCCCAAAACATCTAATATCCAAACGTAGCATCCGATGCTTGGTAACGGTGTTTAGGTGTATTCTCATACGCTACTCTTATATTCGTAGGTCTAGACATTATCATATACCTTAGTGCATCATATAAATGATCTTCAGACTTAGTATCTACATCTTCAGGGTTTCTACTATCTACTGGTAATGCTGCTATCTGACTGATCAAGTTCTTACAATTCTTTAATATCTTTATCTTAGGCTCACCAGTATCTTCATCAATCATCAATCTCTTATGTAACTCTATCTTACCTGCTACCCTAGATCCTGGTGATCTGTCTGATGGTCTAAATCTACATCCTTCTCTATTCATAGTCTCTGCTATTGATGGACCTGCATCACCTCTCTTAGCCCAACACGAACTATCTAATAATGCATCCTGTATTCTACCATCATTTTCTTCTACTTCTATAATCATCTGACCTAATCTATCTGCTGTCAAACGATTTACATACAACTCTCTATATATCCACAAACACCCATCGTAATCTACTGCACCCCATAATATACCTGAATGTGCTGCATATCCAAAGTCTGCTGATCTTATTTTAGTCCATCCATTAGGTATCTCAAAACTATCACACGTATGTATCTCTTTATTAAACTCAGGGAATGCACCTTCATCTACTACATCCCAATCACCATACAGAAACTGCTTACGTTTAACTTCTGGTAGTGATGCCAACATAGCAACATAACTCTGATCTTGTGTGAGATACGGATTATCCCATACTGATGCTGCTATAAACTTTCTTGTTATTTCGCTTGACAGTGTTCTACCATCTAGCTCATACTCTATCTTCTCAGTTA
>Ga0208767_1003116_pt1 | contig 12179 bp, 20 predicted proteins | sample VirMetDEL_Mar_21_FD_184514 | JGI IMG/M metagenome (GOLD analysis project Ga0208767, IMG submission 184514) | Aqueous microbial communities from the Delaware River and Bay under freshwater to marine salinity gradient to study organic matter... | ecosystem: Environmental > Aquatic > Marine >... | reverse complement strand
GATGGCCAGATAGCGGCCATTCAAGATGGTTCACGGTGGTTCATACCGCGTGCCGAAATTGTGAAATTAGGTGGGATTGATGAACAAACACAAAGCAGCATGGACGCCTGAAAAGCGTGCCGCACATAGCAAAAAAATGAAACGCATATGGGCAGCTAAACGCCAGCCCTTAAATGTGAAGCCGCCAACTAAAAACTGGCTGCAAAGAATCTGGGACATTGTGAGAGGGGCGCACTAGCGCCCCTTTCTTTTATCCAAATATTGCATTGGCAGCGGCTGACCGCGCCTTTTCTTGCTTCGCCTCATTCTTGGAATAGTGACCATACTGGCGATATGTGAATGATGGGTTGCTGTGACCCATCAACGCTGCAACCTCTGCCCAATCCTCACCCAAGGCAGACAGTTGGACACTTGCAAAAAAGTGTCTCATGTCACCCCAGACCATGCGCTCAATACCGGCACGCTTTGATGCACGTTCAATCAGTTCACGCAGTGTTTTTTTCTGCTTTGGCAATCCAGCGGCTGTGGCGAACACCAGATCGTCATCGCTTGTATGGCGACTTTGCATTTTTAGTTCACGCAGTAATTGCATTGTCTCACTTGGCACGGGGATGGTGCGAAAACCGCGCTTTGTTTTTGGCTCACCAAGTTCACTGGTTTCTGTCTTGATAGCTTGCTCGATTCGCACCGTGCTTTCCTTGAAGTCAACACAGCGCCACGGCAATGCACGCAGTTCACCTTGACGGATTCCAGACGACAACGCTGTCAGCACCATCGCACGGCTTGTCAATGTCTCGCCGGTCAAGCCCTTTGTCACAAGTTGCTGGACAGTGCTGGGCTGTATCTTTGGCGCACGATCAGCAATCTCTGTTGATAAACCAAAAGACACTTTGTCTAGCGGGTTGATGTCAATCCACCCTTTTGCCTGGCAATAATTCAAAAACGCTTTTAACGCCTTAATGCGTTTTTCGGCTGTTGCTTTGCTTTTGTTTTCGCTTTTGATCGCCCGTTTGAAAGCAGCAGCCAAATCATCTTTGTTCGCTTTTGTGATCAGCTTGTCCAGCGCGTGCTTACTGAACATCTTGCCATCAATGCGGATGGCCAACGCAAAATCTAAACCGCGCTTTGTTTCTTTAAAATGCGACAAGGCAATTTCCTTATCATCAACACGGCGCATTTGTGATTCTAAAAATGCGGCAGCAGCGTTGGCGCAACTTTTAATTTTCACGGGCTGGGCAATCATGCCTGTAAGGAACTTGGCCTTGAGCATTTCTGCTTCTGCTAACGCCTCATCCCTTGTCGCAAAACTACCATACTTATCACTTCGACCTACGCGGCTTGCATTGATGCAATAGCAGTTGTTGTCGGCACGAAATCTTACTGGTAAGTCCTTCATTGCTTTGCTCCCATTTGATGTATCAACAAGAGCATATTGACATAAAAAGTCAAACCCTGCAAATAAAACTGGACTGAAACTGGACTGACACAAAAAAACAGCCCCCAGCCGGTTTAGGCCGAGGGCTTGTTTTTGAAGCTATGCTTGGACTTGGGGGTGGCGGGAGTGACGGGACTCGAACCCGCGGCCTCCGGCGTGACAGGCCCGATTTTACTGGTTTTTGACCAACAAAATTGGCTGTTTCTGGGGCATTTTGGGAAATGTTGGCAGGGGTTGGTAGCCAGAAAACTGGACTGAAACTGGACTGAAACTGGACTGAATTTAAGCCCTAGCTTTACGCCTGTTTGCAAACGTCGCCACGTTAGTCGGCTTGCCACCTACGCCCTGCTTTTTAGACCGCTTTCGCTGCACCGCAGACTTGATCTGCGACTTGCTCATGCGCCCTGCTTTTGCGGCTGGCACGCACTTGGGATAGCCACGCTTGCCACGCTCTGAAGATGTGCGGCCACACTTTTTATAGCCGCCACCTTTTTTTGGTGCGCTGATATCAACCCAGTCTTCTTTGAACCATTTGGTCAGGCTCATGTCGGTTTCTTGCCCCTGTATTTGCCGCCGCGCTTTTTATACTCGCGGACCAACCAAGCGTTGGCATAGGCAGATGGGTAGACATCAAACTTGCGCCGGGCTGCTGCTTTCACGGTTGCATACAGTTTGGGGTTTGTGGGCTTCGGCTCCCCTGATTTTTTGCGCGGCGGCATGACTATGCTCTCCGCATTTTAGGCCGCACTCTGCGCTTGTTTTTAGCGGCTGCTTTCTTGGCCGCTGCCACCCCTTTCTTTGTGTAAGGGTATTTTTTGCCTCGCACGTTTGGCATCGCTTTGCTCCTTATCGACGTGATTTTTTGCCAACGCATTTCCAGCGCTTGCGTGACAGGCGCAACGGGCTGTTTGGATTGCGTGCGGCCTTTGGGTGCTTCTTCATCTGACCGGCTGACCGGGCGCAATAACTGTCACCCTTGCTAGTGCCAGGGCGCACCCGTGGGCCGCCACCTTTTGCCTTACCAGCTTGGCCGTAACTGACGCGCTTACCTGTGGCAGTGACCTTGACCTTGGCCTTGCCCTTGGCTGGCGCTCTTCTAGCCATCCAACAGCCCCTTGCGATAACCGTTCTCGCGGTCATAGGTCAGCAACTCTTTGCGCGGCTCATGCACATAGCTGCAATGTATCCAGCCGGTGTTGCCGCCGGTAAAACACTCAAGGATCAACTGATCAAATTCGCAGTTGTCAGCGATCCACTGTGCGACCTCCATGTTGCTCACACCCGGCACCTCAAAGTCTGCGGCTTGGCCCTTGGTGTGCTGGCTTGTGATCTTGCTGCCAATGGCCGCGCACAACTCTGGGCTGCGGTAGCCGCTGGTAATTGTCACCGGACGATCAAAGTGATCGCGCACAGGCTGTAGGACTTTTTGACAAAGCAAAATCAGAGGATCGAGTTTGTCCGGCGTCGGCGTGTTGTCGATGCCCCGTCGCAAAGCCGTCTGGCTTTTGGTCATCTCGCCAAGCGAAAAGTTTTTGGTCAGTTTCATTTCTTTGCCTTCACCTTGCCAACAACGCCTTCAAGCATCCCGCCGCCAAAGTAAAACGCGAGGATGGTCAGCATGGCCTCGCCCAAATAGAAATCATCAATGACTTGTTTGATGTCGGGGATGTTTGTTTCGCCCATCAGCGTCATCACCAGCACGAGCGCAAACGATGCCAAGAACGTAGCTGTGAACATTAAGGCGAGGTATCTCTGGGCCACCTTGAAGGGTGCATATGCGGCCATCGTGTCTATCTTGGCTTGCGCCTTCACGCGCTCCATTTCTTCATCAGAACTGTGGACATCATCAATTAAGTCCATGCCCTTTTTAATGACATCCCCGTTGCCAAGGATGCTTGCCAAAACTCCAAGCATTATTTTTTGTCTCCCATTTGTGTGAAGCCCATGTAGGCACCCACCACACCAGACAAGCTGATGTAGAGCAGTGGGCTGACCTCACTTAGTAGTTTGATGCGCGTGTCTGGTATGAACGGCATGAACAGCAGGATCGTGTAAACGCCCATGCCCATCAGTGCGAATCTGGCTAGCCGTAGCTGCGCCAAGTGCTTGCGGCTCTTGTCTTCTGTCTCACGGATTTCACGGGCGCGTTCTATTTCTGCGTCAGTAACCACGCCATCATTATCAAGATCGTAGCGCTCAAACTCGCTCGACCTCTCCAGCTTTTTCTGGGCCACTAACGTGCGTCTCGACCCATCAGTTCCATTGCTGCATCACCAGCACCGATGCTTGATGACATTGACCCAGCACCACCCGCTGCCACTTGTGGGTTGACGATTAACCTAGTCAAACGAGGCAAAACTGTCGGCGCGTGCTTTTTCAGCACGGCTTTGATGCCCTTGCCTTGCAGATCACGCTGAATGGCCTGCAAGTCTGCTTCGCCTGTTGCTGTTAACATTGAAGACAACTCATTTGCCACCTGACGCAGTTGTGCGTCTTCCAGCCCTTTGAAATCTGCACTGATTGAACGACGGACCAAATCTGTCAGGCCCGTCGCTGGATCGCGTGCCGCGCCTTCTTTCAATCGGCTGACAAACTCGCCACGCTGTGCTGTTTGACTGCCACCCAGAATGCCGCGTGATGTGTCACGCATAATGATTTCATCATTTAGCCGATTCAGAAACTTGTCGGCAGCAACCTTGCCTTCTTCAGTCTGTGGAAAGGTCAAGCGCAATAATCTCTGTCGCATCGGACTACGCACCAAACGCTGCGCTGCTGTGCGTTCAGCGCCGCTGTCAATCTCGTTTAAGATGCCCTGCATGGCACCCAGGCGAAAGCCCTCAAGTTGTGATTGCGAATAGTCTCCAACCATATCAGCCAGTTCCTCTGGGTTTGCACGCAGAAAGTTCTGACCTTCAGTCATGGCATCCATCACCGCCGACTTGCCTGACCAGTAATTTCTGGCAATTCGATAAGTGGGGTTGGCATCATCAAGCAGTTCAAGAAACGCTCTGCGCGTGCCAGCTACAGCACCAGCATAATCTTTACCAGCATTGCTGGTAATGGCGCGTGCGTTAAAAGCCTCATCGTCTAAGCCGCGTTTCACATAGTGCAAAAACCTGGTTGGCAGCGTGCGAACAACACTGCCTTGTGGCCCAATCAATTTACCGTTTGTAGCGACATTGAATTTGGGCAGATTAACACCTTCTTCTGCGGCAATTTGATAAGCACGATCTAAAGCAGAGCGCACCGCAGGACGGCTGAATATCTGTTCAAGATCACCACTAATACGGACATTTTTGCGGTAAGCACGCGCATAGAGTTTGTCGCCCGTTGTTTTGCGTGCTGTTTGTAGCGCTTTGAACTCATCAAAAAATGATGCGCGACTGCCAAAAGCATCTTGCAAATCAGTTGATAAACGGCCCAAAACGCCTTGGTCACGCAAGCGTAAAAACCGCTGTGCTGCGCCCTTGCCTGGCCCCGGCAGGACGTTGACAGCATCAAGCAGTGCCTGACTGTTTGGCCCCAGGTCAGCCAGCGTGTAAGGCTTGCCAGTCGTGTTTTTGTTCAGCACATACAGCACAGCTTCCTCAACCGACTGCGCGTCATTTTCGAGTGCTTCTTTTAAAAGTTCACGCGCTTGCTGATTGGCAAGTGTCTTTGGCCCTCGCAGCATACGCCCTACGCTGCCAGCCAAATTTGCAACAGGGCGTGATGCCAATTCTACCGCTGGCGCTGTAACGCCGCCAACGGCCATGCCGACGCCAGTGTCGGGCAACCTTTCTGCAACAGAGCCTTCACTGCCGCCAAATCCAAAAGCGCCGCCATATGCCATGCCAGGCAAGATTTGTCCTGTCACACCTCTTGCAGCGCCACCGCGTGTTAGGTAGACGTTGCCAGCGGTGCCTGCTAATTGCTCCACCGTAGACATGACAGGTCGTTCTGGGTTGGATTCCTCAAGCTGGGCGCGTTCTATGTCGATGCCCACGTCAGTGGGGATGCCAGTAATTTTGCCACGCATCCACCCGACAATTTCATCACTGGTGTTGAAGGTCAGCCCCTGCAAAAAGTTGCTGACCGTTGGGCTAGTCCAAGCGCCTGCCTCAATAGCTTGAAGCAGTTCTTTGCCTTTTGGAGACAACTTTTTGTCAAACTCAGCATCTTTCAGCGCCTGCCTAGTATCTTGCAAACTCTCAAAAGCACTTTTTCTTTCGGCCATGATGATGCCCCGCGTTATTCAGTAATGAAACCCTGATTAATCAAGGCATCGAAAGCGCTATCTCCAGCCGATGGGTCTGGCGGGTCTTCGCCTGTGATGCTTTGATATTCTGCTACTAATGCTTGCCCACCCTGCGTGAATACGGGATGAGTATTTCTGACTTCTGTTAAAAATTTCTGTAGCCGCGAGTAGCCAGATAACCCCTCTTGGTCTAGCGTTGGGTTTTTGCTGATGAAGTCACTTGCAGCTTCATTCAGAATGATTTCACGACGTTGTGACAGCTTCAGCGCCTTTAACAGCAACCGGTTACCTTCAATACTTTTTGATAAAGTTGGTGATGCTGTGACAAAAAATGCCAAGTCTTTGTCTGTCGGGTTAGAGCCAAGTTGTTTCACCAAAGGCCCGATTAACGCATTGGCGTTAGCCGTGAACGCTTCAGCGCCTGCAATTTCTTTGACTTGATAATCTGGGTTGAACAATTGCCCAACACGGCGCATTCCGGTCAAAAACTCCTCACCAAAACCAGTTTCAACACCGGCATCAAGCAAGTCCAGCATTTGATCAACACGGCCCAAAGTTTGTTGTGCCGAACTTGCCGACTCACTGATTTTACCAACAAGATCAACAGTCGCCTTTGAGCCTGGCGCGTTAGTCATGTTTATATTTGTGGTGCGGTCAGGGGCTGCGGATTTTGTAATAAATTCATTATATTCGGGCGTCCCTTTGACAAGACCCAAAGCCTCTGCGTTTTTCTGTGCAGATGTTCTCCTATCAACAGCCGCACGAGGCTGTACCAAGTTGCCGATGCTACTGGATGTTGCGCGAGTAATCGGATTGGTCTGTGTGGTTCTCACACCAGTAAAGTCGCCAAGAGTAGCCAATTCAGATGAGGTGGTTGGCGCAAACTGTGCTTGTCCAACCAGTTGTGCAAACGCCACCGGGTTGGCTGCTGCAAAAGCACGCTGACCAGCCGTCGCGTCTTCTGGCAACATACCCATAATCTGGTCTGTCATAGCGGTTTCACGCTCGACTTGTGTATCACCAGCCCGACGCTGTAGATACGCGCCAATCAGTTGGCTAGACAGCCTGCCAAGCCCTTGCAGGGGCGTCCTGACCGGCGCAGTGCTTGCACCCTGCTGCATCAGCGCTTGGCCCAGTATGCGGCGTGGATCGGACTGGAATGACTGATTTAGCTGCTGGTAACGCATTGATGGGCGTGCGTTGCCCAGCCCAAGCATTTGTCTAGGATTTACCATCAATCACCCCTATGAAAGCAGATAGGCTGAACCAAGATTGCCAGCCAGTCCAAACAAGCCGCCAAGATTTGCTGAACGGTTTTGCATCGCCTGATTGTAGGCGTTTTGCTGTGCCGCCATCTGTGCGCCAAACGCGCCCTGCGTATCAATGCCGCCAGGTGCAAAGAAACTGCCCTGCTGTATTTGTGGGCCACCCAGCAGTGCTGCCAGTTCGTTAAAGTTCTGACCGCGCAACGCTGTACGCTCTGCGATCTGGCGCTGGCGTGCCTGATTGGCGATCTGGTTAGACAGCAGTTGATTAGCCACAGTGTCTTGGCGTGCAGCGTTGGCAAGCTGTGCATTTGCCGCGGCCTGGCTAAATCCCTGGCCTTGTGCCGCCAGTCCGAACTCACCGCCAGCCGCACGCTCACCAAACTGCTGCGCCCTGATGTTGCGTGCTTGGTTGACCAGCCGGTCAGATTCCTGTCCTGCCGTCAGTGTGGCCTGCTGTGCCAGCCGTCCTAGCTGTTCGCCTTGCTGTGTCTCCAGACGGTTCACAGCGTCGTTATAGCCCTGTGATGTGATGGGGATGCCACGGTCAGCTAGGTTCTGTTCAAGCGCCTCACGCTGCTGCGTAAACTCTGGCTGTAACAGCCCTAGCTGCCGGTTGAACAGTGTTTGCTCAATGTTACTGCGGAACGCCTCTGGGTCGCTCTGTAAGGCCGTCAGACCCTCTGTGCTGATGCTGGTGGGCATAGGCGTGGTGGTGCTGATCTGGCTCTGGAATGCAGGCAGGCCGGTGGTCGGGTCAATGTCCTGTGACTGCTGAACGCCAGCCAGTGTCGGGGCTGTTCTGAACGGGTTTTGGAAATCAGGATCATCAGCAAAGATCGGTGAGCCGTCAGCGTTCTGGCCTATGACTTGTCGGCCTGTGACACGATTGAATGCCAGGTTGCCCAGCCCCAGCCCAGTGCCTTCGGTAGCCGCACGCATCTGCGCCTGAAATGGTGTTTCTTGCGTGAACGTGGCAGCCTGCCCGTCTTCTGGTACTGCGCCCTGAACAAACTGGCCTTGGTCGCCTACGGAGCCGAACAGCAGATTGCCATAAGGCGTAAACTGCGTGATACGGTTCGCATTGGCTTGCGCGTTGATCAGTTCAGTAGGATCAGGAACTGGTGGTGGTGAAGGCGCTGACTTGCCCATTACTTTGACCCTTTATCCATTTACATTCGTCCTTCAACATGCCCCACAAGATGCCATCATCTGGCCCATGCAGATGCCGCAGCCTGCCCTCTTGCACGAAGCCAAGCTGCTTGTTCATTTTCATTGCCTTGTCGTTGGCCTCACTGCACTGCACCAGTAGCCGGTGCGCCCCTACTTGCTTGAAGGGGTAGGCAAACAGCGTGTGCAGGACAGATCGGGACGCCCAGCGCCGGGAGGATGCAGCTATTGACGCCTCGATCTGCCCTTCTCTGAGATCATGGTAAATCGCGGCGCAGATGATCTGATCATCACGCTGCACGCCTATGGCCACGCTTGGCCCAAACTGATCAATGCCAATGCGCTTTGCCGCCCATGATTTTAGATAATCGTCTGCACCAAAAATGATGCGGTTCACTTGCGGCTATCCTTTATTGCCTCAAGTGCGTCATAAATATTCGGCGGTGGTGGCTGGTCAATTTGCCACTGGCACAAAAATTCCTTGGGCCGAAACTCACGCGGCGCAAAAACAAGCAACTCTTGTGTGTTGTAAGCGCCTTTATATACGCAGGCCACGGTGCCATCCTTTTCTATCTTCATGCACTTAGTGAGGCGGCAGACCGTCAAGTCATTAGCGGCTTGGGCCTGTGCCGTATGCGCCTTAAGCAGCAGAATGAAGGCTGTCAATGCTGCCAGCCCTGCACCGGCAACGAGTATCCAAGCCACGATTTCCACAAACTTGCGACGGCGCTGCCGCTGGCGATACAGCGTTTCTTTGCGGCGCTTTCTGATGGAAACCTCCATTGCGACCAGCTCGTCCCACTTGGATTTGCCCATTGTCAGCGATATCCACTGCTGCAATTCGTAACGCATTTGCTGCGCCTTCTGCTTGTTTGCGAAAGCAGTCATCGCTTCCTGTTCGACAGACTGGCCAGCAAACAATTTCTTAAATATCGGCGGGTTCTTCGCTTCCTTTTCCAGCATGTCAAGGTCACTCAGTGCGCCCATCCAGCGCCCTAAATCGGATGCCATGCTTTCGATGTCGCGCCCTATGCTGATGCCCTTTTTAACAGCGTTAAAGGCAGCCGTGGCGGTTGCCATCGCACTAATAGGGTCCATCAATACAGCCTTTCGCCAGAACCCTCCCGCAGTTCTTTGGGCAAACAATATGCCGTGATTTTCTCAGTCCCAGGTCGCGTGTAGCCGTAGTTGCCAAACACCTTGACGATGCGTGCGGCATACCACTGGCAGTCCACTAGGCTGCGGAAAATCATTTTGTCTGAATGTAGTTTTTCGTTTTCGCCTAGCCCGATGAACACCATCAGGACAAAGACGGTAATCACTGACTTACAATGATGCCGATCAGTAAGACGATGGTGGTGCCAGCAGACCCGACCATGATGGTTTCAAGGCGCTTGACCCGGCTCAGTAGTTCAATGAAACGCTCTTGGCTAACGGCTGAAAGCGTGTCCAGTTCAGCTTTCACGGATGTGACGGTGGGCTTGCTCATGCAAGGTCTCCGTGTGCGGTGAAGCGTGTAACTGCTTCATCATAATTGGTTCCAGCATTACTTGCTCTTGTTTCCAAGTCCTGACTACCTGCTGCTGGCGTATTTAAACGAACAAATCCATTAGAATTACTTGAGCCAGCACCACCAGATGCACTGTAACTTATACTGTTAAAAGCATTGCTAAAACTAGGTGTGTAATTTCCCGTGCCATTGTCTACGACACCGCTTATATTGAAGCTGTCTCGTATGGAAACAGTATCAGTGCCTTTGTAAGACAACCAAGCCTTTGCGCTACCCTCTGCAACATAAGCCATCCCCACGCTGTTGTTCCCGCTGGCATCCTTCAGGGTGTTTACTCTCAGTTCACTAGCCATTATGCCAATACCCCCACGGTCATGCCAAATACACTGTCAGTGTCTTCATCTGTCGTGCTTGTGTGTTCATGCGACTGATAGCTTGTTCGTGCCGTTGTCACGTTGCCCTGTCTTGTACCAATAGCTTGGTCTTCGGCTCTGTGTCCGTTTGTACATGCACAGATATTATCTGTTGATAACAGACCGCTAGTGAAATGCGACTGATAAACGCCAGTAGCTTGGTCAACGATAGAACTTTGGTTCAAGCTGTCTCGTGTAGAGATAGTGCCTGTACCATTGATATTAGTCCAATGCTTCAGCACACCTTCCTGAAGCGTCATTGTCACAGAAGCGTCAGCAGTAATCGTAATCTGGTCTGCGCTGGTTACACCCTGCATTTCATCGACTTTGAGTATGCTTGCCATTATGCGAGGTCTCCAAAAATACCGGCGTAAGTACCGGAGAAATCAACAGCATCAGCGTTGCCGCCTGTATTTGCTCCAGTACGAGAACCAAAATCAACACTACTCGTAGAATTTGCGTGATTGCCGGTTTGAATAACACCCATAAATCGAGTGTCACTTACGGTACCTGTACCGTCGTTGTTTGTATTCCAAACAGTACCAAAAAATACTTTATCTGCCGCACCACTAAAAGAACTCGTAAAGGCTGATGTAAAGTCGCCAGTACCATTATCAGTTAAAGTGCTTTGGTTTAGACTGCTATCTGTTGTTTGATTAATTGCGTCATAATTTACAAGAAACTTGATAGCTTCTTGCTTCGTCAGCCCTACCGGCCCCGTACCCGCCTTGTCAGCAATCGTGTCTACATTCAATACGCTGGTCATACGATGCTCCAATATCCATTAACAGTGACGGTGGCATTGTCCTGTGTAATCGGCCCAGCCGACACACCGTTCTCATCGCTGTCAATCGTGATGTCAGCAGAGATGGTCTGACCGTTCAAGCGGATGATGCTGTTGTTGCCCTTGAATGGGTAGCGTGTGTCTGCCTCAGTCTTTGTGTAGGCATTGTTCACAGAGAACACATCGTACACGACCATCTCAACTGTATCATTCAGGCTGGCCCCAGTTACCAACACAACCGTCGTGCCTGTCGTAGCGGTGTAGTCAGTGCCGGGTACGAGAAGCACACCGTTCTGGTATACGTCCATGTACAGGCTGTCTGAATAGTTCAAGACACCACTGCTGGCATCACTGCCACTGAACGATGTCTGACCGGCAGTGGCCTGATACTGGTAGCGGTTACGAACACCGGCTGATGGGGATTTACCTATGTATGGCATTATGCGAGGTCTCCGTGTATCAATCCGTAAACATTAGGAATGTCCGCAGCGGCTGTTTCATTGCCGTTTGCCCCACGAATGCGAAACTGAGAAGTTGCACAGTCGCTGGTTGAACCTTCGCAGTTCATACTGTTGGCATACGAACCTGACGTTATAGCCTGACTAAATAATACATTGTTCATATTATTGGTGAAATTAGCCTGATAACTGCCGGTGCCATTATCGGCGACGGAACCGATGTTCAAGGAATCAGACAAAGTGTTGCCACTTGCAGAAATATAACACCAAGACTTCGCCAGCCCCTGCTGCAAGGATGTCGTAGCACTGCCTTCACCAGTAACAGTGTTACCAGCACCAATGCCTTTATTTATGACCTGTGTCAGTGCCACGACTTATCTCCTTATGCGTAGGGGCTGTCGCCAAGTACGCTTGTATCCCAAGCTGCCTTGAGTGCTGCAATATCAGCAGCGTTAGTGATTGCAGATGCAGCAGGTGCATCACGCAGTGCAGCCTTCTTGGTTACTGATGCTGCCTTTGCGTCGGCATCGTCAGCCTCAAGTGCCTTCATGTACACAACGTCCTCTGCCTCAAGCAGCGGCGCACGCACTTCACGGATTTTGTCCTTGAAGATTGCTTTGGCTGCATCCATGTCCTCAGAGATGACTGAGCCAGAAAGAGACCATGCACCACGAAAGTGACGGTCAGATGGAACGGTAGCAGCAGACGCATCTATCTGATTACCGTCCTTATCAACGATGTAGGTGGTTGCCATGTGGATTTCTCCTATGCGGCTTTGTTGTGGTGTGTGGCTAGGTCTTCAGTAATCTTCCAAGCATTGCGCCACTCTCGTGTGCCGGGAAGCTGTTCCTTGCGGCAGATAACCATCTTCGGTTTGTTGCCTTCATTCCAAGACCGCCATACAGAC
>Ga0208767_1003108_pt1 | contig 12195 bp, 15 predicted proteins | sample VirMetDEL_Mar_21_FD_184514 | JGI IMG/M metagenome (GOLD analysis project Ga0208767, IMG submission 184514) | Aqueous microbial communities from the Delaware River and Bay under freshwater to marine salinity gradient to study organic matter... | ecosystem: Environmental > Aquatic > Marine >... | reverse complement strand
TAAGAAAGGTGAGCGAATAGAAGTAGGTGGGGGAGATCAAACAGAATTAGTATTAGTAAGCCCAAATGGAACAAAATATAAAGTTAGTGTCGCCAATGACGGAACTCTCTCAGCCACAGCAACAGTCTAAAATACTAGAGCCGTGGGAGATAGAGTGGCAAAGGTGTAAACCTTGGATAGAAAAAGCGGTCAAACATCAAGATATGTATAGTATTGATGATGTAGAAGAACAAATCCGTAAGGGCATTTTTGCTTTATGGCCTGGCAAAAATAGTGCTATAATAACGGAGATAGTTGTCTTTCCCCAGATTAAGACACTTAACATACTGTTCTGCGGGGGAGATTATTCAGAACTACAATCAATAGTTGACACTTCTATTGAACAGTTTGCCAAACAATTAGGAATTAAACGTCTCTATGGTGGGGGCAGAAAAGGATGGCTTAGAAAGCTAAAAGGCAAAGGCTGGATAAGCGAAAATTTAATAAGTAAAGAATTATGAGCAAAGGAAAATCAACAACAACAACAACCACTGATCCTACACAAATGGCAATTTATGAAGATCTATATAATAGGTCTAAAGGAATTGCTGCTTTACCTTTTACACCCTATTCAGGACCAAGGGTTGCAGGATTTAATCCAGATCAACTAACAGGTTTTGATGCAGCAAGAAATATGTTTGGTCAATCAATGGCTAATGATCCTAGAGGTCAATTAGCTGGTATGGGTCAAGCACCATTAGATATAAATTCATTTCAAAACCCATATCAAGAACAAGTTATAGATAATGCTATGTCTGACTTAAACAGAGGGAGACAATTACAAATACAATCAGACCAAGATGCAGCTATCGGCAGAGGTGCTTTTGGTGGATCTCGTTCAGCAGTCTTAGAAGCAGAAACAAATAGAAACTTTGCAGACAGAGCAGGTAATCTTGCAGCTAATTTAAGACAGCAAGGTTTTGATAGTTCTGTTGCTAATGCTATGCAAGACAGAAACTTCCGTTCTGGCATTAACCAAGGTTTACTCAGTGACCAATATAGAAACTTAGGTTTACTATCTGGTATTGGTGCACAACAACAAGGCTTACAACAAGGAGCTATGGATGCAGGTTATGACGAGTTCTTGAGAAGTATTAATTATCCTAAAGAACAACTTGGTTTACTTGCTCAAGGTGTTAGTGCGTTGCCTACACAATCTCAACAGACACAAAGTTACAGACCTGGTTTTGGTGACTTCTTAGGTGGTGCTGCTGGATTGTTAGGAAGTATGGCTATGGGCGGTGGTTTCGGTGAAGGCGGTTTCTTTACAAATAGGTTTAGTTAAAAATGAGCAATCCATACGAACAATTTCTACAAGCAAAAATAGGAAACTTACCACTTAATCGTGGTGTTTCTTTTGATGAATTTGAAAATGCTAGATTAAATGGTTTATTAAAAAGCCTACAACCTAATCCTCAATTAATGAATAATATGTCAAATGTTTCTCAACAAATTAATCAACAACAAATAAACAAACCACAACCAAAACTAAATGACCAAAAACTTAAAAACCAACAACTTGGTAATTTTCTTTTGGCTTTAAGCGACACTTTAAGAGGTGTTAATCCAGCTCAAGGTGTTTTACAAAGACAAGAAATATTTCAACAGCAAGAAGATGAAAGAAAAGCTCAAGAAGAAAACGCTAATTTTCTAAAACTTATTGAAGGCACACCGTATGCAACTCTAGTTCCTGCTATAGGTGTTGATGCTACAAGAAGAGTATATGGTGATCAAACCATTAAAGAATTAAATGCTGAACCTAAAACATTTGAACCAGATCAATTTTTTAGAAATGACACTGATGAAGATATTGTATTTATGGATAAAATTATAGCTCCTGGAGAAACAGCAGGTTTTGATTTTAGTGGCGAGAGTCCAGGTATTTCAATTCCAAAGGGTTTGGTTTCTACCAAAACTAACATTCCAGTCGCACAACAAAATTCTTTAGCAATAGCAAATTTGTACTTAAATAAAGACTCAATGTCACCTGAACAGTTTAATTCACAACTAGCAGCCCTAGGCGGTGTTACTGGATTAGATAAACAAAAATTTATTGGAAATTTAGCTGCTGGTTTATTAAAACAAACTGATAATTTTGGAGATCCTAGGTTTACAACATCTGGAGCCAATGAAACAGCAAAAGAACTTTGGAATCTTATTTCAGGAGAAGCTACATCTGAATCCAAAACTGTTCAATATAAAATCATTGATAATTCTTATAATATGAGTGTAGAAGAAATAATAAAAGCATCTCAAGAACGCAATAAAGACCTTACAAGAGAAGAAGTAATTCAAAACTTATTAGACCGAAAAATTATTGGAAAATAAAATGGCTGAATTTATTTTGCCACCGAAAAAAAACAATACATCATTTGTTTTGCCTGAACCTAAAAAACTTACTGAAGAAAATATAAAGACAAACAAATCTTGGATAGATTCATCTAAAACTCTGTATGAGTGGGATTGGAACAGAAAAAACCCTAATAAAGAAACTCCCAAACTAAGTGATTCTGGTTATGCAGAATGGGGTTTAAAGTATGGTGGTGGTCTTGCTTATAGTGATGTTGATTTAATTAGTGAGGGTGGAGCAATAAGCAATGCAAACGATAAACAAAAAGAAGCGTTTGTTAATTTAATAGATTTATATGATAAAAAAGAACCTAGTTTTGCTGGTTTTGGTAGAGCATTAGGCAACATAATTAATCCTTTAGAAAGCCCTACTACTTATCTTGGTTTGGGTACTGGTAAACTTCTTTCAACAGGAATAAAACAAGCAGCCAAAGATAAAATTAAAAGCGATCTATTAAAATCTTTGGCTAAAAATAGAGTTGCAAGATATGGGTCTATTTCTGCGGCAGAAGGTGCTCCTTATGCAGCAGGTTATGATGCCTTAAGACAGCGTGCTTTAATAAATGCAGAAGGGCAGGAAGAATTTGATTTAGCTTCTGTTGGTAAAAGTGCTGGCATTGGTGCTGCATTAGGTGGAGTTCTTGGTGGTGCAACTGGTGCGGTTGTAAACAGATTTAGTAAACCAAAACAATTATCTTTGCCAGCTCCAAAGGCAGAGGAAGCTGCTCAAAAAACATTTCTTTTACCAAAACCGAAAGAAGCTATACCAAAAACAAAACCAGAGACTCTTGCACAAACAACAATAAAAGGGGAAGTTGATGATATTTCATCAAAAATAGAAGATATTACAAGTCCAATTAAAAACAACTTAAATGTTGTGCCTGATACAGAAGTTGGTGTGTTAGGAAAAATTCCATTTGTTGGGCCTGCTTATAAAAAACTAGCTAACCTTGCACTAAATAAAATACAAAAAATCTCACAACCTATAAGCCCTTTAAAAGGTTTGCCAGAACAGCCAAAATATTTGGGTTTAAGGGGTATGGCTACTGGTAAGTTAGAACAGACCAGGGATTTAGCGAGAAATGTTTTTCAATCATTTAATAAATTAACACCAAAAGAAAACAAACCAGTCTATGACTTTTTAACAGGAACAAAAAACCTTGATGAAGTTCCAGTTAATTTACAAAATTCAGCTTTAGAATTAAGAAAAGGCATAGATACAGTTTCAGAAGTTTTAGAAAAAAATGGTTTGTTAACAACTGAAGTAATGCAAGAAAACTTTGGCACTTACTTACCAAGATTGTTTTTAAAATATTTTAATAAAAAATCTAACTCAATGGGTTATTTAAAAAAACGAAAAGACCTAGATGCAGCTACAAGAGAATTTCTTGGTGAAATAGAAGATGTTGGTTTGTTGGGTGCTAAAGCCATAGAAGATCCTATTAGCGATGTAGTTAAACTTGGCTTCTTTAGAGAGGTTTCTAAAAATCCTAACTGGGCTTTACAAGATGGTTTGGTTAATTTTAGAGGAAGAAATGTTAGTCCTTTTTATTTGAAAGAAGAGGTTAACAGAATTACAAATGAAATAGCAGAAGGCTTAAGACCCAGAACAGACATAAAAATAGTTAAGGAGTTAGAAGAGTCTATAGGTCAAGCACAAAATAGAATAGCAAAAGCAGACAGAACTAATTTTAAAAAATTACCAGACAATAAAAAATACGGTGAATTAAGAGGTGCTTATATTAGAAAAGAAATACATGATGATATTATAAATACTCCTATAGTAGCAAGAGATGAAGTAAACAGTATTTTTAATATGGCTACACAAGCAACAAAAGCCTGGAAGTTATTAAAAGTTCCATTAAACCCACCATCAGTTTTTAGAAACCTTATGTCTAATATGGTTTTATTAAATTTATCTGGCATTTCTTTTAGGCGGCTTCCAAAAAGATTAGCACAAGCAATTAATGAGGTAAGAACAAAAGGCAAATATTATGAGATTGCTAAAAAATATGGTGCTACAGGCACAACTTTTAGCAGACAAGAAATGCTGCAAATAAATGATATTTATGCAAAAGCAAAAGTTAATACAACTGGTTCTGCTACTGATAAAGCAAAAGTAATTATTGGAAATATAGCAAAATTTGGTGGCGATAGTTATGCTCTAATGGAAGAGATTGGCAAGATCGCAAAAGTTATAGATGATATGGAAAAAGGTCTTAACCCTGAAACTGCTGTTTATAATGCTCAGAAAACTTTATTTGATTATTCTCTTGTTCCTAAAACCCTTAAGAAAATAAGAGAAAATCCTTTTGGTGTTCCTTTTGCTACTTTTCAATATAAGGTTTTACCATTTTTATTAGAAACATTTATTCGTTATCCAGAAAGATATGCAAAATACATGGCAATACCACCAGCATTGGCAGTTGCTTGGCAAGCAAAAAATAATTTAACACAAGACGATTTGGAGATACTAAAAAAATCTTTACCTGAATATTTAAGAGACAGTGGTAATGCACTTGTTTTACCAATTAAAGACAGTGAAGGTAGATGGCAGTTCTTTGATTGGTCATATAATATGCCTTGGGGTTTTTATACTGGAATTGTTTCAGAGCTTACAAAAGGAGATCCTGGTCAAGCTGCACAAGATATTTCTAATTTAGTAGGTGGCCCAGGTTTTGCTTTAATGGCACTTAAAACAAACAAAGACCCATTTACTCAAAGACCAATTTACAATGAATCAGCTCCCCCTACAGTGCAGGGCAGACAAATTCTTGAATATTTGTGGACAACTGCTGCCCCAACCTTTTTAACAGAAAGAGGTGTTGCTGGAAAATTAAAAGAAGCAATAACCAAAGAAGGAGATCCATATAGCCAAGACCCAAGCAGACCAAAGGTTACTTTGCCTCAAGCAGCATCAAGATTTTTTGGAGTTAATATTTATCCAGTTGATCCAGAAGATACCAAAAGCACTAATCTTTTTTTTATGAATAAAGAACTTTCTGATTTGCAAGTTTATTATAAAAAAGAAATAAGAGAAGCTCGAAACAGGGGTGATGAAGCAAGAGAAGAAGAATTAAAACAAGAATGGTCTGCTAGATCAGAAGCACTGCAAGATCAGATAAGAACATATAAAGCTCAAACAGATATTCCTGAAGGACTAAAAGTTAAAAGCGAAGAATAATGTCAACTTATAAAGTAGGGCGGTCTGGCGAACATTTAGCTGCCTACTTCCTACTCCAATACTTTGACGAAATCTTTGAACCCAACCCAACAGCTAGATACGATTTCTTGGTTATGAAAGATGACATACCATACAAGATCCAAGTCAAAACATCTGAGTCAACCTTTCACCACAGAAACAAAGAAATGGTTAGATGGGATATTAAGAAGAGAGTCAACAGAATCAAGAAAGACTACAACGAAAACGAAGTAGATATATTTGCTTTCTGTTATCTGCCTTATGACCAAATAGAGTTCCAACCTAACAGAAACTTAACTGCTACCTGGCAGAAAGAATTAGATTACATCAAAGAAGTAAACCCTAGAAAATCCTTAGAAAGATCAATCACTATTATAAATGCGTTGAAAGAAAACGACATTTAGTTTATTGATACAACCTGATAACAACCAAAGAAAATGAGGTCTTTTTTTTGGCTGATTTCTGGGCTTAAAGTTACTGAATCACAGTGCTTTTAAGGAATGGGTCGCAGGTTCGAATCCTGCAGGGCTCACCATATTTTCCCAGTTTTCTCTCATAAACTTGACCTGATTTTCAATATTTTGTTATCATAAATATACGCTATGTTTCTATTTTGTTCACGGTAAAACTAGAGCAAAATACAACCACAGCACAACCAGAGAGAGAGAAAATGAAATTTGAAAGAGATAAGAAAGACTCGAACATACTTATATATCCATCGTGTTATACCTTTGCCTACATCATCAATGGCAAAAGAAAACAAAACAAGTTAGCTGACATCAACACACCTATTGAAGCTGTCAGAATTAAAGCAGCCAAACATCATGCCTTGGTATTAGAAGGTATAGATCCATTTGGTAAATCAAATAATAAAATTATGACAGTGCAAACTTTCGCTGACTCATGGTTTAAATATTTAGAAAAAACTAAGGGCCTGAAAAGTAGAAAGTCTTTTGAAAATATATACGACAACTACTTAAAAAAAGTCTTTGGCTCAAGAGATATAAAAACCATTACTCACCAGGAAGTGAAGGATTGGTTCTATGATATTGATAAACAAAGCATGGCTAATAAATCTTTAATGGTGTTCAAAAAAGTGTTCAATGAAGCAAAGGCTTCTGAATACACAGAGAAATATCCTTTCAACCTGGTTAAGAAATACACTGAAAGTATTAGAGAAAACTACTTAACACAAGACCAGCTTGTAGAGGTTATAAAAGAATTGAACAGCCGATATGAAATACATCGCAAAAGATCATCAGTGGATTTTATTTGGGCCTGTATCTTAACAGGAGCAAGGTCTGCTTCTGAAATAGGTAATGCCAAGTGGAGTGACTTCAAGGGAGATAGGATCGTTTTAAACGAACATAAGACCGCAAACAAAACAGGTGATAAGCGTGTCATTTATCTTAATGCTCAATCACAAAAGATAATAGAACGACAACCTAGAACCAATGGCAAAAGACATGAATATATTTTTGCGATTAAAACACCTTATCGTATGTGGAAAAACATTAGAGCAAAGTTTGGTTTAGATCACATTACACTACACGATCTAAGACATAGTTTTGCCAGTCATTGTATTTCGTTTGAGAAGATGACACTGAAAGAAGTGGGCGATTTGTTAGGACACAAATCAACCCAAACTACAAATAGGTATGCTCACCTATTAGAAGAAACCACCATTGATAACATCAATAGGATGGGTAAGTTTCACTCTAAGTTTTTCTAGCTTTAAATTTATTAATCAAAAAGTGCTTGTTTGCTCTAAAGTATTCAAGCACTGATCCGTATGGTTCTTCGTTGTAATACTTAACTTTATTTCTGTTACAGTCATAAAATTTCTTAGTAACATACTCTCTAAAAGTTTCCTTCATCTTTGTACTCCTCTAGTAATTCAGCTTTATTTTCTTTCAGCCATTCATCGTAATCTAAAATTATCTCACCTACATTTTGTTGGTAGTAGAAAAGATATTGCTTATCCAAAAAGATTTCCCAATCTATTTGTTCACAATCAAAATTTTTACTTGTTAAGGGTTTACCGTTTGGATCTACATTATAAGTATGCTGCAATTCTAGCTCTATATAATGTATGGCTTTTTGCAGGTCCTTAATATGTTCTTTTCTTTTACCCTTTTTACCAGACCTGGTAATGTATTTAATACTGTTCCCAAGACACCAAGTAATGTTGTTCTTGATAATATATTCTATTGGTTGAGCTCTACCTTTATAGTGACTGCCACCAACCTGTCGCTCTGTTGCAAGCTCTCTGTTAGCCCTGTTCCACTCCTTTGGTGTAACCTTATCAATACTCATGTTGCTTTCTCCTGTTAAAATTCATTATGAGTTTTTTCCTCTTACTACTTGATATTACTTCTTTTTTTTCATAAAGTGAACAAATAGAGAACATTTAAGTATTACTTAATACATATAAGGAAAAAAAATGAAAGACCGAAATTTCATAGATCAAGGACAACTAGCAGAGCGTTGGAAGCGAAGTGAACGTACATTAGAGAACTGGCGTTCAAGAGGTATTGGAATCCCATACTACAAAATTGGTGGCAAAGTGCTTTACGATTTTGATGATGTGACAGCTTACGAGAGCGAACAATTACAACAACCTATTAATAAGGAGTAGTTATCTCGCACTCAATAGTGTCGCCTTCAGGGTTTGATAAACTTTGGAGCAAGTGTCCAGCTAGTGCAACACTGAGCAGTAAAGCTCCGTATGTTGCCAGCGAAGCGACCGTGAGTGGTAGTGCTTGTCACTGGATGGCTGAGAAAGTTTTGAAACAAGAGTTGATAGACTTAGATCCAACAGAACACTTTGTGGGTCAGAAATATAAGGATGGAGATATTGAGATAACAATAGATGAAAAGTTAGTGAAGAAAGCACTAGCCTATTCAAACTATGTTTTCAAAAGACAAAAGGAGATGGAAGCTGAAATGTTGATTGAAGAAAAACTTTATGTGCATGAAGTTAACGATCATTTATTTGGTACAGCAGACATTATTCTCATTGGTAAAGACAAGATAAGCCTGATTGATTTGAAGTCAGGTAAGTGGCCAGTAGAGGTCATAGATAACGGACAGTTAAAGATATACACCCTAGGGGCGGTAGCAAGGTGGGGTGGAGATTACCAATATGAAAATGTTATTTTTCAGAACGGAAAAGCAAAAGAGACAACACTCGATCTACATGAACTTGTAGATTGGGGTTTAGGATATTTGACAGACTGCGTTGATGCAGCTCTGGAAAAAAATCCGAAAGAAGTAGTAGGGCAACAATGTTTGCTCTGCAAGGGTAAGACTTATTGTAAGTCTTATAATAATTTCACAGAAAATGGAGGAAAGATTTTATGGAAACCAACCCGATAATTACGATGGATGGTCGTGACATACATGAGCATGATCTCACACACGAAAGCCGACCAGTCGTGCAAGACTTGGTAGGAGTATTGCAAGAGAAACAAAGCCTTATGGCTGAAGCTCAAGAAGCAGCTAAGAAAGTAGCTCACTTCAATTCGTTACTAAAGAATGAAGCCTTGTTAGTTGAAAAACTAAAACCAATGCTTCCTGAAGTAAAAGAAGTTGAGGAAGATGAAGTAGCTACTGGCAAAATTGGAAAGGAGTCTAAGTAATGGCATTTTCATTAGCTGATATAAAAACTAAAGCTACTTTAAAACCACCAAGAATATTGATTCATGGGAAACCTGGAGTTGGTAAAACAACTATCGCTTCAGAGTTTCCTGAACCATTATTTCTTATGACCGAAGATGGTCTAGGTGTGATTGATGTAGCACATACTGATTTATTAAAAAATTATGATGACATAGTTGAGATACTAAAATCATTACTAGCAGAAGATCATAAATATAAAACTTTGGTTATTGATTCATTGGATCATTTAGAACCAATTATTTTTGATAAGACTTGTAAGGTTGAAGGTTTCAAAGACATCAATGAACCTGGTTATGGTAAAGGTTTTAGTTTAAGCCTGAAATATACTAGGGAAATAATTGACTTACTAAATCAATTACGAGAACAGAAAGGCATGATTATCTGTATGTTAGCTCATTCAGTAATCAAGCGTTTTGAAGATCCTACCTCAGAAGCCTACGATAGATATGAGATTAAATTAAATGCCAAGCATGGTTTTTTATATTTAGAAGTCTCAGACATCGTTGGCTTTGCTGATTTCAAAACTGGCACAGTTGTGGAAAAAAGCAGAGGTGGTGAGAGAACCAGAGCAGTTTCTACTGGTCAAAGGGTTCTCCATGTTGAAGAACGCCCAGCGTTCTTAGCGAAGAATAGATATAGCTTACCTGCTGAGTTACCACTCAAATGGGATGCTATTAAAGATGCAATTAAAAAACCTGGGAAAAACCAATAATGTTTTTTCGTATGAAAATTCATTGGATTCTTAATGGTTAAATATTGTTAGATAAATAATGGGTAAACCGAAACCAATCGACATTCCTAAGACTCTTATGAGAGTGCGAAGAACTTTGCAAAAAGTTTTAGACGATCCTAGAGCAACTTATGAATTAGATACGATTTATCCAGTCGGTGTTACTGAGAGCATTGAGGAGACTATTGAAGGGTTAGATAATATTATCGAATACATCAATGATCCTCGCTCTTACACTGGTTAATAAATAGGAGAAAAGCAAATGGCAGACTTGTCAAAACATTTCGAGGGTGGTTTAAAAGAACCTACCGACAACAGACCTCAAATAGAAGAGGGTAGATATAATTTAGTATATTCACATACAGAACATAAGCCATACCAAAATGGTGGTTCTGGTCTAAAGTTACATTTCAAAGTGGAAGATACCAACATAACAGTTGGAGCATTATTCACTGTGGAAGGTAGCGAGAAAGCAAAAGAAGTTGCTGAAAAGAGTTTGTATCTGTTGGCGAAAGCAGCAGGTATTGATAACTTTTCCGATACAGACCTCCTTGCAGGAAGAACTGTAAGCTGCGATCTCAAGAGAAACGATAATGGTTATTTAGAAATAGATGACAATTATGGTTCTAATTGGGAAGCAGCAATTCTTCCTGGTGTTGGAAAAGATACACCTAAAGTTGCAGAAACTAAAACTGCAACAGAAGGTGATAATGCTGCGTGGTAGAAGATAACTACCCCAGCTTATGTCAATGTGGTCGCCCAGCATTGCCATACCTCGTAATAAAAGGCGAAGGGCGATTTGTTTATGGAGCGTGTTCAATGGAGCATCAAAAAGAAATTAATAAAGGTGAGCTTGTGAGAAATATCGCAAGAGTTTCTGATGCTGGTGTTGATTACGCTCTAACAAATTTAAAAGATACTTTTTACGAAATAATAAAGAGAGAGAAAACAGGACAAATGAATCAGTGGTCAAGAGAGAGTAAGTTAGCATTTGTGAAAGATGCGGTCAGACATTTTCTTAACCATCAAAATCATGTGGCGGAGACAGGAGAATTAAAACCTAAAGAGAATGAAATTAAATCAATACTTTGATGGCGGAATAAAATTAGACAACTCAATAAAATTTGCACAAGACAGCAATAGCGTTGATGATCTTCTTAATGAAATGCGTAACTTTGGTTTACGTGTTGATTTCTTAAAAGAAGGTTCACTGCAAAGAGTAGGTGTTAATGCTATTGGTGGCCAAAGACCTGATAAGTCAGGTGAGACTAGCGGGTGGTATATCTATCACCAGATCAATGCAGACTATGCTTGTTGTGTCTATGGTAATTGGCGAACAGGTGAAGAAAAGAAATTCTTTACAGGCTCAACAGCAAGTCTATCTAAACAAGAACAAAAACAACTTTACGCTAAACTAGAAGAAGTTAAGGCGAAAGCTACCGAAGATAAAGCAAGGAAGCAAGAAGAAACTGCTGTATATGTTAAAGATAAGTTTAGTAAGGCAGATCAAGTAACAGCACACCCATACCTAAAAGCAAAACAAATAGGATCTTATGGCATTAAAGAAGCCAATGGTAATTTATTAGTGCCAATGTATCGGCTACACCCAGAAACAAAAGAATTAGATTTACGCTCAGTGCAATACATAATGCCTGATGGTCAGAAAAGATTTGCGAGTGCAGGAGAGACTAAAGGTAGTTTCTTTTTAATTGGCACAGACCTTGCTTCAATTAGCCAGGTAGAAAAGATTGCAGTTTGTGAAGGCTATGCCACTGCGGTTAGTATTTATGAAAGTTGCAACATTCCAGTCTTGGTTGTGTTCTCAGCAAATTTTTGTTTAGAAGCCTTAACTAGATTTAGGAAAATTTATAATGGTCAATTTATTTTAGCACTTGATAATGATGATTCAGGTGTTGGCCAAGACCGAGCAAAAGAGGTTCAGTCTGCAATATTTAACTGTGTGACCAGAATACCTAGCCAAAAAGGAGATTTTAATGACTTATTTTTGGAGTTTGGAGCTGAGAGGGTCAGAAATGAGCTGTATCAAACAGGATTCCAAATCCGAGGGTTTAGTATTCGTGACTTACAGGGAAAGCCCTTAGAGCGTGAATATGTAGTCAATGATTTGATCCCAAAAGAAATGGCTGGCGTTTTCGCTGGTTTGGGTGGCATCGGAAAATCTGGTTTGCTGTTA
>Ga0208767_1003107_pt1 | contig 12196 bp, 10 predicted proteins | sample VirMetDEL_Mar_21_FD_184514 | JGI IMG/M metagenome (GOLD analysis project Ga0208767, IMG submission 184514) | Aqueous microbial communities from the Delaware River and Bay under freshwater to marine salinity gradient to study organic matter... | ecosystem: Environmental > Aquatic > Marine >... | reverse complement strand
ATGCAGATTTTTTAGCCATAATTATAAAGTTGCTTGACTTGAGTCAAAACCGCCTCCCCAATTATCACCAGATCCTCCAGACCATCCGCCACCACTGCCGCCAGAATCTCCACCAGAAGGTGGTGCGTAATTAATTATTGAATCATCATAACTATAACCGCCTTTTTTAGTTACATCATTAATTCCTTGTTGGGTAGGATCTATGCCACTAATATATTTATCCGCTGCAGTACGAAAAATATTTTGTTTTGCTAAAGACATATTTGGATTTTTAGCTAAGATATTAGCTATAGTTCCTAAAGTCCCTTTGCCAAAAGCACTAAATTGATTATAACCTTGTAAAGGTCCTCCAGGTCCATATAAACTACTTGCATAAGATTTTCCTTCAGGAGTTAAGTTATTATACATTTGTTGAGAATAAGTGTTTTGATTAAACAAGTTTCCTCCACCCAATAGTCCAGCAATACCTCCTACCAAACCTCCAATAGGACCTAATAACATTGCACCTGCTCCACCTAATGCTTGTGATCCAATATATCTACCAGCAGCATCTTTTGCATAGCCACCAAGAGATTGTAATATACCCTCCATATTAAATCTATCTTCAGGTCTTTCAATGTAGTTACCTTTTTCTTCTTCCATCCTAGAAATAATATCTTGCACTCCTTTAAGATCAAAATTTTGAACACCACCTAAATTTTCATCACCTGGATAATCTTCAAATTGATTTCGTCCTGTAAATCCTGCATTTGTTTGATTTGCAGGTACACCTTCATATTCAGCTAATAGATTTTCATATTTTTGTTTAAGATCTTGAGATATCAAACCTGATCCACCGAATGCATTTCTAAAAATAGTTCCAGGAATTTCTGATAACGGTTGACGTGTTACATTAGTTCTAAAATTATATGAAGAACCGTCATCATTTATAAAAGGTGAGTTTTCTGTACCCGACTTAGAAAAAAAATTTTCTATCAAATTATATGCACCTCCACCAAATAAATTTCCAAGAGTTCCAACTACAGGATTTCCAGGAGATACTTTATTTGCAACATCATAACCGCCTAGGATATTATAATTTTCTCTACTTAAGTTTCCCGTTCTAACTTGATCTCTTAAAAATTCATTAAATGCTATATGATCATTAAATGCCTGCATAGGATTTTTTCCTACTTGTGGAGTCATCATATCTTCAGGAGAAACTAAATCTAATATACCAGCCATTATGCTAATCCTCTTTGTCTTAATCTTATTTGTTGTTCTGCAGGAGATAATAAAGCATTCTCTGTAGGCGTCAACCCAGTTTGCATAATGTTTTGTTGTGGCATAGCTTGAACTACATTAGCATCTGGCATTGGCTGAATAGGTAATGGTGGTGTTTCTGATCTATTACCAAAGAACCCTGAGTCCTGAATCCAGTCTTTTGGATCAATGTAATCATCAAAATCACCTGAAATAGGTATTTTTCTCATCTCATTTTTTAATCTTTGTAAGTCTTTTAATACTTCTGTATTTAATGGAGCTTCAAATTTTAAATTTTCAAATTCACTTTCTAACTCTTGTCTCTGAGATTCAATTTCTTTTCTAACCGATCTTGATATATCTAATGGTAAGAATCTATCTTGTCTTAAATAACTAAAAGCTTTTTTCTCCTGTCTTTTCTTAAACTCTTGATATAACTGAAATTCAGGTACTTCTAAAATTTTAGCTGCTTCCACATCTTTATATAAATTTTGCATAACTAGATGTCTTTGACGATTAGCTAATATGTATCTTTTAATAATCTCATCCCCAGATATCTCTCCACCTTTAGTAATTGGACTTGTTAATAAGGACCTTGTATTACGAATACCTGTTTTAAATTCATTTATCTTAAAGTCCATTTTTTTTAAGGCATCTACTTTAATAGATCTTAAACCATAAAAACCAGCTGCTTCGTTATCTAATTCATATTTTTCACCACGTGGTCCTGGTTGGTCAAAATAAGCATCTATTAATCTTCCAAATTGTTTTTTAGATAAAGGCGCTACTTCATTAAAAGCATATTTAGCTGCCGCTAATATTTTATTAGGTGTTGAATCATTTGGATTCCATAGTCGGTATCCTTCTTTAGTTAATCCACCTCTTACTAATAAATTATTCATCATGTTTAAATAAATAGATTCATCAACAAATGGCCTAACTAATCTTGATGTAGCGTTAATAATACCTTTACCTAAATATTCCATTAAAGGAGCTTCGTTATCAAATACCCTTCCTTGTTCTACATTGGCTACAATAGCTTGCACTGGATTAGCTAATGTATCATAAACTAAAGCTCCAGATGCATCGATGTAAATTATCTCTCCATCTTCATCTCTATATGCCCAGATAGTAGAGTCTTTAGAGTAATCAGGTAAGAATCTTCTAATTGCTGCTACCATGTCATTAGTTATTCCATATAGTCCTTTTAACACGCCACCTACTATTGTTGGAGTTGCTGCAGCTGTCATACCAAATGAAGTTAATCTTTTTAATCCTAAATTATAAGTTAATGGATTTTGCATTTCTTTAATACCTTGTTGCACAATATTTGAACCTGTTCTTATTATTTCATAAGGCCATGATACGAAGTTACCTAAAGGTAATCTTCTAGAAGCTTTAACCGCATCGGCTACATATGAGTAATTTGGCACTGTATTTCTAACAATATTTGTTGCCGTCTTCATTATTTCTAAATCCGTAGGCATTGTTTTTATTTTTCCAGCGTTAAATGCTTTTGTGTATATATTTTTATAAGAATCAAATTCACCTAAAAAATTAAATACTTTCCAAACATCATCTTCCGCCATGTATAAATCTTGTGCGGATTGATATATTTTTTTCATACTTTGACCAAATTTACCAAATATTCTTTTATATACATCACCTCCTTTACCAATATCATCTAATAAACCCGATAAGTCTTGAGCTTGTGCATTAGAACTTACAACTTGTTCTTCTAATAAAAATTTATACATAGCCTGATCTTTAGGTAAGTTACGGTACATTAATTGTGGTTGGATTGTGTTAAAAGCTTGTCTAAAATTTTTAACTACTGTTACAGGGTTTTTCCAAAGATTACCTGTAGCAGAAGCAAATTGAGCTGAAGTTAAAAAGTTACGTGTATGTGTAAATGGACCTAGAATAGTTTTAGATATTTGAGTAAGTCCTTTTGGTATTAAAACTAAATGTTGGTAAACAATATCTTTTGCTAATTTATCAAACAGTATTTTTTCCTGAAACTTAAGAGCATCTGCAAAAGCTTGTGAAGTAAACTTACCATTTAATGGATTTGTATATGCAGATTCACCTAAAGGTGAAGTTATTCTTAAACCATTTTTATCTGCAATAACTGGTTGAAATCTAAATTGAGATAACGCTTGATTTCTCGTTGGGTATATAATAGCTTGTTTACCTTCTTTTACAAGCTGATCACTCAATGCTTTTATATTGTTATACATATTATCTCTTGCAGAAAGAGTTGATAAATCATGCATTGTATTAATAATAGTATTTCTTAAATCTCTTTTTTGACCAAAGAATCTATTAAATGCTCTTAAATCTTTTTCTGTCTTAATTAATTCATTAGGTTTAAATTTACCACCTACAAAATTTTCAGCTATGTTATAGTTTTGTGTAGCTACATCATCTAATGCACTTAGTTTAGTTAATTGAAACTCAGGTGTCAGTGTCGATGTATTCATCCTAACGTTTGTTAAAATATCTTCTATTTGAATATCTAATTCGTCTGGTGTAAATTTTTTACCATTAGCTTGTGCATATTTTTGTAATACACCTTTAACTTCGTCAATGGCGCTTTGAGTTGGTTTATAATTAAACATTGGTAAAATACTTTTGTCAGAAAATATTTTGTATTCAGATGAGAATATGTTTCTCATTCTATCTGACATAAGTTTATTAAATTCGGCACCGCCTATGTTAAGATTATTACCTCTTAATATTTCATTTTTTAAATTATTAAATTGATTTCTTACTTTTACAATTTCATCAAATAAAGTTCCAATTTGATTTTTATTTAATCCAACTTCTTTAGAAAAATCTTTAAAACTATTTATAGCGCTAGTATCAAATCCTTTAAAAACTAATCTTTGATTCTTACCAGAACCTACAACTACATCATCACTAGAAGTTAATAATTCATCTAATCTACCTACAATTCTTTTAACTGCTGGATTTTTTGTAGCTATACCTGATTCTTTAAGTATTCGGGCCAATGATTGATCAATGTCTCTAATTACATCTCTAGCTGTAACTTGCCCTGCAGCTACCTTACCTTTAGATGCTTGAATGGCTTCAAATAATTCTCTAGATTTTTTACCTTCTGGTACAAAAGGTTCTCTAATATATTTATTAATCCATCTATCAAAAGCTTTATTACTATTTGCTAGAGCTCTTCCTTGGGATGCTAATCTACCTGCAATATAATTTATACCATAAGCAAAAGGTACATTGATAGCAGCTCCTTCTAATCCTAATTTAAATCTATTAGTTAATTTTCTAACTGCATCATCTTGACTTGATTCTCTTTGAATGTCATCTAATTCTGTTGGTCCACCTAACCAATCACCAAAAGTTCCAATGTCTGTTGCATCAGCTACAAATCCAATACCTAAACCACCCCCTACAGCAACCGCTGCAAACTTTTGTTTACCAGATAATTTATTTAATTGTTCTGCTTTTACTTTTGCTTTTACACTATTTGGACTTGGACTAACTAACTTATTTGATTTCTTAGCTTTGAATACTTTATCTAAAACATTTTTTGCTTTTGTCGCTGCCTTAACAGTAAGAGTTGCACCAACTTTTCCACCCCCATATAATTGTAAAATATTATCTGTTAGTCTACCAACTGCACCATCATAAGCAATTTTTTCAGCTTCAGTTCCTATTCTACCTACAACACTGTCATTAAATTCTTTTTCAACCCTAGCAGCCCAACCTTTATCAACTGCAACATCATCAGATAACGCGTCTTTTAATTCTGCTGTTAATGAGATAAATCCTTTTGGAAGTTTTATACTACCGCTTATAACTCCAGCAGCAAATTGTTCCATCATACCATAGTCAGATGTTGGCTCTGGTAACTTTTCTCCTTTTGCGGCTTTATATAGTCTTTCTCCCATTTCACCAATGGCAGACCATGTACTACCTTTATATTGAATTTCGTCAGCTGGAGGAACTTTTATAATTCCTTTTTCACTAGGTTTTTTAGGAGCACTATAAGTTAAACCTTTTTCTTTCTGAATCTCTTCTACGATATTTCCAAACTCGTCAAAGATCGGAAAGTCTTTTTCAGTATCCATAAGACCTCCTTATTGTACTTGTTTTATTATTCTAAATTTTCTATCAGGATTGTACACCGCAATAGACCCTCTTGGTCCTATACCTGGTATAAAATATTGTTGTCCAACTTGAAAAGGTATTTCGTTTTCTTTTCCACCTTTAGAAACCGTTGGAATATATTCAAATACGTCTTCTTCTTCTGGTATTGCTACTAAATTTTTTGCAGAAGGATATACTGAAGAAATGTTTTCTAGTTCACCGCCTTTTGCTCTTGTTCTAAAATCTTTAACTTCAAATAAAGCTACATTTTTTTGTTCTATATCATTAAGATCCATAATACGCTGTGGTGGCTCAGTGCTCCATTGTTTTAATAAAGTATTAGCATCAGTGTAAACAGTTGCTTCTTTTAAATTAGGAGAAGCTTCTGTTAAATCTTTGGTTAAGAATTTTTTTAAAGCTTCTTCTGGTGATATTTTAAATAATTCAGCATACATAGCAGCTTTTTTTTCAAGAGCTAATCTATCATCTTTAGACATACCTTTATATAGTTCTACAGCTAGACCCATTTTAGTATCTCTTTCTTTTTGTTTTTGTTTAAATGCTTCACCAACAACTGGTTCAAATGCTGTTGCTAGTTCTCCAAGAACTCCTTTACCAGCACCAGCTCCACCGATTGCTCTTAATCCACCTTGTATTAAAGCTTGAGCTACAGAATCACTACCAATACCTTTTTTAGAACCATATCTTCCCATGATATAGTCTGCCATGTTCATAGATTTTTCAAAATTAGTTTTGCTAGGTGAAAGTTTACTTATATCGTAATTATTTATATTTGGTTCTGGTGAATTATTTTCATTAGTAAACGCCATTAAACCTCTTTTTTCTCCACCTCCCATTTCAGGGTTCATAGTTTCTTTATATGGAGATTGTGTTCCAAATGCATAGTTATTTCTTATACCAGTCATAATACCTTCCATGACTTCACCACCTTTTCTAAACATTGGTCTCTTTAATATTCTACTCATATTATTTTCTCACTAAACTATAAATACCAGCAAGTGTAGCAGCTGTTCCTAAACCTGTAGCTAAACCACTAGCAGATGGAGCAGTTTGTGTTTGAGTTTGTTGTGGGTAACCAGCAATTAAACCTGTAACACCTTGTCCTAATGTTTGTACAGCTTGTAATGGTTGATAAGCTTGTTGGTATGCTAATTGTTGTTGTGCTTGTAAATTTGCTTGTTCTTGAGCTTGTTGTTGTGCACCTAATGCAGATAGTCCAGAAATTTGTTGACCTAATAAAGCAGGTGATTGTTGAGCTAAATTCATCTGATTTAGATAGTTTTGTTGTGCAGCTTGTTGTGCTTGCGAATAACCTTGTCCTAATAACTGAGCTTGTAATGCAGCTCTATTTAAATCTGATTGTGTTTGATATTCAGCTTGAGCAACACCTTCTCTAGCACCACCAAATGCTCCTGCTTGAATAGCCTGTTGAGCTATATTTCCTAAACCTTTTTGTGCTTGAATATCGTATTGTTTTAAAGTTGTATCAATAATATCCTGTTGATAAGGAGACATGTAAGCTTGATAAGCTTGTGGTCCAGTTGCAGCTTGTGCTGCTTGTAAATAAGGTTCATAACGACCTAAACCACTTGCTAATCCTTCAGCTTGTGTTTGTAATGCTCCAGGGCCAGCAACAAATTGTGTGCCATATAGTTTAGACATGTCTAAACCTTTAATGCCACCTACTGCTTTTGTTAGGTCATCTAAATACGTTTTACCCGCTGCTTCAATAAATGGTGCTGGTAATACTTGTGTCTGTTGAACTTCAGCCATTAAACTCTTCCTCCATTTTCAAGTTTTTTCATCATATCGTACATACGTTGAGCGCCTACATTAACATCGCCATTACCCATGCCTCTTACAGCATCGGCAGTAAATACAAATTCATTATTAGATAACATTGCAGGAATGTCATCAGCTTTTTCTTTTACACCAACTGGGGGAATAAATCCACCAGTATCTCTTAAATCAATTTCGTTAGTTCCCATAGGGTTTTGTCTTAATGGTAGGCCTTCAATACCCGAAGCCATTTGTGCAGTATCACCTAAAGCTTTCATCATTCTACCACCATATGCTTTATTCTCTGGTCTTGTTTCTCTTCCTTTGTATAAACCATCATCTATCATTTTTCCTGATTGATCAAATGTTGGTATAGGCACTCCAGCTTGTCCGTATTTAAAAAAAGTAATAGCTTCTTCAATTTCCATATCAGAGGCACCTGTAATTTCTTTTATTGTATCAGCATCAGCACCTCTTTTTAACATATCAAGAATTATTTCTCTTTTACCAGTTCCGCTTGAGTAACCAATCCTTCCACCATATGCTTTATTTTGATATCCATATTCACCCATTTGAGATTGTGCAAATGCTTCAGCAGCAGCTTCACCTTCCATAGTGTCTTTTAAATCTGGATTTAAGTTTAAGTAATATTGTTTTAAATACGGTTTTAAAGATTCAGGTCTGTCCATAATGGATTCAATTTCTTCTGTTGATTTACCTTGACCTGCTAAGAATCCTGTTAAGCCACCTATTGCAGTTACAGCTGCAGCTCTACCCATTGCAGTTTCTGGAATTAAATTTGAAAGACTTCCTCCTTTTAGAGTATTAAGAGCTTTTTGAAAAAACCCTGGTGTACTTGAAGAGAAAGAAGCATTAGGATTAAATACAGTTGAAGCAGGAGTTCCAAATAAAGTAGCACCAATACCTTTAGATCCAAACAAACCTGTTGCTTGTCCACCCAAACCAGCTCTGCCAAACAAACCACCAAATTGAGTTCCTGGTACTCCAAAGGCAGCTGCACCTAATAAAGCAGCCTTACCAATATCTGACTTGACTACATCTTTAACTACATTAGTTGCTTTCTTAAAAATTTTTTTAAGACCACCAAACTTTGCCATATCTCTTGGCATAGCATTCATGATCCCTGAATCCGTATTCTTGCCCATAAGTTTTCTTAATTCATTCTTATAAGCTTCATCAATATCTGAATTTAATAATTGTATTTGTTGTTCAAGAGGTAAAGATTGAAACCATCCTTGTACATCTAAAGGTAAATTAACATCAGCAACCTCTTGTTTAGGTTTGATGTCTCCTTCATATTTAATAGATGGTGCACCTGCGTCCAGAGACATGATCCCTTCGCCGCCGATATTATACATTTGTCTATACATTTGTCCTCTTGATATCATAAGTTAAATAAATGCAGGTAGAATTCCTGAGTTTATAAACTATAACAAATTAATATATATTACAACTCTTTAGTAGAAGCCCCTAAAGGCGGCATTGCTGCTACTTTTATCTTAACAGACCTTACAATATGCTCTCTTTGAGTAGCTGTTTCTGGGTTTGCTATGTCTGCTTCGGCTTCATCGTCTGAATTATACTCTACATTAGTTTCTTTGTTTCTTAAAACTACTTCGGTTTCGCATTTAACTACTGGCACTTTTTTGCCATTAATCATTGTATATGCTACTTCACCTTCTTCTATAAACGCCATTTATCCTCCTAATCTCTGTTTATTTCTAGTATAGATACCACACCTGATACTACATTTGAAGCATTAGCTTGTATTTTTAAAACATCATTTTCTTCTAAAATAACAGGACCTAATGCAGCATTATATGTCTCATTTGCACTTAAACTATTGTGATTAATTTCATAAGTTGTGGATGCAGATGCATCGGTAACATAGACTTGAACTTGTGTTGTTCCACTTTCATTAGTGTATTGTATATTCTGAACAATAGCTCTTGAATCAGATGGACAAGTATAGATTGTTGTTAAAGCAGTTGTTGTTAAATTAAAAAAACCGTTTGTATAAATATTAGCCATAATTAATATCGTGCATTATAAAATGCAAACCTTTCACTTTCTTGTTTTAATTGATCTAAATAAGTTGAATTTAATTGTTCAACAATACCTGCAATAGATCTATTGATTTGTTTTTGGTTAGAAAAATCATATTCTTGTTTTGGTTCTGGTAATCTTACTACTATCTTTGCCATTATCTTCTCCCATCAGGTTGTAAATCTAATCTCAATGTTCCAAATCTCCAGTCTTCACTTATATTAACATTTTGAATATTAATATTTGCAAACCTTCCTCTAGCTCGTGTGTCTACTTTAGTTGTTGAAGTTGTAATTGTAAAGGGACTTAAAGCCGTGTTAGTGCTTGTTTGTGATGGATATCTTTTAACTGCTAATGTCATTTGTATATTTCCTTGTAAATTTTTAAAGTCAGGAATAAATCTTCTCATTGCTAAGAATAATTCACCTGCTGTTCCTTCTACATTTAAATCAAAATCAAAAGAAGTTAATGTAGATGTAATAGCTGTTGTTGTACCATCAGGATTAACTTGATCTGTGCCTACATGATGTTCAAAATAAACTGTTTGACCTAAACCATCTTCACCTACAATGACAGGAAAAGTTCCAGTGGATGTACTGTTATATTTTGTAGCAAAAGGATTTGGATATACAGCAGCATCAATCCAAGATGTTCTAGCTTCTGTACCAGGATACCATACCTGTAATTGTTGTGAACTTTCTCCATAGTTATAAACTACATATTGATCATTAAAATCAGAGGAAGTTGATGTGTAATACCAAACAACTTCTGTATGTAAGTTATCAATACCTGCTGCTACTTGTTGTCCTTTAGTTGTGTCAATCTGATCATAAATATAATCTTCAATTGAACATTGCATAGATTTAACTGTACCATCAAACAAGAAAAAACCATTATTACTCATCCAATAAGCAACACCATCTATTTCAACAGCAGCATTCTTACCAATCAATCCACAGTTTGTACCCACCTGTTCAAATCCAAATGTAAAAGGAGCACCAATAAACTTCATAGTATATAAAGCATTATCCGTCCAAACTAAAATTGTTTCTTTTGCTTTTAATGCACCAACAATTTTAGTTCCATCTTGTAATCTTTGTGAACCTGCGGAGTTAATTGCTGTTGGGTTATAAACGTTTATATTTTCTTGATCAGAGAATCTAATGAACATATCATCTTGTGTTGAAGTTGTGCCAATAGTTGTTTCAGTTCCTAGATGAATTAAGTGACGTGTTGTTGGTGAAACTAATGTAATTCTAGTTGCTGTTGGATTATTTGTTGTCTCATATCCTGAAGTTGTTGTTGAAGCTCTAACCGTTAATGGAGTTGCTGCACCAGCATTCCATGTAAATGTTTTTCCATTTGCAATCGTTGCAACTAATACCTGACCATAATTATCTAAAGACCAAAGTCCTGGTTCAAGGACCACGTCTTGTGCTGAAGAAGCCTCTCCCCATCCACCTGCACCCCAAGTATCTGTTCCCCAACCATATCCATAAGATTGTTCTGCTGGACCAACATTTTCATAAGGTTTTACATCAATGCTTCCACCTGTAGCAACCGTTGCGGTCGCTGCTGTAGATTGCGTAATTGTAAATTCAGTTACTGAAACTATACCTGTAACTTGAAATAATTTACCTTCAAAATCTGCATCAACATAGCCTGTTCCACCAGGTAAAGTTACATTCTCTAATAAAACAATATCCCCCGCAATCAAACCATGTGATGTACCTGTTGTAATATTACAAACAGCTGAAGTATCTGTTGTTGCAATAGTTGCTGATGATAAAGTTGTTCTTATAGGTGTGATGTCATAAAGTTGACCTTCAAAGTAAATAAGTAAAAACTTATCTGAACCTAATGCTACATATCTATTTCCAGATATATCTACGAAAGCGTGTTGTTTTCTAACTACACCAACAATAGTATCTGTAATTAATGAAGACCAACCAGAAACTTTTTCTGGCAGACCATATCTAAATCTAACATTATCTGAATCAACCCAACGTCCTTCTGCGCCAACAGTCGTATTTTGTTTGTCGATTCCAGGTCTAAATGTTATTTGTTGAAGAGGCATGTCACCTCCTATATGTTATCTTTATAAGCCCAGCCTCTTGTTGCATTCACATACACTAATGTAAAAGCTGCTGTGTTTGTTGAAACTACTAAATCAGAAGCGGAACCTAATATGTTAGAACCGTTTCTACCAATAGTTAAATTGTTCGATGCTAGGTTTGAACCTGAATCTATAAAATGAATTTCATCTCCAACTGATGGGGATGCTGGTAAATTAATTGTTACAGGTGCACCAATACCACCTCCTGAAGTATCTACTAAAACTTGATCTCCATTAACTGTTGTATAAGTTGCGCCAGGTGTAACATAGCCTTTTGTTCTTAGACCTAAACTAATATTTGTACCGTCTGAATATAATAAATTTGTAGAACCTACTGGTATAGCAACTCCTGTACCTGATGCTGTTTTGACTGTTAAACTATATAAAGAAGCTGATCTTGAAGTTGCATCTTGGATTATAAATACTCTTTCAGCTGAATCAGGCATCGTAACATTTCTATTACCTGTTAATGTTCCTGTTAGTTTAAAGTATAAATTTTTACCATTAGATACAGAACCATTAGCTAAAGATAAAGCTACATCAGAAGATGCTACATCTACAGCAATATAACCAGATGCTGCTTGTTCTAATTGTTGTAAATTTGTGTTTGTTATTGTTCCCCAGGTTCCTGATTTTTCACCTGTGGTCATTAATTCTAATTTTAAATCACTTGAATATGTACTTGCCATTTATTCTCCTACGGATTGTCTGGATCTATTGGTATCCATATTCCAGTTGCACCTGGAATTATTGGGTTCCAGTTTATCACATCTACTAGGTTTGTTGCAAGCGCTAATTCTTCACCTGTAACAAGGACGGTTTGACCTAAAACAACTTGAACATTACCTG
>Ga0208767_1003105_pt1 | contig 12207 bp, 19 predicted proteins | sample VirMetDEL_Mar_21_FD_184514 | JGI IMG/M metagenome (GOLD analysis project Ga0208767, IMG submission 184514) | Aqueous microbial communities from the Delaware River and Bay under freshwater to marine salinity gradient to study organic matter... | ecosystem: Environmental > Aquatic > Marine >... | reverse complement strand
AAAACATCTTTTATGCCTATTTATATGTTGCAATTCCCATACAATCGTATATAAAGGTCTTTGTAGAGCCCCCAAGCTTTACATTCCCGTAGTGAAGCCCTCAGAGTGATGCCGCTCTGGGGGTTTTTTTCGTGTTGACTATATGTAGTCACTGTAGTATATGGGATATATCTTATCTAACTACTGGAGATTGATATGATTAGTCGTCAAGAAGCTTTGGCTCAAGGCGTGACACGGTATTTCAATGGTGTGCCATGCAAGAAGGGGCATTTGTCTGAGCGTTTTGTAAGTAACTCGGGGTGTAGCCAGTGTCATCACGACCGCCTGATAAAAAACGCGGGTAGCAGAAACGCGGCAAACAGGGAACGCGCAAAAAACAACCGCGAAGAAACTCGCAAAGCTTTAGAAAAAAAATACGGCTGTAAAGTTTTGAAACGGGAAGAAGCCAAAGCACTTGGGTTGGATAGATATTTTAATGGAAAGCCGTGCGCCAACGGTCACATAGCGGAACGCAGAGTTTCGGGCGCGGGATGCGTGGTCTGCCAACAGGAAGCTAAGAAAAACCCTCCATTGAACACCCCTCGCGGAAAAGCTAAAGCGGCGGGGGAAACACATTTTCATGGCAACAACTGTAAAACGTGTGGGACAACAAAAAAGTTTGTTTCGACGGGGGATTGCTTTGAGTGTCACCAGAAAAGATCAAAAGTGATGAAGGTGATCTGGAGAGAGGCAAACTCTACAAAATATCGCGAAGGTGGCAAAAAATATCGCGAAAAAAATAAAACGCAAATTGCTTTGTATAACAAACAGTATAGAGCGGAGAACCGTGAAGCGCGGCAAGCCTATAATGTGAAATGGAAAGCGGAAAATTATGACCGTTATATGGAAAGACGAAAACAATATTTTAAAGACCATGCTGCGGAAAACGCGGCAAACACTCGTAAGTATTGGGCTGCCAAAGCACGAACCATTTTAAAAGGTTTAAGAAATAAAGATTTTTATCGTTTTTACAAAGAACGAGAAAAAATATCTAAACGTACCGGTGTAGAGCACCATGTTGATCATTATTATCCCCTACAAGGCGACACAATTTGCGGTCTTCACGTTCCGTGGAACTTGCAAGTTATCCCCGCTTGGGAAAACCTAGCTAAAAACAACAAAATGCCCGAAGAGTTCTATGGAAAGGGCGGTAGAGAAGAATGGCTAAAAAGGAGACAACAATGAAGAAATCTGATATAATTTTGGATAAAGCACGGGAAATGGATTGGCAAACAGCCGTCGCTCTGGTCAATACATGTGTCGTGCTACACGCTTCACGAACCGCGGCCGAAGGCCAATATAGCCGTGAAGCCGTCGATAAATCCGCCGACATACAAGCGGCGTGGAAAAGGATACAGCGCGGATGAGCAACGATCTGGAAAAGGATTTCGACCTAGCAAGCGAAATGATGAATGAACTGCTAGACGATTTCGAAAATAGCGACATCCAAGCCGGAGCCGCGATGGGCGGTGCGCTGACCGCGCTTATCTTCCGGCTTATCCTGTCCAGCCCCGATGAAAGCACAACCCTTGGAATGCTGTCATCCGCCATGAGCCACGCCGCCGCCGCTGCCGCCTCCACAGAAGATGAAGTCCGCCATTGACAACTTTTTATTTATATAGTATATGGGATAAATCGTATACATATAGCTACGGGAGATTGCTATGGAAGAATTACCACTTGACCACGAGCCTAGTCTTGATCATTGGGCAAAATGTATTGCCGATGATGATGTAGCCACCGGCTACCACACAAACTGGGATCATGCTTATGAACTGGCGTGGCACTCATTGGATGCCGAATATAATTACGACTACGAATATCAATGGTAGATACGGGAGATTGCTATGACATTTAACGCTAACGAACGCACCAGATATATCGCTAAATGCGCTGGTGTTGACTACGACGACCTGATCACACATCAGGACGCCAACCCCGCCGTAACCATGTATCTGGATGACTTTAAGGTAATAGAGAACGAGCTCCGCGCTGCGTATATCGTAGGCAAAGCAACAAAAACCGCGGCTCACGGTTCTTCTAGCCTTATCGACAGCCTTGAGCATTGGGCAAAACTTTTTAAAGACGGCACCTTGGACGACAGCAATGCAGAAGAAATTGCGTATTTTCTGGAAGACCATGCACATGGTCTGCGGACTTGGGAGGCTAACGATGGCAAAGTTTAAAATAACCGCCACAATGGATGTGGGTTACGAGCTAATCGTCGAGGCAAATAGCGAAGACGAGGCGTGGGAGCTAGCTGGCGATATTGACATCGAGGGCTGGGAGTGCAAAGGCGGCCAAGACTGGACGCTTGAAAACGTGTGGAAGGTTGATGGTGACAACAATGCAAACTGATAATAGACTTTTATGTGTGGACGAAGAAGTCCGCAGATTGATGCGCGAATTTGGCGATATGTGTTTCGACCAAGCAGATCAGGACGCAATAGACGCCAAGCACCGCGAATATATGTTGGTTAAAAATTTGCAAAAGGAGGGTAAATCCTATGTCCCCAGATTTTAAACCTGTCGCAGGATGCGAAGAGTGCGAAGCCCTGACAGAAATGTTCGATGAACCCACCGCCTGCTATGAGTGCATCGAGTACGGGGAGGCGGAACAAAATGTCTCTTGATAACGTCGAAGCCGCAATCGAACAAGGCACGTCAATCAAACTAGCCCAGCTAGAGTCCGCCGTCCGTTCGATCCATAAGGCGTCGCAAAAACTGCCCGACGAATGTTTCGTCAAACAGACAGCACAGTGGGCAATGGAAATCGTCGAGCCTAACAAAAAAGGTTTCAGCGATGTCACCTGAAGATATCTTCATAACCACCTATCTGGTCAGCGGGTTCGCCCTGCTGGCCTTTTTACTTTGGGATGCTTGGAAATAGTGCAAAAACCACAGAACGGTTACTCTTCTTCAAAAGGGTTGTTACGTTATTTGTTTTCTAGTATAATAATTTTAGAAAGGAAGGTGAAACATGGATGCAGAACAACTCTTATCTAATATACGGTGCGGGACGCAGGACGCGTTAAAAAGTAACAAAGCAAAAGATATCGCCGATACCGTGTCAGATCACTATAATGTCGGGGTGTCTTCCGCGTGGGTGTATAACCTTGCAAACTCCAGTGACCGCGGATCACGGTTCGATGTGTCGGTGCGACGAGCTTTTGCTATGAAAGCCTTTATTGAAGATTGGCGGGCGGGAAAATGTCCGTGGTTACGTTAATTCGCGTTTCTACTATATACGTCAGAAAAAGAGAACGAGAAAAAAGTTTTTAAAATAGGTGTTACCGGTGTAACCGTGTAACTTTGCTCTGTAACGTATAGTAGACAACGAAAAAGAGGTTACACGAAAGGTTACACGGATGATTTACAAAAATGTAACCTCTTTAATATTTTCCGCGGACTGGCGGTCAAAATTGAAAAAAAAAACAAAAATATTTTTGACCCTATATAGGTATATCCTGTATAAACTATGGGACGTGACCTAATTAACGGTGAAATCCTATGGCAAGAAAAGCAGCAAGTAAAGTGACTGGCAAGCCCCGTGAAACGCGAGGGAGGCCGCCAGCAACAACAGAACAACCCCTGACACGCAAGCAAGAACTTTTTGTAAAAGAGCTTGTAAGTAAAGACGGCCAGATAACTTTGCGTGAGGCCGCGATCAATGCTGGTTACGCGGTAACATCCGCGCACAGTAGGGCGTATGAACTAACCAACCCGCACATTTCTCCGCACGTTGTCGCGGCGATCAACGCTTATCGGCGTGAGTTGGACGAAAAGTTTGGGGTGACCTACCAACGCCATCTGCGTGACCTTCAAACTATCCGTGATGTGGCTTTGCAGAACGGCGCGTACAGCGCAGCCGTTCAGGCGGAGTATCGGCGCGGTCAAGCGCAAGGCGACATATATGTTAGCAAATCTGAAATCCGTCATGGCTCTATTGATAGTATGAGCAAAGATGACGTTTTGAAGGCGTTAGAGGAAATCAAGCAAAGCTATGCCCCAGTCACCATCAACATCACTCCCAAAGAAAAAAAGAATGCCAGCAATCGCGGTAAAGCGCGAAGCAGGCTTTTACAAGCAGATGAAGGAAGCGACACAGAAATCGAACCGCAAGATATTATTGACGCGGATTGAAAATTCAATCGGTGCGGGCATCCCTGATGTTCTTTTGTGTAATGAAAGCGGCACGTTCTGTTTTGTTGAGTTAAAGTTTTTGACCAGCAACGCCGTCACCCTTCAACCATCTCAAGTGGCATGGCTTTCACGCCACCAGCACAGCCCGTCGTGGATACTGATTAAAAAACAGAACAAACCGGTGGATGATCCGGAATTGTTTTTGTATCCGGCCGCAGCCGCCGTTGATTTAAAAATGGACGGGCTGCAATCCGTCGAGCCAACACACCATCAAAAAGGCAAATTTAACTGGGATGTGATTTTAGACTTGATATGTCCCAGATAATCCTATATGTAAAAGCTGTCGTTAATTAACACGGGAGTTTAGAACGATGATCGACGTTAAAAGAAAAATCCATATTGATCTGGTGGCATTGTATGATCTGGCTTACCAGAACGATCTGCCCGAAATATGCGGGGCGTTGTCTAATGTCGAGCATATGGTTTGGGAAATGCGCCGTCGTGAAGATAAAGAAGGGAAAAAAGCTTAATGTTTATATTCAGTATTATCGGCCGTTTGCTTTACGGGAAAGACTGGGAAAAATATTCGCAAAAGCGAACGCGATATGTGAAACGCCGACGCCGATAGAAATTTTAAAAAATTCAAGCTTGACTAATATGGGCTTTTATGAGACAACCATCCCCAGCAGCAGCAATGTTGCTGGTTTTTTAACTTCTACGGGAAATAGAAAAATGACACATACTATCGAAAACAACAAAAATTCTCTCGCTAATCTTTTGGTTAAGGTACAGGATCAGGCCAGCCGCAACGCTGATTATCTGGCACCGCTTAAAGATTTGCAGAAAACCACCACTGACACGGGCAAGCCGCAAATCGTCGTCGAGCAATCCGGCGGGGTTCCAACGCAGTTTTTCGACATTAACGACGTGTCGTTCGGGCAAATTGCCAGCCATGCCGAAATCGACACCCGCACGGCGCGACGGCTTCAGGCCAGATATCCCGCTGAATTCGACGGGCTTTTGAACGCAATCTGGCGTGATAGCGACGACGTCCGCATGATCAGAACACGCCATGCTGAAACAGCCGCGCCGTTTACGTTTGGCGGTGTTGGTATAAACCAGCCGCCCCGCTCGCAATGGAACAATGCCGAAAACCCTAATGGCATGGTGCGGGCTTTTGTTTCAGACAAGTTTAAGACGTTCGACAATGTCAATTTGCTTGAAGCCGCATTGCCGCAATTGATGGACAACCCCGCCGCGTTTCAGGTGGTAAATGCAGACGTGACCGACAAGCGGTTATATTTGCGCCTTAAATCTCTTGTCCAGACTGGCACGGGTGCCGCGTTAAATGATTTGATGGCTAATGGCATTGGCTTGCAAAATTCGGAAGTTGGCGCGGGATCAGTCAGCGTTTACCAAATCGCTTGGACGTTGGCTTGCCTTAATGGAATGCAAACCCAAAACAAAACACGGTCAAGCCATATCACAAGCGCCCGTGATACCGACGACTGGGGCTTGTTATCTGATCAGGCAAAAGACGCTGATAATCACGCGCTTGAATTAAAAATTCGCGATCTTGTCGGGGTGTATTCAAGCCGCGACGCATTCGATCAGGTCATTGAGCAAATGAAACAAGCCGCCGCTGATACTATCGACGGGTTCGCCATTGACAAAACCGCCGTTGTTGGCGGGCTTGGTAAAGTTATGCAGCTAACCAAAAAAGAGACTAGCAGCGTATTAGACGGGCTTTTGGACACTATCGGCCAAGCCGGTTATGAACAAGGCCGCCCATTATCACGGGCAACCCTGATCAATGCGGTGACAGCCGTATCACATAAAGCTGACATTGACGACGTCGATTTATGGCAGCAACGGGGCGGGCAATTGCTCAACATGAAACCCGCCGACTGGCAACGGGTGGCAGCTATTGCCGCATAACCGGCCAGCATAAAAACCAACAAGCCCCGCCCTGATCGGCGGGGTTTTTTGTTTAGGCTTGCATTATATGCGAGATTATGAGATAAGGCGGAAAGTTTTAAATTTTCTGGAAAGGGTTTTACCATGTTAAAAACTACAGCAATTAGCACCGCAAAAAAAACCGCCGGTTGCGCCGTCACATATCGCGCCGGAACCGGCGATAAATTTGCAACGTGCCCCGCTAGCTGCACATTAAATCCAAGCGGGCGCGGTTGCGCCGAAATAGACGAAGCCTATCTTGCCGCGGTTTCGGCCGCCGTGCCCCGCCGCGGCATCTCTTTTACCTATTCCCACTTTGACCCGCTTTTTTGGGCGCATAAATTAGCCGCCGGTAAAACCGTGATTAATTACAGTGCCGACGGTTTAAACGACGCCTATTCAGCGTTAGGTTGGGGCGTTCCGGTTGTAACCGTCACCCCTGAAAATTTCTTTGTAAATGGCAAATGGGATAAATTGGCCGACGTTCGGCTTGTGCGGTGCCCCGCTGAATATAATAGCGCGGTAACGTGCAACAATTGCGGCGATGGCTTGCCGCTATGCGCCCGCCCCGATCGTGATTATATTATTACATTTACCGCGCACGGTTCGGGCAAAAAGAAAATCAACACCGGCCAGCGCGGCGGCTGTTATGCCGACGGCGGGAACGTCAATATTCATTGGCAGAATACCGCCAAACAGGCGCAAGCTCAAACCGACGGCGAGCGGTTGCGGGCTTTTGTCAAAACCCTGCCAACCGGCGCAATATTGCGCCAGCATGTTGCGGGCGATATCGGCAAGGAATAACCCGCCCCGCATTGCCCCATTGCCCCGCCCTGATCGGCGGGGTTTTTTTTATTTGACAGGCTGGCCGGTGTTATCGCATATTATCTCACAAGCGGCCGGATTGGCTGGCCGCACTTACTACGGGAATAGTAAAATGGAAAATCTAAACTTTGATAACGACTCAATCATTGACCCAAAAGATGAAGCAATTGCCGGATTGCGCCGCCAGTTGGACGAAGTGAACCGCCGTGATCAATTCAAAGCCGAACAACTTGACCAGTTAAGTGATGCGATCATGGCTTTGATTGGGGACAAAGTCGAAGCCTTGGCCGAAGCAAAGGCCGACGCGGCGGTTGACGGCGCAATTAGGGATTTCAATATCGATTTTAATATCTATGATCATCAAAGCGAAATAGAAGATATGATTGACGATCGGTTGCCCGATCAAATTGACGAGGTTGACCAGCGTGAAGCCGTCGAAAGCATTGTCAAAGAAGTGCTAGAAGGCGCAACCCTGCGAATAGAGACGATTTAAGCCCCGCACAAGCTAACAACGCCCCCGCCGGTATCCAACTGGCGGGGGTTTTCTTATGCCCGCTAGCTGGCCAGCATTGCCGGTTTAAAAGAGTTAATGAAGCCGCGCCGTGCCCCGCGATCCATCCCCCAAACATACCGGCCCGCAAATCACCGGCCGCGATCCGTGAACCGCGATCCGTGAACCGTGACCGGCTGGCCATGATCCGGCGGGCAAATCCCGTCGGCAGCGGGCAGTGATCCGTGACCGGCTGGCCATGATCCGCGAACAAAAGCCCGTGTTTTGCGCCCCGTGATCAATGGCAAGGGGCCCCTGCATATCGGGTCAAAAAACCGCAGAAATCCGCCAAAAATCCGCGATCCGCGCACCGCGGCCACCGGCCTGCCTAGCGGGGGCAAGGGCCATGTTTCTGACAAATAGTTATATAAAAAACGATATGGATTGTTTCACGTGAAACATTGCCTATTTTTTAGGCACCTCCTGCCCAAATATTGAGCTTAGATTGCCTATTTTTTAGGCAAAAACGGAAAACTTGTTAACTGAGCAAAAAACAGGCATAAATATTTTATAAATTTTTTGTTCAGGGGCCCCCTATGGATGTTTCCGATCAGGAGTTAAAGCTTCGCCTGCGACTCGCGCAAATCGAGAAGAATGAAGCTTGCCAAGAGGACTTCCTAACTTTTGTAAAATCTATGTGGCCCGAGTTTATTGCTGGTCGTCACCACAAGATTATTGCAGAAAAGCTGGAAAGAGTTGCAAAAGGCGAACTAAAACGCTTGATTATCAACATGGCCCCGCGCCATACGAAGTCAGAGTTCGCATCCTTCTTGTTTCCTGCGTGGATGATGGGCAAGAACCCACGGATGAAGATCATTCAGGCAACGCACACCACGGAGCTTGCCGTTAACTTTGGTCGTAAAACCAAAAACCTTTTGGACGACGACCGCTATAAAGAGGTATTTCCTGATGTTAAACTGGCTGCGGATAGTAAGGCGTCTGGACGTTGGGATACCTCTAGCGGAGGCATGTACTATGCTGTTGGCGTTGGCAGTAATCTTGCTGGCCGTGGTGGGGATCTTGTAATCATTGATGATCCGCACTCGGAGCAGACGGCGATGTCCGCCAACGGCTTTGACGACGCTTGGGACTGGTACACAGGGGGCCCCCGGCAGAGGCTCCAGCCGGGTGGGTCGATTGTTTTGGTCCAGACCCGGTGGTCAGAAAAGGATATGACGGGCCAGCTTTTAAGAGCGATGGCTAAAGACCCCCTAGCGGATCAGTGGGAAGTTGTAGAGTTACCGGCTATTTTTGATGACGGGACCCCGTGTTGGCCGGAGTTCTGGTCTCTTGAAGATCTGACCGCGGTCCGCGCATCTATTCCCCCGAGCAAGTGGAACGCGCAGTATCAGCAGAACCCGACGGGTGAAGAGAATGCGATTATTCCGCGTGAGTGGTGGAAAAAGTGGGAAAAGGACAGCATACCAAGTCTTGAATACGTCATTCAGAGCTATGACACAGCGTTTAGTAAGCGGGAGACGGCGGACTACAGCGCGATAACAACGTGGGGCGTATTTCGTCCAGAAGAGGCTGGGGGTCCCCCCGGAATAATATTATTAGATAGTAAAAAGGACCGGTGGGACTTTCCGGAGCTAAAAAAGGAGGCTTTGGAGCAGTATCATTATTGGGAACCTGATACTGTAATTGTAGAAGCCAAGGCGTCTGGGCTACCTTTGACGCAGGAATTAAGAAACATGGGTATACCCGTTGTTAACTTTACGCCGAGCAAGGGAAATGATAAGCTAACGAGAGTTCACTCTGTATCGCCTCTTTTTGAGTCTGGTATGGTTTGGGCCCCCGACACCGTCTTCGCTGATGAGATGATAGAGGAGGTGGCGGCATTTCCAAACGGGGAGCACGACGATTTGGTTGACAGCATGACACAGGCATTGATGCGTTACCGTCAGGGTAATTTTGTCCAACTGCCCAGTGACGATTGGGATGACGAGGACGCACAGGTTCAGATAAGGGCATATTATTGATGGGTAATTCTGTAGTAGATTTAGGGGCTGCGGGCAGTTCAACTTATTTAGACATGGGTGACATGTCTTTGAACGACGCGATGGGTTTAACCCGTGATAATCCGGCATACATGCAGGAGAGCGGGTTTTCTGGACCGGCATACGCGGAGGATCAAACGCGGCCTGCGGATCTTACGGGTCCTTTTTTAGAGGAGTATGCGCCTGTTGACGGTGCGTATCAGCGCCTCGATTACTATGACATGTACCAAGATTTCCCGGAGGGTCGTTCTGGCAGTGACTTTGGACCGTCGGCCCCGGAGATTGCGATGCGGGAGGGTGGCATCGTTGGTGGTTTAGAAAACCTTGGCAGAATGTCTACGGCAATGATTGAGAGTTTAGATAGGGTTGTATATGGCGATGGTTCTGGCGGCAAGGGCCGACCAACGGCACCTGCTAATATACCGATGCAGCATGTTGGCGGGATTCTCGGTGGTGGCACGGCGTTCCCCGTTCCACAAAACGCCCTTGGCGGTGGCCTGTTACCTCCTCCTATTCAACCGGAGGGTATGCAGGATCAGAACATTCATGCTGGGCTGTCAGCCCAATACGGTCCGTTACCTCCGGGGCGGTATGCGTCAAACATACAAAAAGAAATGTCTCCAGACTCTCGGTATTTCAATGTTCCAGATAGAAGTCAGATGCAGCCGCTTGTAGGATTTAACGAAAATAATCCATATCAGATGCAGCCGCTTGGAAGTTCTGACGCGAATAAGCAAAATCTAATGCTGTCGCAAGGTTTATTAGGGATTCCGGACGCAACACCGTTGGGGCAAGGGACGAACCTGCGTTCTATTTTTGCAAGCCGACCATCTCTTTTTAATCAGGGCGGCGAAGTCCCTGTAGGGGGCATTATGTCCGTGGACCTTAGTAAGGGGGCGGACACAACGGGCCCTGACACAATGCAGCCTATTCCGCAATATCCGGGCATAGAGGGTTTTGACATATATAAGGATTTAGCTCCGGAGCAGTTTAAACGTCGCCCTATAGACAAGCAGATGTTTGATAAGAAGCGCGGCTTTCAGTTTGGTCAGATGGTTGAGTTGCGTAACGAGGCCGTTGGCGGCAAGTTGTTGAAGCAGGCGGGCATACAAGCCCCTGTTAAACAGGTATTAGCTAACCTTGATCCGAAAGTAATGGAGCAGGTGTCCACTATTTTGGGGCGGGAAGTTGGCTGACGAAAAAGTATACACGGGGATTCCGCCGTCAGAACGTCAATATTCGGGTGTCCCAATCCTTGGCGGATTAGAGGCGGCGTATAGTTATCTTGCCCCAGTAGAGTACCCTGTTATTGAAGATCCGCGGACCGTGTACACCGAAGATATGGGTCGGCGCTACACTTCGACAACACCGGGCGTGTATGGCGAACCGCGGCCCGCGGTCCCCGCATCTATTCAAGGCGGGATAGATTTTTTTAAACAGCTTATAGATCAGCCGGGGGAAACCGCGTCAGCGGTAGCGGAGGGTATTGCGGGCATTCCTAAAGAGCAGATGCTAGGCGCACAGGCTTTGATGGAAGGTGCGGACTACGCGTATGATCCGGAGACTAATGAAGAGTATCGGTTTGATCCGTTTCTAGCTGCTGCGCCAGTAGCTGGTGGGACGGCGATAAGTATTGCGCGTACTGCGGGCGATACCGGAGAAGTGCTCGGTATTATGGCCGGTAGGAAATCTTTAAGTGGTGCGGACAAAGAGCAGGTTGCAAAATCTTTGCGAGCTATGGGCAAGTCCCCGGACGAGATTTTTAGAGCAACACAAGCTTTTTTTGACAGTGATGTTTTAGGTAGTGACACTGCCGCTTTTCGGTTTGAAATACCCACAGCTAACTCTAAGTTTAAAGAAGACGGTCCGGTTGAGATGTTGGATGTGGACTATGGTAGGGGCTATGCTTTTGGTCTTGGCGACGAATACAGAAAAGTAACCTTTGACGAGGAAGGTAATCTTTTAGAATTAAACAGGGGTAGAATACCCACGGTAGGTGAAATATTTAATTTCCCCGAGTTATATGAGCAGTACCCTGAAATTAAAGACGTTTTAGTCGTAAACCTTGCGGCACCAAAAGGAGAGCCGGTCTGGAATGCTCCGCGGGCTATGTATGCTAGTGGCGTGGAAAGCCCGTACAGAAAGCCGACCATTGGCCTGAGAGACTCTCAGTCTCAGTCGGAGCTTCAATCAAGCTTGTTACATGAGCTTCAGCATTGGGTTCAGACAAAAGAAAGTTTTCCGGAAGGGGCTTCCGGGTCTCGTATTATGGCCTTAATAGAAGAAAAAATGGGTTCTAAAATGGACCCCGATTTTTTAAAAAGCGTGGCATATGCCGCCTATGAAAGTGTGTACGGGGAGGCTGAAGCCCGTAACGTGCAACGCCGTTTTTTGGATTTTAGGAAAGCCAAATTAAATCCTGTTGAAACTAGACGGGCTGATGCCCCTGATGATGACATAACTATGTCGGAAGACGCTGCCGCAGAAGCAGCGGCGGATATGGTAAGGGAAAGCCTAGAATACGGTGATTATTCGTATGAAGAAGTTTTCCCGGATGCTTTTAAGGCAAAAGGCGGCGTAATAACTTTGGCCGACGTAGCGCGGAACATGAACCGCGGCCCGCGGGGCGTAGCCGCTCTTGCACCAATAGCTAGGAATATGAACCGGCCTATGGTAAGTTAGGCCTAGAGGAGA
>Ga0208767_1003104_pt1 | contig 12207 bp, 16 predicted proteins | sample VirMetDEL_Mar_21_FD_184514 | JGI IMG/M metagenome (GOLD analysis project Ga0208767, IMG submission 184514) | Aqueous microbial communities from the Delaware River and Bay under freshwater to marine salinity gradient to study organic matter... | ecosystem: Environmental > Aquatic > Marine >... | reverse complement strand
CCAGACGAGCTGACATCGAGCTTAGATCGGATGCCATGCGAACCGTCTCGTCCTGAGTCCGGATGATCAAGTTTTCAAACTTCTCCTGGTTCCGAGCCCTCTCCTGTTTTGCAGAAGTCTCCGATCGATGAATGAAAAGTCCGAGAGAGACGATCATTCCGACCAAGACCAGCTCAAGCAAAGAAGCTTGATTAAATAGCGTGTCAGCAAAGCGAAGAGGAATATCCATCAGACCGTCCGAAGGAGGAGGAGGTTTTTCATAGATCCTCGGATCATAAGTCGCAGGAGGAAAATGATGATCCATCAGGTCGGCTTTGGATGATCAGCTTTGACTTTAGCAATCGCATCTTGCCAGGTTGTCGTGCCGTTGATTTGATCATGATATTGCATATCTAATTGATCTTGGATGCTTGGATAAGCATACGTCCGATCACGTTGATATTTTTTTGCATCGTAATCAGCTTTCAGTTCTTCACGTTTTGCAGTTATTTGTTCTTGAGATGGTAATGATTTTCCTTCAGGTAAAATCCATTCATCCCCCCGCTTAACGCATCCACCTATTAAGGCAGTAACTACGAAAACATCACCTACAATATGATCTGGATAATTACTCATGATTGAATTTCCATTAAAGTTACTTGCTGAGTATTAGTAGTTGCCTGACCTACGGAAACACTATTACCCTGAATAAATTCCACATAAACGTTCAAAAAATGTTGTGTGCCAGAAGAGGGAGTAAAAACTCCTTGCATATTAAAATTAACGTCCCTATAAAAATCTGTTGGCAAATTTCCGGCTAGATCATAATAGTAAGAACCTTGAGTCTTACCACTGATTATTGGTGCATAAGTGCCACCGCTCGTCACTTTATGGTAAACATAATATTTATATTGTCCGTAGTTGTAACCACTTGCGAATAATCGAGTCGGAATAGTGTAGTTATAGAATATTTTGTTTCCTGCCGTTATGTTAATTTCAGTTTCTATGTGAGTTGATGATGTTATGTAAGTAGATACTACAGTTGTCGTGTGATATGTTTGGTTTACTGTTTGGACAATATGGCCTGCCGGAAATGTCGCATTTGTTAAAGTCGCTGAAGAATCAATCGTTCCTTTAATGGTTGCGCTTGTTTCAATATTTCCGTCACTTCCTGGGTCAGTCACGGATGCAATAGTGAGCCAATGATTATTTCCTCCGTCTCTTATTTTCAACGCATACGGAAGACCTCCTGCCGTATCCAGCCAGAGCATTCCTGCAACCGTTGAGGATGGTGCTCCCGTTCCACTGTTTAAGCTTTGGACTGCTGCAAGAACATTATTTATGTCTGCTCTGACCGTTGCTCCTCCAGCGTTTGCAATATTGTAGTCATGTTGAGCCATAGATCTCCTTTAGGATGATAATTGTTGAGCGAAGACTCTGAGGTTTTGAATGATGACGTTATGACTGGAGTCATCGGTGATCGGGAAAACTCGGAACTTGAATCCTCGAGCTTTTGTTTCCGTGACATAGAAATCTTGAAATTCTCCCCAAGTCGGTGATGCATTTGGATCGTCATCAGTCTGGGCAAACTGAATGTCGATATCCGTTAGACCTTCATTGACTCCATCAAAATCGATCCGGTCATCGATGTTCCCCCAAGTGTCGATCTTGTCTTGGTAGTTTGTGGTGAAGAATTTTATGAACGATGCAAGTCTGACATTCTTAACTGTGCCAAGATCAAGATACTGACTGAACTCATAGAGAGGAGTGTCGGCAGGCCAGTTCCCTCCTGACCGAGCATAGACTCCATTCAGGGAATCCATATCCTCGATTGCATCAAAGTCCGAGATCTCGTCAATGTTTGCAGCAGAGACGATCTTTAAATAGTCATCAGTCACAACGAGCTTCGTCTTCGATCCCGAGAATGTCGGATCTTCCTGAATGGTCTGGAGATTCGTCAGCTCTTGAAGAGAAGTCCCATCATGAACGAATGTTGCTGCAAGACTTTTCTGACCAGAGGAATCCGTCGCTCGGATGAGATACGTTCCTGCAAGGAGCGGAACGATTGCAGAGGTTTGGTTCCCTGAGATCTGCTGAGTGATGACGACTCCATTGTCCCAATTCGTGACGGTCTGATCGACTGAGTGAGCGATCCTATAAAACCCTGCTTGCTGAACGTCCAAGGATTCAGAGAGATTCCACTGCGCCAGAGCAACCGTCGGTCCTAGAGAGTTGATCCGGAGTCCGGTCATTTGTTGAGGAGCGACCGGAAGTCCGGTGCAGACTACCGACACGACGGATGATGTCGACTTGGTTCCTTCGATGTTTCTGGAGATGACCCGAAAGTCGAAAGTTCCTGGACCGAGATCGTTCACGTCGATCGTCGTTTCTTGTGTCTCTGCAACCGCTTGAAAGTCTGATGCCGACCCTAGTTTGAAGCTCACCTCGTAGGCTGAAAGGAAATTGTCAGAGATATCATTCCAGTTCAGGGTCACTTTGTTTTTAACTCCTGCTCCATCTCTGGACGTATAGATCACCTCGGTCCCAGTCAGACCACTGACGGCAGAGATGACTGACGAATCTCGATGAGCCATTCTAGACGGAGCTGCTGGAGTTGCCAGAACATCTCTGTCATAAACTGCATTGTCATGCTCGGTCATCATGAACTGGATGCCGACTCCGCTCAGAGCTTTGACAGTCCTGACTCGGAAGTGCTTGTTTGAAAATCCGAATGTCGGATGAGTCAATCGAACCAGATCTCCAGGAACAACATCGGCGGCAGCAGCAGTCGAGACCAGAGTCACGGTCGTTCCAAGTCTGGACTGACGAACGACGATCTGACCGATGTATCGAGCTTGCTGAATGTTTGTGATTCCTGCGGTGTTTATTCTCTTTTCGAGTACCTTATTGTTATCCTGCGAAAGATATGTTGAATAGGCTGACTCTCCATTTCCAGGCCATTGCACCTCGGTCGATTGGTAGCCGTTATCCGGATCAGTGAAGGTCACCAGTGCTCGGTTGAATCGTTGAGTCTTTCCTGCTTTGCTGACCTTGATCCCTCCGATGATATTGTCGAGATCGAAGTCGAAGACGGTTGATGATGACGATCCGTCTATGTGCATGTAATATTTACCGTTCCGGAAATGAAGCTGACCCGTGCAAGTTTGGAGGAGTCTCCTGATGTTTGCGAGGACGGTCGCTCGAGAATCGAGGATGATGTTTGACGTGAATCGTTTACGTCCTGCTGAGTCAGTATTGTCGCAATAGTCCCGAGTAGTATTAAACGACGTGTCATCGATCAAAGATGATGCGACTCCTGCTCCGAATCTGGTATTCGTCAAATAATCTTTGAGCTGGTTCACTGGATTGTCATCGTTCCCCGTGATCGCTCTTCCGGTGACGGTGAAGGTCAATCTCGGCATCCGGTTCATCTCCGTCTGGTCATAAGTGAATCGGAAATATCCCATAGCGACCCCCTTCGCACGATGAGAGGTCGTCCAGTTTGTTGGTTCGGTTGTTCCTGCCGAACCACTATTTTGAAAGATATCTTTTCGAGATTCTGCAATATCAGAATCAAACCCTCCGTCTGATCCGACGGTCAACTCTTTTTCGATATAGGATGTTTTTCCAATGAGAGATGCAGGATCAGACGTGACGGTCGGAGCTGATGCAAGCTCTCCCTCGCAAAGCGCATAATACAAATAGAGGTTTTTATTATCTGCCGAGGTCTCTCGGAATATTGCCTGACCCTTGGTTTCTCTGGTCCCGTAGATGATTGGCAGACCATAAGTCGAAGGACTGAACGGTGAAGTTCTTAAACCTGGAGGGACTCCATATCCGTCGACTCCAGAACCTCCACCACCTCCTCCGGTTGTTCCTCCTCCTGGGATCGTATTCGTTCCAAAATCATTTCCGACTGCGACATCGTTGTCTCCTGCTCCACCACCACCAAATAGATAATCCGTAATGATTCCGGTCGTTACATTGATGATGTCTTCTGCCGTATCAATGACATCTTCAACTACGTCAGTGATCGGGTCCGTGATAGCACCGACAATGCTAGTCCCGACCTCACCTAAACTCTCGACGACGTTATTCATTTAGATCAACCGAAGAAATAAAGAGTCATAGACTTTGACTCCTTGAAAATGTTTCTCTGCTCTTTCGACAACATATGGGAGGACCGTATTCGCAATGATCCCGATGCATCCATTAATATCAGCAAATCTTTTTGTCTGAAAAAAAAGTTGATTCCAGAAGTCATCTCGAACTTCATGATCCACGTCTGCAATCCTGACTAGAGAGAATACTCCAAGATTTTTTTGACCCGTGAATCCATCAGTATTCAGTCTGGTGATTGTCAGATATTTTTCTTTTGAGTCCTCTCCCCAATATGACCAGAGCTGCATCTTGTGATTCTGGATCTCTCCCAAGACCCTGGAAAAAACTTGCTCAAAATACTTATGAAAATAATCGTTATCATAAGCCCATGAATGAGACGATGATCCTGCTTCCTTGAAGTGCTGACGGTACTTCTCCCACTTGGAGAGTGCTTCATCATAAGTGACTCTTTCAAGCATCAGTTCTTCTCGATCCCCCATTCCAATTGACGACCCGTCTGCGGAACGTACTCGAATGCTTTGTCTCCAAGGAAATATCTTTTTTGACTAGCATCGGTCAGATAACGTCCGTTTATCTTGTCATGCTGGGTCCAGTTGTTTCCGATCTGCAAAGTCAAGACTGAGGTTGTGTTCGTCTCTCCTACTTGGAACGAATTGATCACTCCTGCGAAATACTCGAACGGAGAATCAATGACTGCCATGTCCGAGTCGAGAAGTGCTAAATAAACATTCACGGGTCGGTCGACATATCCATAGGTCAGAAGATCATCAAGGACTCCGGTCGAGACAGAAGTCAGTCTCATCTGGAAAGCTCCCGTCGTCAGGGTTGAGTTCTCTTCCAGGTCTGCAAGATCCAGAAACAATCCTGTCGAGACGTAGTCATTCGAGTCATAGGTGATCGTCATCGGTGCATTGGTGAAGAATCGATCCGTATTGAGATCAAGCTTTACCAGAGTTGCCGTTTGATATGCTGACCCTGCAAAAGCATTTTTAATTGCAGTTGAAAGACCTCGGCTCATAGTGCTTCACAAAGATCGAGCTCGTAGGAAAATAGCCCATTGACTCCAGTTGAGAATTCGACCAGTCCTCCCTTCATCAGATAGACCTTGAACGGAACTGATGCGACGGTGATTGCAGATCCGTCTGCTGGTGATGTTAGAAGAGCAGGCTCAATCGAGAGAGTTGAGTTCCCTCCGGAGTCGGATGAATTGTCATCAGTCAAACAATAGACCTTGTCATGGTTTGCAAACTTGATGTAATCCCCTGCTCTCAAAAGATTACCTGCTGACTTGGAGACTCCCCATCCGTCGGTCGCTACGGATCGGCCCGTCTGGGATGCACCATTGATGACTGGTGTTCCGTAGGAGGTCGCAGTCGTCGAGCTGACAACCGGAGGAACGACGGTGAATGATTCAAACGATCCTCTTTGCTTCATTAGGAAACCATAGATCTGACCGAACTCCGATCGGGTCATTGGAGGATAAGTTCCATACAATCGAAAATACTGACCTCCGATCTGACGAGTCTGTCGTTTCCCTGAAACCGATAAAGAAGTCAGAGTATTCTGGACAGACGTGATTCTGAGATCTGCAAGAGCAGGAGATGACGGAAGGGTTCCGCTCATAATGTCCTCCGAAGTCGTCTGTTTTGAGCTGCGTTGATCATTCCGATGATCATGTCTTTTCTTGATATAAGTAGTTGATCGATCCCTCTTGCATCAAGAGCTTGGATTCTGAACGTGACATTCGTCGTTCCTCCCATCTGATTATTCGGAGTGATCGTTCCGGTCCTTCCTGGAGTGAACACCTCCGGACCTTTCTCCCCGACGATGTAGCTCTTCCCTCCTGCCACGTCTCCCCCTTTGGCTCGACCTGGATATTGAGTGCTTGCGATCTTTGCGACGTTCGCAATTGCGAGAGCATAGATCACTCCTGCTGCTACGGGACCGAAGACTCCAAGTTGAGCCATTGCTTTCGAGGATGCTTCAAAGGCATTGATCGTGACTGCTGCGATCGATGCTGCTTTGTGAAGCTCGAAGAGCTGACGAGATTCGTTTGCAATAGCTGCCGACATTCCGACGATTGTGTTAATCGTTCCTTTTGCAGTCTCGAATGTGAGCTGACGTTCTGCTTCTGCTCTGGCTTGGGCTGACTTGATGATGTTGGCATCCTTGACCGCATACTCGAACTCTAGCTCTTTGATCAGCTCCATCTCTTCTTCTGCTGCGAGTTTGTCCTTCTGGAGCTTGTCTTCTCTTGCAGTGTTCTGAATATCGGTTGTCTCCTTGGTGACTTTTTGAACTTCCTTTTCTTGCTTCGTCAGTTCTTTGAGAGCTGTTTTCCCTGCCTTGAATTCCTTGTTGATGGTCGCAATTCTGGCATTATGTTTTTTGATTCCTTCTCCGATCGACAGATTATAATCCGTCTGAGCTTTCAGGAGGTCTTCTTGTGCCTTTGTCGAGTCCTTCAGACCGAAGGAGATGTCTGCAAAAAACTTGTTTGCTTGTGCCTTGATGATTTCAAATCCTTTGCCGAATCCGGTCGTCATCTGATCGATGATGAAGCGGATCTCTTCAGCAAGGATCTTGTATCCCATCGCTAGAAAGTTCAGGAACGATCCGATGTCTTTTGCAATGGATCTCAGACCCGACATCGATTCTTCGGTCGCAGTGAACTGAGCAAGGACTCCGCTCAATGCGACTGCTAGACTTCCGGAGAATGCTTTGCTCATTAAATTGAGCTGATCATTTGCTTTCTCGGCATTCTTGATGAAGTCATCGGAGATCGTTGCTCCTGCATTCCGGAACTTCTCTTCCAGCTCCTCCAGGTTCTCCGATCCTTCCTGAAGGAGATTGACAAGCTTGACCCCTTCAGAGTCGAAGAGCTTGAATGCAATTCGGACTCGTTCTGCTTGATCTGGAATATCAGCAAAAGCTCCAGCAACAAGACGGAGCAGAGTCGCAGAATCTCTCAAGCTTCCGTCTGAGTTCGTCAGAACAATTCCAAGCTGTTCCAGTGCATCCTTCGCTTCTCCCGTTCCTCCTGCTGCTTCTGCTGCTCTCCTAGTGAATCGTTGCAAAGCCATCTCGAACGTCGAGGTCGCAATGCCTGACTGCTCTGCTGCAAAGCTGAGAGACTGAAGATCTGCCGTCGTCAGTCCGAGACGATTGGAAGTTTTTCCAAGAGCATCAGCAGTCTTCAAGAGTTGGCTGGACATGGCCCCGAGTCCTGCCGTCCCGACGAATCCTGCAATGGATGCCTGAAGACCTCCGACGGTTTTCTGAAGGGTCCGCATCGATCTCTGGACAGACCGGAATGCTTCCTTGGTCCGGTCCTCTCCTCTGATCTGAATGACGGTATTAATTGCCACGTTTATTCTTCGTATTGAAGTATGCGATCCAGAGATGAAACTCGTCTTCGTCCATCTCTAAAATCTCCGGAATCGTTTTGCCAAGTGACTCGGCAATCTGGCAGACGGTGAAGAGCTCCGGATCGCTATTCAGTTTTTTTCAATCTCGTCAAGTGCAGGAGCCATCTCGTTCATCTTTCTGGAAATGAACTCAAGGACTTCTCCGTCACATTCGTCGGTCAGTTGATCCAGATGACCCATCTGAAACATGGGCTTCCCGTCTTTGTCCCTTGCTCGGAAAATGATTTGCATCGCAGTCGCTTTGTCGAACTCCTCTTTCATGTAATGCTTGAGGACTCTGGACTTTTGAGACAGTCGCATGGACTGACGGAAATAGATCCGGATCGGTTTGCCGTCTTTATCCTCCCACTGAGGAACCTCGAACGATTGAAGTTCCCCAGAGAGAGATGCTTTGAATTGCTCTTTTGCTATGTTGAGAACGTCACTCATGTTTATGCATTGTTATGAGTGAGAGTTCCCGTTCCTTGGAAAGTAAAAGAGAAACCGACTGGAGAGTTCAGGGACGCAGAAAATGAAACTCCGGTGATGATTACACCTCCAGACCAGTAGTCTCCTGACGAAGTCCCGACCGGATAAAGCTTGATTTGAAACGTGTTATCGTTTCCGGTCAATGCGATTTCAATCGCTTCCTGACCATCGACTTGATCATCGTTCCAGAAAGCTTCAGCAGAACCACTGAAAGAATGCTGTCCTGAGATGAATGTTTTCGCAGTCGATGTTCCCATCTCTGACGTTTCAATCGCTTCCGCAGATCGCTCGAGCGACCATGACTGAAGTGATGCGATTGCGGTGAATGCGGTCGTTCCCGTTGCAGATACTTGGAGAACTCCCCCGTTTCCACTTGCTGCTGCCATTAGACCTCCTTATTGGCTTTAGTGGTTTTGGATGACTTTTCTTCTTCGGCCTTGTCGACCCGTTCGGCTCGGCCTTTGCGGAAAAGAATTTCGGCAGATATCCCTGCCACGTTCCCGATTTCCCCTGCTTCGTAGACTCTGTCTGCGACGGTTGACCGGATTAAAAACTTCACTTTCATAATGCTGCTCCTGGGTTGTTTTCAGAATGCTGATAAATGACGGTATAAATAAGAGTCACCGAACCGATCTCTTTTTCTCCCTCTGCTGAGATGGAGATGCTGGTTTCGGAAAGGTATGAATCTTGAGCAAGATTGTTCAAATTGATATCTCCCTGCATTGCGATCTCGACCTCCTTGGAGATCGTGTCCAGCGTGTCGTCGACTCCTGTCGAGCTCGAAGCGAATCCTTGAATCGATAGGCTGAGAATCTTCTGGATGTTCCTCGGATTCCCCTGCGACTGGATCTCGCTCGTCTCCTCGTTGGTAAAGATGCAGATCCCTGGAAGAGATGCTCTCTCGAGCGGATAGGTTCTCGACTGAAAGACGTTCGATCCGGTCGTCGATAATCCGGTCAGAGTCGTTGCTGTTCTCTCTCTGATCTGCTGACGGAGATGACTCAAATAAACCTCTTTTGCTTTCTAATCCAGAGACGTTCTTCATGTTCGGTCATCTGATGGAACAGAGTCCCTTTTCCTGCTGGATAGGTTTGAACATTCTTCTCGAGTAGTTCCAGCGACTTCATGAGTGCTCTCGGTTGTCTGGAGATGACTCTCTGGTGAATGTGATAAATTTTATCATCCTTATAGACCGGAACCTTTTCCTGGTGAATGATCTCTCCTCGATCGATCTTCTCGTCGATGAAGTGAACGGTGATCCCTTGATCCAGGTTGTTGAATAATGCCCATTTGATGTTATCTAATCCTCTGTTTTCCGGAAGCAGACCTGGATGAATGTTGATGATTCCAGTTTTAAATTTATCAATTATTTTTTTTTTAAGATCCGAGCTCCTCCGATGATCCCAAGATCTCCGTGATCAATCTCGTCATGCGGTTTCACCTCGTAAGGAATCTCAAATCTTTTGCAAATATCTTTTGAATGAATCGAATAACAATCCTCTGCGCTCATCTTGACGATGTCTTTTCTCAGTCCGAGATGTCTCAATGGTGCAGCGATCACTCGATTGACTTTGTAATTATTGACGATCAACTCCATCAAAATCTCACTGGTCTTCCGGTGTTCCGTGTCATAGGTCAGCAGACTTATTTCCATTGATCAGATCCAGTGACGTTTGATCCAGTCACGATCCTGAAGATCAGACTGTTTCGGTCGCCCGTGAAAGTAGACGATCGAGCATGACTCCGGATCGATTCCTTGTGGTTCAATTTCCGCTTTCCATGAGAGGATCTTTCCTGGATGAAGCTCATCAAGTCTCTCTGCTCTGCCGTTCAGGTTCTTCCTCAAGAACAACATCTCCGAGGGACAGTTCCCTAGATATCTGATCTCTTCCGTCCAGTATTCCTTTCGAGTGTTCCATTCGTTCCAGAGCTCTGCTGATATTTCCTCGTTGAAAAATGCGACTCCATTATTTAATTGGCTCGGGTTGTATGGGTCCGAGTGAAGAGCGCATTCACCTTCAAAGGATAAGATCTCATCCAGGTTTCCAGTAATAACCGTGTCGAGTGCGACGACGAATCTCCTTCCTCCGCACTCAGGTCTGAGAGCATCAAGGATTCCAGTCCATCCGCTTGATGGGTCGAGAAATCGAATCGACTCGATAGGTTCAACAAATTCATATCCCTTATCGCAGAGACAGATGAACCGGAATTCATCCGAATAATTGCGTTCAATTGATCGATAGAGTTTATCGACCCACTCCTCCGAGTAATATTTTCGGGAGTATGCTGGAGGAGGATTTTTTGCTTCATTGCCGTCAAATAGTGCAGTAATGATCGAGATCATAATCGGAGACGAGCGGTCGTCATTCCTTCATTGTCAGGTTCAACCGACGTGACCGTGAAGGTATCTGATCCGATTGCCAGCGTATCTCCTTGAGCGATTGCTGAAACGTCGCTTGTCCGCATAATTGCGACGGGTTCAGAGCTCTCGACTTGGACTGCTGCATCGGGATCAACTCCAACATATTCCCGAGTCAAGATGACCGTGATCGATGACGACGAACCTGCCGACGTATCGGTGAAGGTTGCCGACGACCCGAAGTCTTGGAGGAGATCAAGCCTCAAAGAATCGTCTTCAATCGCCACGTTTCACGGTCTTCTTGGTTGTTGATTTCTTTAATCCTTGAGATCGATTCTGAGTCCGGATCTCAGGAGGATCTTCTGCTGGTCCCTTTGCTTCGTATGGAAGAGCTTTTCCCATTCGGATCAAGAGCCTTCCTTCCTCCGGAGAGCAGGAAACGACCTGACCACGTTTGACGGACTTTCCTTCGCAGACTGTCCCTCGAATCATTTCTATTTTCATTTGAATATCTCCTTTAATGGATCTGAGAAGCAGACGATCTCGGCCTTATCCTTGACCGCTTCAGCGATTGGAATCCAATGATCTGAATGATCGTTCTTTGCGTGTCTCATCCGTTCCTCTTTTCCTCCAGGGTATTGATGCCAGTAGTCGGTTTCATAGTCTCCGTAGCAGTCAGCTCCAGTAAGGAAGATGGGAGAAAACCCCATGTAAGCTGCGATCCAAACTGAGTGAGCTCCAGAAAATCCATAGTCAGGGCATATTCCAGCGAATACATCTTCATCGAGGAGTTCATCTCTCTGGTGACTAATTCTTCTTGCTGGATGCTTTCTGATCTCTGGGACCGTTCCGACGTGCTTGTCATAATAATAGATAAACGAAATATCTGGCATCAGAATGCCGTGAATATTGACCGACCAGAGAGCAGACTCGAACCAGGGAGTCCGTCTCAGATCAGATGGAGTCGACGGTCCTCCGCAAATGAGGACCGCAGACTTACCACGATAAGCTCCCTCAAGCTCATCAAGTTGCAGCATTAGGCGACGGTTACGTCTTGCGCTGCTGCGAACGACTGAGGATGAGCGACCCCGACATCCATGAACTGATAGAAGAACAAGTTCAAAGATGCATTCCCTGCGCTGGAATAAGGATCGACGAGAACGTCGAGCTCATTGAAGAATCCCACGAAGAGATCCGCAAAGTTACCGAAGAGCAGAGCATAGGGTGCGCTGCTTGGCATTTGCGTTGACTGAACGAGGTTGTAGCTCATCAGCTCGTTAGGACTCATTTGGATCATTCTGGAGTCGGTTGAAGACTGAACAAGAGTCTGCATCAGTTTTCCGACGACGGCAGGATGAGTCACCCAATGTAAGTTTCCGAGAAGCGCATTGTCCTGGGAAACTTCGGTGATGATATCCACCACGTTTCCGAAGGTCAGAGCTGCGTTTCCAGAAGTTCCACCGGACTCGACATCTCCAATTCCAGTTGTGCTCAGAATGCCTGTCGGCTCATTTGATCCACCACCTTTGAGAGCGACGTTGTCGACCTTGGCAGCAAAGAGTCGAACCATGTGATTCCGGAGAACTTGCTCCATATTCCCATTGAGTCCCTGCATCATTGCAGTTCGGGAGATGGAGATTTTGTTCGCCATCTGTTTCGGAGTCATCTGGACTCGACCGAAGTCGGGTTCGTTGTTTCCGACTGCTCCGGTCTCAGCAATGAAGCTGACGGAAGCATTTGCATCGAAGCGAGGAATGTCCACGTCACCGACGAGACCGCTCAGAGTCGTAGCTCCTACGGTTCCGAGGATCGACTGAGAGATCAGAGCATCGATAAAGCGATCGACCAGAA
>Ga0208767_1003103_pt1 | contig 12212 bp, 9 predicted proteins | sample VirMetDEL_Mar_21_FD_184514 | JGI IMG/M metagenome (GOLD analysis project Ga0208767, IMG submission 184514) | Aqueous microbial communities from the Delaware River and Bay under freshwater to marine salinity gradient to study organic matter... | ecosystem: Environmental > Aquatic > Marine >... | reverse complement strand
GCTGGTGGCTTTGGTGGGTCACGACAGGCCATTCTAGAGGCAGAACAACAGCGTAATCTACAGCAGCAGCTAGGTGATATTCAAGCACGTGGACTAGCCGCAGCTTATGAAGATGCGCAGCGTCGTATTGCTGAACAGCGTGGACGTGAACTAGCAGCATCAGGTCAGTTTATGCAGCTAGGTCAAGTAGCACCACAACAGCAACAGCGTGAACTAACAGCACTAGAAGCTGTTGGTGCACAGCGTCAGGCACAATCACAGCGTGGCCTTGATATTGCTCGTCAACAGTTTCAAGAAGAACAGACATTCCCTGAACGTACACTACAACAGTATCAGTCTGTTATTCGTGGCTTCCCTCTTGCACCTACTACTTATCAAACAAGCCAAACAACAACTCCTGCACCTAGCTTCCTACAACAGGCTGCTGGTCTAGGAACTACAGCTATTGGTCTTGCTGGAGCATTTGGTGGTTTTGGTAGAAATGCTAAAGCTGGTGGTAAAGTTGACCCAAGAAGCGGACTAGGATCAATCGTTGTAAAAAAGCAACAAGGAGGTAATTTTTTACCTCCTACTCGTGGAAGATTTACTGCTCCTAATTATCAAAATCCTATTGGTAGAGATATAGAATCTTTAATAGAAGCTTTAGGTAGAGGAATTATTGATCCTCCTACTTTTGAATCTAGAATGTCAGAATTAAGAAGACGTGCTAACGAAGTTGGAATGTCGGAGGAAAAAGAACTTACTCCTCGTCAACGTGATTTTTATAAGTCACGTATGATTCCTCGTTCACCTACTTCTACTTCTCCAGTAGAAGCTAGAATAGCTGCACAAGAAAGAAAGATGGGTTTATCTATGGCAGATCAACCTGTTACACCTCTTAGAAGCAAAGATGTATCTCCTGCTATAAGAGAAGCTGCTCGTGAAAGTGATGAACTAGCAGAACTTCGTAGGCAGATTCAATCTGGTATAGGTGGTGCTGATGTTCCTATTACACCCTCACGAGAAACTGAAGGTATTAAATCTTATGGTAATATGAGAAAAGCTATGGCTGAAGAGGGTGTTAAAATAAGTCCAATTATAAAAGAAAATATAAAAAATATATTTACATCTAAAGGTTCTGAAGATTTTGCAGACGCAGAACAACTTCGTCGTGCAAGGGACCGTGCAAGAATGGTAAATCCAGAATATGCTGATTATTTAGATGGTTTAATTAAAAAAGAATTACAGTCTAAAAACCCTACAGATAGTATAGGTTCTAAACTGATTAACATGCCTAAAACAACTTTAGGTATACCTTATGACGAAGGTGATGATATTCCTTATCAAACAAGTATGCCAGATGAATTAAAACCTTTAGCAAAAAAAGTATCTTCAGTAACACCTAAAGCAGGTGATGAAATGCCTTCTAATGCTGAAATGGCTGGATATAGAGCAGGTTTAGCAGAGTTTACACCTCTAACATCTGATACAGAGGCTGTACCAAGTACTGCACCAAGTACTGCACCAAGTACTGCACCAAGTACTGATAAAGAGGAAGTAGATGTTGCTAAACAAGCAACTAACACTTTCGCTCAATTACCCGGTTCAGAAATACGGGATAAACTAGCAAAAGAATTTGAAACTCTTGCTGCTAGTAGAAAAGCTAGACTTGATGCACGTAAGAAGGGTCTTGATTCAGATCGTTGGTTGGCTGTAGCTAATCTTGGTGCTAATATTCTAGCACAGCCGGGTGGGCAGACATTCTTACAGGCTATAGGTAAAGGTGCTAAAGAGTCTGGTATTATTGCTTCTCTATCTAAACTTAATAGAGAAGAAGCAGATATTGCTGATAAGTTAGATACTATTGATCTTGATACACTTATGAAGAAGTACCAACTCAGTAAAGACGAAGCTGCTGAGTTTGCTCGTAAGCGTACTGAAGATCGTCTTGATCGTAAATTAAATGCTGATATTAATTATAATAACGATAGAATTAATCTTCTTAAACAACAAGGTAAAATAGAGGAAGCAAAACTTTTAGCTAAAAGAAATGAAGAATTAAGAGAAAGCAGATCGTTAATTGGAAAACCTTTAACTAAAGAACAATTTAAAAATGTAAGAGATGTTTATAAAGGTTATTGGAGTGAAATAAGCAAAACAGATAAAGGTAAAAGCATTCAAGAGTTATTAGATAAAACAAAGATAGATTTAGATAGTGATCAAAATATCACACATCTTTATAAATCAGCTAGACTTATTGAGGAATACGAGGGTTTAGATCAAAGAAGTGCTTATCTGAAAGCTTTAAATAACTTTCTTAAAGGCATATCACCGGCTAAAAACTAATAATGGCTACTAACTATCAAAATATAGATATTTTAGAAGGGGTTAATTTAACGCCTGAAGAAGGTGCTGAAGCATCTTCTAGCGGTGTTTCTTTAGATACACAACCTTCTGAAGGTTATGCTGGATTACTTTCTGGAGTTTATATACCTACTGTTACTGTAGATGATCCAGATAGTTTCTCTAGCAATGTTGGTCGTTCTCTTAACGAGTTTCAAAAATCTTTCTATGAAGGTGCTGGAGTTATTGGAAGGCTAGTAGGTAGCCAAGATTTAGAGTCTTGGGCTAAAGGTCTAGAAGAAGAACAAGTAAGAGATATTGCTTCTTATGGCACACCTCAACGTACTGCATCTTTAACTGAAGGGCTAGGTGAAGTTGAAGATATTTATGACGATAAGGGTTTAGGAGCAGCCATAGAACGATCTGGTCTTCTTCTTCAAGATATGTTAGCTAATGCTGTTGGTTCTATTGGTGTACCTATTGCTGCTAGTCTTGCTGCTTTGCCTGTAGCTGCAGTAGCTGGCGGTGCAGTAGGTGCTACTACATTATTTCTTGCTCCATTTATTGCAGGTGGTGTAGCTGGTACTGGTCAGATAAGAGAAGAAGCTTTAAAGCTAGGTGCTAATCCTGAAAATGTTGATGAAATAGCAGCAGGTGGTGGTGCAGTTGTCGGCTTGCTGGATAAGATAGGCGCTGGCTTTGCCGTTAAAGCATTAGTAAAACAGTTTGGTAAAGAAGCTGTTGTTGATAAGTTTGCTGAAGATGTAGGAAAAGATGTTGCTAAAGATGCTGTAGATAAAGCATTAGAGTTTTCAGTTCAAACAGCTAAAGGAGGTGTAAAGGCCGGTGTAGCTGAGTCTGGTAAAGAAGCTGTTGTTGATAAGTTTGCTGAAGATGTAGGAAAAGATGTTGCTAAAGATGCTGTAGATAAAGCATTAGAGTTTTCAGTTCAAACAGCTAAAGGAGGAGTAAAGGCCGGTGTAGCTGAGTCTGGTACAGAAGCTTTACAAGAACTTACACAAATAAGTGCTGCTGGTCTAGCTGCTGATAAAGGTCTTATGCCTTATGAAGGTGCTGTACTAAGAAACCGTTTGATTGATGCAGCAGCTTTAGGTTTTATTGGTGGTGCACCTATTGGTTCAGCATCTACTGCTGCTGGTAGAGCATTACAAGTCGATAGCATCAATCGTGCTAAAGAACTTGAAGAAATAACAGATAAAATGCGTAAAACTGTAGATGATTTAGATACAGAGTTGGCTTCTGGATTTAGTACTTTTACAGGAAGTAAAGCAACCAAACTTAGAGAATCTAGAGGAATTGTCTCTGGTTTATATAAAACAGCGTTAGCACCTCTTAAAAACTTTGCTAGAAGAAGTGAAGAAGGTGGTAAAGTATTTAATTTAATTGAAAACTATCCTATGGAAGTTAGTGCTAGGGTTGGTAAAGATGTAGAACAATTACGTCCTGTATTTGATAATCTACGCAGAAGTTTTCGTATTCCTCTTGTGCAAAAAGAAATACCACCGGAGATTAATAGAAGACTTTATAAAGCTTATGTTAATAATACACCAGATCAAGACCCTAGAATTAATGAAGCAGTAGCTGAAATTAAAAGAGTTTTAGGAGAAGGTGATATTGATCCTGATACTGGTAAAATTAAAAAACGTGCTGTATTAGATAAGTCAAGTTTAAAAGAATTTATTTTTAAAGGTAGGGCTAAGACTAAAAATGAAGTTGTAAAAGCTATAAATAGAGGAGACGTAAGCAGACAAGACCTGCTTTCTCTTACAGAATCTTTAACAGCTTTAAAACAACAGTACGAATCTAGAGTAGCTGCAGAACCTTCTAAAAGGTCTGAGATTAGAAATGAGATAATCAATTCTGATCAGTTTAAAGCATTAGAAAATACAACTGTATTTGAACCAGCTAATACAGGTAAATATAAAGAACTAACAGATGCAGGTATTTCTTTAGGCTTTGAAGAAAATTATCTTCCTCGTATGTACAAGACAGGTCCACTAGCCCGTCGTAAGATGCAGAAGGTATTACAGAATAGAGGATATAGTCGCTTAGAAGCTGTACGAGTAACTGATGCTATTGAACGTAATGAAGGTATTTACGATCCAGATAAAATTAATCTAACTATAGGTGCACCAGAATCAAAGAAACTTTTTTCTTCTGAAGAAGCATTTGAGCAAAAACGTACTCTTACTCAAGAAGATGTTAATGCTCTAGAAAATGCAGGTCTTGTTGAGACAAATGTAGAAAATCTTCTAAGTAAATATTTTCTAAATACTAATAGAAGAATTGTTTCTCAGAAACTAGCTAATAAAATTAATGAAGCAGTTCCTAAATTAATTAAAGATGGAAACATGTCTCAGGTAGAAGCAAACCAAATCAAAGCTGTATTTGATGCTACGCAAGATAAGTTAAATCCTCTTTCAGATAATAGCTTTAAAACTGCTCAGAAATGGTTGCTAACTTCTCAATATATTCTAACTCTACCATTAGCAGGTCTTACAGCTTTATCTGAACCATTTATTATTCTATCACGCATCTCTCCTAAGTATGCTTTGTTTGGTGCTGTAGATGCAGCATACAATACTATACGTCAAGGTAAAAGAGCATTCATGCCTCGTACACCTCTCACTGCAAAAGAGAAAGCATTTAGAGGAATACTTGAAGGTATGGATGGAGCGATGGCTGATCGTTTTGGTGATCTAGCCGGTGTTACTGTTTCTCGTAAAGTTACTAACGCATTCTTCAAAGCTACGCTTCTAACAACCATTACTCAGATTAGTCGTGATATAGCTTTTCAAGCTGCACGTAGGCAGATGAGAGATGACCTAGCTTCTGTCTATAGCGGAAAGAAAACTAAGGGTGTAACACAAGCTAAACGTAGACTACTAGAACAAGGCATTGTAAATCCTGAATCAGATATAATTCGTAATTGGTTTGAAACTGATCCTCGTTCTGGCGTGGCTGATCCAGATATTATTCGTAAAAGTATGGCAAAGACTGTCAATGAATTTATCATGGCACCTAATGCTGTAAACCGTCCATTATGGATGAGTGATCCACGACTTGCTGCAGTAGCACAACTAAAAGGATTTATGCTTACCTTTGGTAATATAGTTGGTGGACGTATGTGGCGTGAAGTTATACAGCCTATTTATAAAGCACAAGGACTACCTGTAAGCGAAGCATTAAAATACGGTGTAGCTTTGTCTGCTATTATTGCAGCCTCTCTAGCTATTCAAGGCTTGAAGGATGACATTAGATATGGTGATGACGAAAGTCATTTTGATCGTCTTGAGGGAAAAGACAAAATTCTAGAAGCTATTTTAAATACTAATATTATGGGAGGCTTTACTCTTCTTTATGACTCATTAAAGTCTAGGGAATATGGATCAAACTTCTGGGCATCTCTTTTAGGACCGGCAGCTTCTAATATATCTAATGTTTTAGAAGGTGGTTATGACTATACTATCAAAGGAAACAGTAGAAGCATTTCTAGAGAAATAGCTAATCTTATTCCCATTCTTAGAAATATTCCTATGGTTAAGGATATAAAGAGTGATTTTGTAGATTATGTAGAAGAAAATTTAGAAGAATTTAGAGATAACGTAGTAGATTTTATCGGAGATTAATAATGGCAATACCTTCTTCAATTACACGTTTCGGCAAGACTGAACCTTTTGAGTTACAAGTCGCACGTAATCAGATAGAAAATCATAAATCAATATTTAAGTTTGGTTTTAATCCTGACGTAGACAATGCACTTGAAACTGTATGGGCACAAGGAGGTTTATATTCTTACCTGTCTTCAGCCACCACTCTTTATATTTCTAGTTCGTCTACAGTAGATGATGCAGCAGGTACAGGAGCAAGAACTGCTACGGTTTCAGGTCTGGATGCAGATTACAATGAAATATCTGTAACAGTAGACTTAGACGGACAGAATGCTGTGCAGTTAGGGGATGCTTCTAATTGGATACGAGTTAATAGAATCGCTGTATTAACAGCGGGAAGTGGTGGACAAAATGCTGGTGTTATTTATGTAGGAGATTCTGCTACTCCAACGCTCGGTGTACCCACAAACAAATATGCTACTGTAGCGATAGGTGATAATCAAACTCTTATGGCTTTATGGACAGTTCCTGCCGGTTATACAGCTTATCTATATCAGATAGATATTACGGTAGCTACGACACAGAACAACAAGTACTGCACTGGTACTGTTGTGGCAAGACCTTATGGCGGTGTTTTTCAGGTTAAAGATAAGTTTGTAAAAGCTGAAAGCAGCCACAAACAAGAGTATCAAATACCTCTAAAGTTTGAGGAAAAAACAGATATAGAACTTAGAGCAATAGGTGATAGTTCAGGTGCTGATATAGCAATATCAGGAGGACTTGATATTATTTATATTAAAAATAGTTCTGTAGACGTTAATAACTATTCACCATAGTAAGGGAGAGTATCAATGGAGGGAGCCATTGATTTACGATTAATTGTAACTCTAGGAGGTATACTATTTAGTGTTGCTGGAGCTAGTGCTGTAGCTAAGATGCAGATTAAACAGCTAGTTGATAAACTAAATGATGTAGAACAGCGGCTAAGAAAGATGGATAGTATGTATGATAAGTTACATACTTCTACAGAAACACAAGAACAAAGAATAAGTATTCTTGCTAAGATGGCTAGTCCTGAAAATCTTAGACGTGATCATATGCAGTTATCTGAAATTCTAACAACTATTAAGAACCTAGAAAAAGGTTATGATAGATTATACCACATGCACAATGGAAAGCACCCGCCTGTAGCTAGTGAGAGAAAAGCTGAGTAGAAGGGGAAAGACTTAGCATAAAGAAGGGTCTTCAGATTTATCGTCTGTAGACCCTTCGTCATTTAAGGATTCTAGTTCTTCTTCTAGTTCACTAGCTTCTTCCAATAATTCTTCTATCTTTTCTTCTTGTTCATCGAACCAAGAACAGCTTGAGAAAAGCTTAACGGCTCTTTCTTCACCCAACAATTCGAGACTCTTGATAATATCTTTTTCCAAATCCTCAATAGTTTGAGGTGCATCTTCTTCCGTAGGAGAACGTAGCTTACTAAGAAGTTCAAGTGCTTTAAGGGCAGAGTTTGTATGGTTGTTGTTAGTCGCGTATGTATATTGCTTTTCAATTTCAGCCACATAGTCAATGGATGTTTCCATTTCTTTTTCAAGGTCTTCTATCCTTTCTTTTACAGCTTCAGATTTTAACAGTCTACTGCCTTGGTTATAAGCAGACCTACCAGAATATCCTGCAGCCTTTGCTGCCTCAGAAGCATTCCTATAGAGTACATATGCTTGAGCAAACTTCTCTTGCTTCTCGTTTAGCTGTCCAACCATTTATTTTAATAGTTCTCTAAAGTTAGGTTTATCAGCGTTAAAAGTATCTTTAAATACCTCAGATACCAGTGTACCTTCTCCATATAGCGTCAGGTTCATATCAATATCTTTATTGTTAAACAGACGTTCACAATCCTGTGCCATAGCTAGTAGTTCTCCTGTAGTCCAGAAGTGTGCACCATTTGTTTCAACTTTAAGATATTTCTGCTTACCATCTTCTGTCTTTTCTTTTTGCATTTCTTCTGTAACATTTGGAATACTACAATCAAAACCAAAGAGATGAAAGTTTCTAAAGCCTAGTATGTGAGACATTCCTATTGCCCGCATAGCTGAACAAGTACCACCAGTTACAAAGGTTGTATCAGATGGGATATTAGCACGTTTATCAATCTCCCACGCACCCTGTGATGCCTGTTGTACAGCTTCAGAGAAAGCATGCCAACCATATACCTGATCCGTTTTATCAAGTAAGTACTTTGTTACACTAACATCTGTCATGGACGCTACAAGAAACTTAGTCTTGTTGTCAATAAGATTAAACAAATCTTTACGAAGAATACCGTGTGTAGATATGCCATCAATAGGACGTGGATCAAGAATTACACAAGCATAAGGATCGATGTTATTCTGTAGCAGTTTAGGATAAGAATGCTTTACGCAGAATACTGTACCGTTGGTTTCGTTAATTACATGCTTTAGTTCCATATAATTAAGTGAAGGACCAGCAGATACAATAATAGCATGTTCGGGATTAGGCTTACACGTCTTTACAAAATTCCACTTATCAATTAGTTCTACATTCTCGTTGATGCTGTCAATGATATATTCCTTTGGCATTGAGTCACGGGGACGAACAACGATTGGAACTTTAGACAGTGTTTCTGGTATAGGAGGAAGACCATCTTTTTGTAATAGCAAAGCTAGGTGAGAAACGCCTCCACCATTTACTTTATCCTGAGAAGGTAGAACAATACAACGTCCCTCTCTATCAGGATTATCAAATGTCTGTACTAGTCTATTGATGCTTTGATTTTCTTCTTCTACGATCTTACCGTCAACATCTTCAGTAAAGTAGTTATTAAAGACAATAACATCACAATGCTTTAGGTTTTCATAATCACTGGTAACAGTCGCATCACTATGCCCACCATCAACGTAAGCAAAGTTAGCTTTTGCTACAGCCTCTTTGCAATCTACTAAGGTTTGTTTGCTATCGCCTTTGTGTAGTTCATACGTAAATTCTTTATTCTGTTCTTTCATCTTATCAGCAAACTGCTGTAAGCGATTACCTACTGCTGTGATAGCGTTGTGTGGTTTACCATTAAACTCAAGAACATCTAACTCTTCTGTAGCATCTTCAAACAGATCAAAGCCAAGGTAGTGTAGTTTATCTTTTGTTTCAAATGATGCTAATGCCATTTCAATAGCACGTCCACCATTCCAAGTACCTACTTCTACAATAGTATCGCTACCGTAGGTACGAACTAGGTCTGCAAGCTGCCTGTAGCGTGGCATAGAAACATCAGGAGATACGTCGGTATCAGATAGCTGATTTTTTAAGTTGCCTTTGTAGTGCGTCATATACTGCGATAGAGGGGATGTTTGAAAAGCAGCCAGACCATCTACGTTAGGTGTTAGATTGTGTACCCGCATACCGTGTGCAGTATAAATCTTTAGTAACCGTTCAAAGATAAAACCATCGTGCCACTCACGATAAGACACAACCTCACCAATGTCGTAGCAGCCACGCATATCAGCAATCAAATAGATAGGTGAGTCATAGTTAAGATTAAAACCAATAAAGGATGTTTCGCTGTAGTCTATATCTTTGCGACCAAGGTGTACAAGTTCTGCTTTTTCTGGAAGCATATTTATGATCTTATCTTCATTGATTGGCTTGGTCGTAACTGTATCAGCATCTAGCCAACACAACCAACCTGCCTGTGCTTCTTTGTCTGCAATCTCAAGACCATAAGTAGTAAAAGCATAGACTTTATGACACCATTTGATAGCATCCATTCGCCAGTTATATGCTACAGTTCCATTAGCCGTACCATCGTAAGCTTTCATACGTTCACGATAATCAAGCATATCTTGAATTTCGTTTAGATTACGATACTCAATGTTATCTGCCTGTGGAAATGTATCAACAAGTTCTTTGTCACAGTCATGGTAATATGCTGTAAGATGTAAATCTTTATACCAGTTTTCTACAACAGACTCTAGCATGTTTTTAGCATACCGTTCATAGCCATCTTGGCTAAACGAAGTTACAAAACGAATCATTTTTATTATTATCCTTTTACTACTGTACTAAAAAAATCACGCCATTTATCTGCGTATTGATTATCTATATCTCTTTTACCCTTCCACTCAGGATACACAGGACCACCTGTAGTGAAGTGAATATTCTTTGGTGGTAAGTCTTCAGGAGATGTACCATCAAGCCAATTCCACTCTTCGTCTATATCACCAATAGGATAAATATCCATCCATTCAAAAGAATGCAACCAACTACCATCTCTTACATTTACATCAGCAATAGTAAGTTCTTTCATCCAAGGATGGTCACAGTTCCAAAGAACAAAAGAAGACCAGTTCTTTCTGTAATAGATGGTTTGAACCTTTCCATCCATCTTTGTCTTTTCTGATGGTTCGTGCATGTGTTGGACACAGCTTATTGCTTTGTCCTTATCTGATCCATATACATCAAATATCTCTGTTATGTCTGATGTAACAAACATATCCGCATCCATGAATAAAGCAAGACCAGACATTTGATTTAGAAAGGGTACAAGAAACCTTGTAAAACTAAACTCAGTAGAGAAGGGTTTGCCATCAAAAGTATCTACCCTATTTCCATCTTTGTCTATGTTTGGACTACGCCAATATAAACCTGCACGACGAACTTCTGATTGTACAATAGGAACTATATTGTACGTGTTTGCAGTATTCATACGAATAGATTTATCTAGTACGCGAACATAATCATGTTCACGAGGATCATAGCCGATGTAAATAGTTGGAAGCTTGTTGATAGGCAAACCCTTACTCCTTCTTAGTCTATTGTTATTGTTTTTGGTTTAGGTTTTTCAGGTATCTCTTTTTCAATAGCGATATGTAACATACCATCCTGCATCTTACAAGACACTACACGCATCTTGTCAGCAAGATAGAAAACACGACGAAAGCCTCTCTGGGCTATTCCCTTGAAAGAATATTTAATATCTTTCTCAGACTCGTCGGGTTTCTTAACGCTTTTGATTGTGAGAATATTAGGTTCAATTTCAACTTCCACATCTTCTTTACTGAAACCAGCTAGAGCCATTTCAATAATATACTGATTATCTTTTTTGTGGATGTTATGAGGGGGATAAGCACCACTGTTTGATATTGATTGTGCTACATAATTTAAAGGCTCAAAGTATTTATCTACATCAAGCATGAAGTTACGCATCCTATCAAACTGTGGTGATACTGATATTACGTTCATTGTGTATTCCTTTCTTTAGCAAATACAAATAAAAAGGGATAGCCCTAATATTAGCAGCTATCCCCGTAATTATATATCTTGATTTAAGATATGTCAACAACTATTTTTATCTAAATGGTGGTCCTCTAAACCAACAAGTAAGAGACTTTTTCTGTCCCCCCAAAACTGGTGTAACTCTGTGATGTAAAAAGGAAGGAAACACAATAATGCTTCCTGTTCTCTTCATACCTTTTACAGTGATATACCTCTTTTTCATTTTAGGACTACCCCATCGTTCTATCTGAAAGTTACCACCATCATATGAGTCGTTGAGATTTATAGTAATAGTCATCTTACGAACTACAGGATCAAAGTCTTTCTCAACCCCCATATCTACATGCCAATCATAGAACTGTCCTTGCTCATAAATAGATAACTGAGGTGTTTCATAAACACCAATATCAAAATTCCAGCCACAGTCTTCATTGGCCTTCATAGTATATATTTGCAATAGTTCTATAATATCAGGATTATTTATCCAAGATACACTATTATTTCGTGCTTCTTTTTTAAACTCAGAAGAACCATCTACATGAATAGCAGCTTCTTCGCTATCTAAAGATTCAGCTAAAGCTATAACATGCTTACAAAAATCTTCTGGAAGTTCTTCTTGAAATATCTTGAATGGATAGGGAAACATTAAGTCTTTCTTTTTGTCTTTATTGATTTATCAGAATTACGTGCAAATGAACTATTCTTACGTCCATTTCTTACGCGCAGATTACTACGCTTATTGCTACCACCTTTGCTGAGAGGCTTCTTATGGTCTACATGCTTACCATCACCCTTCTTTACCAGCCCTTCACGCATAAGCATACGACGTGCTTTGTTACGTGCGACACGTTTAGCAATATTTTTTGGTTTACTTTTTGTTACACGATTCTCTCTTTTGTAATCTCTTTTCTTAGTTGACATTATTCTCTCCCGATAATTTTATTATGCACATCTTTTATGATAGTGCTGCCA
>Ga0208767_1003100_pt1 | contig 12215 bp, 10 predicted proteins | sample VirMetDEL_Mar_21_FD_184514 | JGI IMG/M metagenome (GOLD analysis project Ga0208767, IMG submission 184514) | Aqueous microbial communities from the Delaware River and Bay under freshwater to marine salinity gradient to study organic matter... | ecosystem: Environmental > Aquatic > Marine >... | reverse complement strand
TTCGATTGTGAATGACATTTCACGGAAGTTGTCGCCTTCACCTTCTCTAGTAGACATACCAAATGGTGATGTACCAGCAGAACTCATTCCGGATGGAACATAGTCACCAGTTTCTGGATTACCACCAGCTTGATTAGCTACTTCCAAGATTGGATCGTTACCAGATGCATCACTAAACGGATCGTTAACGAAGTTAGCTGTAAAAGCATCAGCACCATCTGAACCTGCATCACCAGCGTTGTTTGCACGACCTGGAGTGAATGGGTTAGTTGCTGTTGCAGCATTTGAACCAGCTGCATGAGTTGCTGGTGAACCAGTATTAAATGGTGTACCAGAGAAGTTCGGGAAGACTTCGTTGTAGAATGCTTCACGACCATCTGCGTTTGTGTTACTGTCTTGATAACGTGCACGTAGCGCAAAAATCAACCCTGTTGGAGCTGACATTGGCTGAACGCCACAAAGATCAAAAGCCATCATCTGTGGCATTGCACGACGTACAAGTGAGATGATAATTGGGTCGTAACCTGCACGACCTGTTGCATTAATAGTTGAGTTAGAACCTGCACCTGAAAAAGCACCACCAAAGCCTGCGCCTGATAGTGATGACTCATTCATAATACCTGCTTCTTCTCTTAATGCCGTTTCAGTATTTTCTAGGACCTGAGCAACAACCGCTTTACGATCACGTTCCTTAATTGGATCGAGATCTTCGTGGTTGATTACTGGTGCCCATTTTTCCATAAGGACATCGGTTGACATTTTATTTCTCCTATTCAAAATTTATTATGTCTAATTTTCTTATTAATTTTTACCCTAAAATTTTCTTACTTAGTCACAGTCTTTGAAAGGAATTTCGCATACTGCGATACAGTACTGTCATCTTCTTCGATAACTGTACCACCGAATACTTCCTCACTCAATGAGCTGAGAAGTGGTTGCTCAGACGACTCATCAAAATAGCCTTCTTTAAGCTGCTCGACTTTATATCTGAACTCTTCGATGTCATCAGCTTCAACATTCTCAGACAATTTTTCTAAGCGGATCTTTTGTGTCTGAGGAAGGTCTTCACCAATGGCTTCGACAATTTCTTTTCTTTTAATTTCTAAAAGCTCTTTTTTAGCAGCTTCTAGTTCAGAACTCTGCTCTTCAATCTGTTCTTTATATGATTCAACTGCTTCTGTTAATTCATCAACAACAGATACTTCTTCTTCTGGAATATCAATGAAATTAGTTTCAAAAACAGTTTTCATCTCACGAATAAAGTTTTCAGCAATTTCTGTACGAAGAGAATATTTAATCTCAAGTTGATTTTCTTCAAGCCATTCATTTACGACATAATCTACATACTGATTAACTCTTTCATTAACTTCATCAACTTTTTCTTCTAACATTTGAGAATATTCTGCTTCAATTTCTTCTCTAATGATATTTGCTTTTTCATTAACTGCTGTTTCAAAAATTACTGCAGCTTTTTCTTTAAAATCTACTTCAAGATCTTCCATAAGTTCGTCTGTCTCTTCTTTAACAGTCTTCTTAGGATTAGCTTTTGTAGGAGTTTCATTTGGATCATTTGATTGATTGTGAGGACCTTCACCAGGATTACCTCCCTTATCTACAGGAGCGTTATCACCTTTTTCTTCACCAGGTCTCATCGGTTCGTTATGAGATTTAGTAGAAGCTTTCTCAAGTTTTTCACCTGTTGCTTCTTCTACTTCTTCATCTTCTTCGACAGACTCTTTCTTAGCCATAGCAGCTTTAATAGCCTTGTCCTTGTTATCCATATACTCTTTACCATCAGGCTCATCGATACCATCTTTATCCATGTCACCTTTATCTTTAGCTTCGGTAACTTCTTTATAATGCTCTTCGATTTCTGACTGCTCTTCTTCAGATAAGTTTGTATAAAAATCATGGAATTCTTCTTCGGTAAGACCTTCGATCTTATCCCAATCCCACTCTGTTTCTTCACTTACAGACTCATCAGCTTCTTTTTTATCATCATCGTCATCATCGTCATCCTCTTTGTCATCATGATCCTTATCATGACCTTCCTCAACTGACTCATCTGTTTCTTCTTTATCATCATCATCGTCGTCTTCATCGTCATTTTTTGCTTCATTTAATGATTCATAATGTGCATTAAATTCAACAAGATCTTCTTCTGATAACGAGTCAACTAGCTCTTGAAACTCTTCTTCCGACAAAGAATCAATTTTTTCCCAATCCCATTCTAAATTTTCTTCTTTCATATTCTTCATTGATTCTTTTTCTTCATCAGGAAGTTGCTCATCGTTTGCATTCTTTTCAACTTTAGTATCTTGTCCTGCTTCTTCGATAGCTTCATCAGTTTCTTCTACTGATTCATCTTTAGATTGATCATGTGGACCTTTATCTGCTTCAACTTCAGCTGATGCATCTGATGGATTACCTTTTTCTTTGCTACCCATCTTACCAACATCTTTATCACCACCAGCATCCATTGCAGCACCTTTATTAGAACCGATTACTTCTGATGAGTTGTCAGCAGCATCTGATGGAAGTTTACCTTTATCCATCTTACCAACATCTTTATCACCACCAGCATCCATTGCAGCACCTTTTTCAGATCCAATTACTTTAGATGAATCATCACCTTGGTTATCTGACTTAGGCTTAGCAGTATCTGTTAGTTTATTTGCAGCAATAGATTTATCAGTTTTATCCTGAGCTTCATCTACTTGCTCTTCTTCAGCCATTTTGTTTTGAGGGTTCTTAACCTTTTTAGGCGCAGTCATATCTGCCTCGAGAAGCTCCTCAATCACTGAGATTAAATCATTATTTTTTTCCATTGTATTAAAACTCCGTTAATCTATTTATATTAAAGTGTTTTTAAGAAGCTTTCAAACACTTCTAATTTAACTTTGTTGAGCTCTTTCATATTAGCTCTTTTTAATCTTTCTCTCTGGAAGTCAAGATCAACTTGTCTCCACATTCCAGACTCATAAATCCATTCTGCTTGCTCGTAAACACCTTCTACAAAAGAAGATTGAGCTGATGGGTCAAAAACAACATCAGCAGCTGTAGTCAGGGTAAAATCTTCACCCACAATATTGATACCATTAGTAGGCATAAGTGAACCTAAACCTCTAGACGATACACCAATTTTTACACCATCGTCTAAAAGATTTTCAACAATCTTTCCCATTGGTGTTGAAAGAACTTTTGCTTTACCTTCATAATAGATAGCATCTTTAGCTCTAGTCTCTTTTAGACTTTGTGTCATAATAGCAGCGCGTTCGGGATTAACAACAGGCTCAGCAGGGTGATTAAGTTCACCTAGCGCTCTCTTTTGATCAATATAATCTTTTTTATAATTTTCAACTGCATTAGCCATAACTGCGGCAGGATAAACCCTTTTGTTTTTATTTTCTTTTTCTGCTTGCAAAAAAGGACCTTGTATATACATTCTTTTGTCAGCACCTTTACCTTCTGACAAAACTTGCATATCATTAAAGCTAATATCTTCTTTAATAAGTTTCATGTTTAGCTCCTAAATTCAATAAACACATTACCTGTACCTACTGTATCAAAAGTAACAACACATGTGTTAGTTGCGGCAAGTGGTATACCACCAATCTGTGATAACTCCCATCTACCTGTCTCATAAAGTTTACCATCAATAGTTACAGCAGACGCTCCACAATTCATAACTGTTTCAATCATGTTAACATTAGTAACTTTACCACCAAAAGTAAAATCAGATACGCTAAGTGAGTGGTTAGCGCCAGAAATGTTAAGTACTACCCTGTTACCAGGAGTTGATCCTCCACCACCGGTATATTTTGCTGTTGTTACAATTGCCATCTTAATTATCCTTAATTCGTTGTATTAGCAAGTGATCTAGATCTACCTTTAACTCTACGTTTAGTAATCTTAGATTTTAATGCTGCTTTCTTTTTAGCACCGCCGCCCATAGCTCTCTTAGCTCTCTTAAGCTTTATACCTGCGCGTCGCATTTTAGCTTTTTGTGTTCCGGTTTGAGGAAGGCACCTGTTACCTGCTAATCTCATTCCAGGCCCACAAATCTTTTTCTTTTTAATTTCACCTTTAGCACGCTTAAAGATAACTTTAGCTCTAGAAGGCTTACCTTTAGCTTTTTTACCACCAGCAGGGTTTTTCTCTTCACCTAATTCTTTTTCACTGTTATTAATCTCATAGCATGAACAATGCTCACAATCTGGACCACATTTACATTCTAAGATTGGTTTACCACAGCAAGCATCTGGACACATATCTTCTTCATCTAATTCTTCTTCAGTAACAAATTCATATTCTTCTGCAAACAATAACTCTCTTAGAGCATTCATTCCGTTAATAGAAGGATCAATCTCATTAAGATCAAACTCAAAAACTAGATCCATTACAGACCCGTCTTCATCAGGGACAAAATCTAATACTTCTTGAATTTCTGAATGACCTTCTATTAACGGACGATCTATTTCAAGTTCTCCATCAAAAGAAACTGTCTCTTCAAATTGTTCAATTTCAATTTCTTGTTTAATTTCATCAAGCTGCTCTTCAGAGAAAAGAAAATGAGTATCGTGTGAGACACCATTCATCATTTGCTTTTTAAGCTCTTCTCTAAACGTTTGAGTTTGGTATTGTTTCCATTCAAGAAGGTTCATTTTCATCACTCTTTAAATAATCTTTGGCCATTTCTTGTTTAATAACGTTAAGTTTCTCAAACGCTAATTGAGTCATATGATCCTTTACAGATTTTGTAAAGTCATCAGTACTATCAGCTTGTAAAAAATTTCTTAATTCTATCATAATTTATTTATTCCTTTTTAACCCCAGAGTATAGAATCCATTTCAAGTGTTGAATTTTTCAACTCTTCTTCTAACTCTTGAATTTCAGTAGTCGCTTCTTGCCATAAGCCCTGACCATCAAGTTGTACACCACCAGGAAGTTCTGTATTTTGATATTTCTTTAAATTTGAACCCCACTGCTGCTTTGCTAACGCTGTTGCGTATCTCTTTAACCAAGTATTTTTATAAACCTCTCCAGTAATTTCAGGGTCTGCGACCTCATATACTTCACATAAAAGGAATAAATCACCTCTTCCTTTATTGTTATCTATTCTTTTCCAATCAACATCTAAATATAATCTACTCTTATACATATTAAATCTAATAGCTGGAGCTGTGTTAAGCATAAAATCTATATGTTCTACATTTAATTTTTGAGTGTAATAATTTGATAAACCTGTACCGTGTGCACCACTATAAAACATATCAAAATTGTTTAGGAAGTATTGATATTCAAAATTGTACATGCCAGCTTGAGTAAAAGAATCAACTTTCATTACCTTAGTAACTGATATAATATAATCAGGAACTTTGATACCTATCTGACCGTTTTCTGTAACAGTTATATTTTGATCTTCTAATAATACTTGTTCTTCTTTAAAGTACTTGTTAAAACCGTCTTGTTGACTTACTAAAGTTTGTGTGTAAGATAATGTGTTTAATACACCTAAATCATAATCTAGATCTGAGTCAATTAATCTATAACCATTACCATCTGAATCTAAAACATGAGTTCCATTATTTTCTACTACACTGTAAGAATATACTGCTTGCTCTGAATCATGTTTAATATAAATTCGGTTACCTTGAATATTATCTTTCTTTAGCATTACTCTATCACCTACACGGTAATCAAGTAACTTATCTGAATCAAAAAACTCTGCGGTTAAATCTTGATGAATTCTTTTATTACGATTAATTAAATTTGTATCTACTTTAATCGTTCTGTAAGATCTTTGAGCTCCATCATAGTGGTAATAATGAAAAAATTGTACAGCTTCATCTATACAATCTTCTAATTGCACGTCAGCAATCTCTACGTTAATAACTGGTGCACCCAGTCTACGTAAAATCCAATCCGCTAACTCTTGTTTACTGTATGGTAGTGGCATCGTGCTCCACAATCTCCGTTTCAGTATTTATTGTAAGAACATCTTTTACACCTGAAGGAACTATCTTAGGGCTTGATACATGTTCTGGGAAGCCCATAGACATTGCAGCGTCATCAGGATCCTTTATTAATGATTGTTCCATCTCTTGCATAATTTCTCTATCAATACGAGCAATATCTTCTTCTGTCTGACCAAGAATAACTTTACGAACATATTCAATTGAGAAATATTTACCAACATATTCAGATGCATCTCTTAATACACCTAATTGATCGTTAAGAAGTTCAACTTGCTTCAACTGATCAAAGTGCATATCTTTTAGATAATCATAAGAGATATACTGTCTCATCTCTTCAAATTCTTTTTGAGTACAAACTCCTTTAAGAACTAATTGAACTCTAAGAACCTCATTAAAGATTTCAGCAAATTGTTTTCTTAATCTCTTAATAAACTTTGAAAACTTTATTTCGTCTCTAGAGATGTCTGATGCTCTTCCAAGTTGGAAGTTGTTGTCTTGATTGATTCTTGAGATTGGGACATTGAGTGATTGATATAATTTTTCCTTGAAGTAATTGACATCATCAAGATCTCCAAGATTTGATCCTCCAGGTAATGTTGAAATTTCCGTACCGCGTGAACCTTCTCTACGAGGGAGCCAGAAGTCTTCAAGGAGTGACATAAACTTTCTAGAGTCACGAATTTCTCCTGTGTTAGGGTTGTAATCAATTTTATTTCTATATCTGTTCATCATATCGCGAAGATATGTTTCAGCTTTAATCTTAGGTAATGTACCTACATCAACATAAAATATTCTTCTTTCCGGCGCTCTAGCAATACGATAAACGATTAGAGCATCTTCCATAGAACGTAAATTATTAAAAGGTTTAATCGCTTTATCTAAATAACCTACAATTTGTCCTTTATTTCTATCAACTAAACCTGAAGGACAAAATACAACAGAGTCTTTAGATAATTTAACACTACTGTTACTGTTACCACCATCTGGTGAATACTCAAAATACTCTTCTATTTTAGTTAAAATAGGTACTCCAGTTCTAGGATCTTTATCGTAAAAAGGTTTTACATGTCTTTTTACTTTAAGCGCATCGATAGGTCTTAATTCTCTTATACCATCTTTAGGTGAGTTAGGATCTATAATGACTTGATAATGAATGCGTCCATCTATATACCATTGTCTAAAAATATCATATGAACGTCTTTGAAATTTTAATAGATGTAAAGAAGTTTTAAACTCTTCTCTAATTACTTCTTTTATTCTATCGTCTATATTAAGAAGATCTAATCTAATCGAAACAGAAGGTCTCTCATGTTCTGTAATAAATGCTTCATTTACAATATCATCAATAGCTGCATCAGCTTCAGGGTAGAAAGAAATATCTCTATATTGAGCTATTAACGCATGTTCGTTTCTAGCTTTGCTGTATTGCTCATAAGTATAACCAATACGACCACCAACAGGAAGATCAGTTCCATCATCCATTGGTTGAGGAATGGGAGATGGAACCGGTTTATCATTTTTATTTTGAACTAATTCAAACCCGAATAGTTCTTCTTTTTGAATAGCCATAAGGACTCCTCATTATGTAATGAAGAGTTATTGTGTTACAGGTACGGTATCAATATCCGCAGAAGTTCTACCTGTTGTAGGTACGCTAGTAGTATTAGCTTCCCACCACTGGTATGCAAATGTAACAGCAAACTCTTCAATAGTATCTGTACTATCGTAGGAAACATCAATTGTATCTACAACAGTCGGCCATGCACCAACAATAACATATCTTTTAATAACTGCACCGGTACGACTAAGTTGTTCTATTTCCATATTAGCCGTATATGAGTCAAATGAAGAAGCATTTACTCCTCTTCCTGATACGTTGGTAGCTGCACCGTTGATCGCGTCTTGCCATCTTTCGAAGGCGTTTCTTACAGCAAAGTTGTTATCATTTACAACTTGCACCGTCCAAGCATCAAAAATAGTATCACCTGATACTTTTAATTGTCTACCTCTAAACGGTACAATTACTTCACCAATAGTTCTAGCTGGCATAGCTGCAGTCTTAATCATAAATGAGCTAAGAGCTTCTGTTTCTCCTGCACCAAACGATGTGTTTGCTAATCCTTGAATATCAGCGTTTGGCCAATTACAGTTAACTCTAAATAGGTTAGCTCTTGCACCCCCACCAGCTAAGGCTGTTTTAAAATCATCAATACGAACTGTCATGTTATGCTCCTGCTACCTCACTAAATGATACTCCAGATCTCACAGCAATAAAGTTCAAAGTAATGAAGTTAATTGAGCGAGCTGGTTTGATATAGATGTCAGCAACAAATCTATTTCCATCAATAACTTGTCCAGTATTGTTTGATGTATCACAAACTACTTTAAAGTCTGTCAAACCTCTTCTAGCTTGAATTTCAGCTAAGAAAGGTTCAACTGCATTGACAAATGTTCTTCTTGTAAGATCGTCGTTAAATTCAAACAACTGAAACTTAGCAGCTGTTGCAATTGCTTTTTCAAGTACAATAAACAATCTGCGAACATTAATTCTATCAAATGCTGATGGACGAGATAATGCAGTCTTGTCTCCATAAAGTAAAGTACCTTGGCCACGGAATGTAACTACAGGGTTAACTCTATTAGGATACAACTGATCTCTATCTGTTTGATTGGGGTTAAATGATAACTTAACAACATTGTTAATGAATCCTCTATTTAAACCTGCAGGAGAGAACCATGCATCGTTTGTAAACTCTGCTCTAGCTGTTAAACCTGCTGTGTCAGGGTTGAGAGGAATCCAGAAATACTCATCATTATATCTATCATATTGTCTCTTATAACCTGAGTCAAATACTGCATATGAAGATGAGTTAAAATCTGAGTAGTAATTAATCACTTTAGTAGCCGTAGGGTTATTAACTGCTGACGAATAGTCAGGAGAGCAGAAAGTAATTGCATCTTTTCTAGTCTCTCCTATTGTTATAACATGTTTACAGACTGTTTTAGATCTTTCTCCAGTAATTAACAAATTAACATCTACTGTCTGATCATCTGATAATAAATTATATGCTGTAGTATAATTTGCATCAGATACAGTAGCTCCATCTGTACCACCATCAAGAGAATATTTTCTTACTCCGGTTAACGAAGCGTTAGTAGAAAGATAATTAAATCTACTGTTACCAGTTAAAGATGTTAGAGAAGAACCAATTGTTTTAAAACCGGTAATAGTACCACTTTGAGCTGCTGTTTCTTCATTTAACATATAAACCCATTGTGATTGATCATTAATTATATCTACATAATAATTAGGTCCACCATCTGCTGTTTTTGCATTTTTAGCTTTTGAGACATAACCATATGTTTCTAATACTTCGTTTGCATTACCTGTTATTAAAGTATTAGTTGTGTAGATAATTATATGCATTTCATCTTGAGGTGTAGTTGTATATGCACTACCCCATGTACTAGTTGATGGTAATGTGTTAAATAAATCTGCTCCTTTTACAGAACCAAACAAAACAGTGTTTTTAAAATCTGAATCTGCTATAGAAGCATCTATCATTACAATACCAATACTATTACCAAGAGCGCCTGGGTATCTAGCATAAACAGAACCATTAACTAAAGTGCTACTCTCTACTAAGAAATCATCAAGGTTATTAAGTTGAGCTGAAGTTAATGTGTCTGCATCAGCTTCTGCGGCTGTGTTAGCAAAGAATGTAATCGTTACACCATTAATTGTTTGTGCTGTCGGTAAAGTAATACCGTTAGATGAGTAAGTTACTGTAGGATCTACTATACCTGCTACAGCATCTGAATCAATAGTAACAGTACTTACACCTGCTGTAACTAAAGCTTCTCTAAAAGAATCAGCAATAGAACCTAAATCTAATACATCTGCTGTAAATGTAACAGTAGTTGAACCATTGTATGCTACAGCATTACTTGAAGTAAATACTGTAGAAGAAGGTGTACCTGTAAATACCGCTGATATAGTAGTAGCTGATCCTACTACAGGTTCTGATGCCGCGTTTCTTGCACCATCTGAAATCGCTCTAACAACTTGAAGATTGTTTGCATAACCTAAGAAATTTGCTGCTGCATACCAATCATCTCTTGTGCTTGAAGCGTCGTTTGTTGAAACTTTAGGGTATCCAAATTTAGCAATAAGATCTTTTTCAGAAGAAACCGTTGTTACATCTAACGCTGGCCCCCATTCAAATTTACCAGCAAAACCACCAATAGATGTTGCCACCGATGGAATAATGTTAGTAAGATCTTTCTCAACAATTTGTACACCTGGGCTAACTAAAAATGCCATTGTGAACTCCTATAATAACTCTTTCTTTATTTATTTTTTCTCATTATTGTGTAACAACGATACGACCGTTATCCACTGATGATTCAACGACAGCGTCAAATGTCATGTCTTCAAACCCTGATTTAAATCTAAAATGAATAGTGTCGTCACCATCCAATGCTGAATCATAATCTATATTAAATCTGTCAAAATAATTCATAGCTACTGAATCATTATTAACAGTATAAGCAATTGTTCTTAGAATTGAAGTAAAATTAGATCCAGATGCAATAGTAAAAGTTCTTCTTATTATTTCTCCACCACCTAAACTATAAACATACCAACTAATTTTTGTGTCATTAGATAATGTTGATCCTGATTGTGTATACTCTACGGTATTTAAATCAGAATCTGTTAAAGCTACAGCTGCTTTTGTAACTCCTACACCTAATAAAGCTTCTAAAGCAGCTATTCTAATTAAGTGAGAACCGGTTTCTGCTTTTATAGCGTTTGCAAGTATATCACTATCTGCAAGATTTATTCTATTCAAATCAATCGTCCTAACAACTCTATCTGAATCATAATAATCAGAATCTTCTAATGCTGTAAGTCTATTCTTTGCGACTACAATTTCGTTTCTAGTCCATAATCTATCTGAATCTACATTAAATTCTAATACTGCTAATCTTGTTTCTAAATCTTGAACTTTTAACTCGTCAGAATCTAATCTTGCCTGTATGTCGTCAATTTCTTCTTTAGTGACTCCAATAGCAAGAAGTTTAGCTCTCAAATCAGAATCATCTGAATCATGTCTTGCAGTTAAGGTTGCTAAATCTTCTTCTACTTGAATAACTCTTTCTAATAATCTTCCATCAGAATCTAGCTGACCAACTACTTGAGAAATTCTAGCAGCATCTGAGTCAACATCTCTTCTTAATTCACTAATAGCTAACATATCACTATCTAGTCTATTGATAATATCAAATGTGAATGATTGATCTGAGTCTAGTGATAGTTCTAAATTATCTATCTTTTCTTGAAGAGCTTGAATTTTTATACTATCAGAATCTGCATCTAATCTTAAACTATTAACCTCATTACGTAAATCAGATACAATTTTAAGATCTGAATCAGTAAACAGTGAATGTTCTCTAACCATATTCTCAACTCGTTCAGAATCAAGTCCGGACACTGCTGCTATTTTTTCTTCTATTAAAGCGACAATATAATCAGAGTCAATATTGACTCTAAATACACCTTCAAAATCACTATTCTCATTAAAATCAACAATAATACCTGTGCCGGATTCGACACGTATTGCCATAGGATAGAAATCGGAATCAAAATTATATGCCATGTATTAACACTCAACTATTGCTGTATTATTTATATATTTTTGATTAAGCATTTCATTTGCTTTTATTCTACCCGTCATAAATTTCTGTTGTTTTATAAGTGTCATGATGAAACATTGATGTACCGTCTTTAGAGAACACTATTGGTTGTGTACTATGTTGGGTAGCCCAAGCAGCACCTCTATAAGCTAAATCTACATTAGGTGATAGCAAATTAAACGAAGTACCATCACTTTTATACAAAGTGCTAATACTGTTTGTCGTGTTTGTTGTACTTACCCTACCTTTGTGAAGCCAATAGTATTTTCCATCAGGACTTATAGTTCCGAATATCCACCTTAATCCTCCTGACAATCCAGACGGGGACTCTGGCGAAATAATTTTTTGATCATAAGTTGTTCTATTCGTCCAAGATGCTCCGTTTCTATACCAAACATAATGACTACCATCGTTGTTTGCTTCTTGATATCCAATTCCAATTATAACGGATGCATCTTTTGCCATTTGAATATGATACAATCCACCATAATTTGAAGTGTTACCAGTATGTAATGTTGCGGTAAGTGACCAAGTAGTAT
>Ga0208767_1003097_pt1 | contig 12224 bp, 17 predicted proteins | sample VirMetDEL_Mar_21_FD_184514 | JGI IMG/M metagenome (GOLD analysis project Ga0208767, IMG submission 184514) | Aqueous microbial communities from the Delaware River and Bay under freshwater to marine salinity gradient to study organic matter... | ecosystem: Environmental > Aquatic > Marine >... | reverse complement strand
GAGGAACGCGTCGGAGACTTTATCGAGGCATATAGTCCTCTGGGCCGCGTATACTACTGAGTGGTGCTACGCTGCCGTAAGTATTGTCAGGTCCGTAGTTGTCACGGTCGGCAAAGCCGAGTCCCACAGGGGTATTTTTCATTCGCTCGCGGGTTCGTTCTCGCTGAGCAATTTTTTGTTGTTCTTCGGGAGACTCGCCCCAAACTTTACCTGCGAGTCGGATTACACCGCGACTACGAAAACGATAGTCGTGTTTAGCGAATGGGGCTTCGGCGTGAAACCCCACGCGGCGTTCATGCGATGAAGCGGGAATCCGCATCAAATGTTATAGGTATAAAGATCCTTCATCGAACCGACGTCCGAACGAATTGTTCTCGGTTTCGTGGCCATCAACATTGCCATAGGATCTAATTGAAGATTTGTAGCGGGGCTCGAAGCTAAGTCTTCAAATACAGCTTTAGGTGCTCCTAAAGTCTGATAAAGCCTTCCGCTCACTTCGCCAGCCACATCGCCAATACCTTGTGCGTATTGTTGAGCACTCTGTGTCAACGATTGACGTAAACGTTGATCAGAAGCAGATCCAATTAAATTAGGATCAAAGCCACTTAAAGCTTGTTCGTATTTTTGTTGTGTAGCTTCGATCGTAGGGATATCACCGAATTGTTTTTTAACCGCCTTAATATACTGAGGAAGAGTGTCCCCAGCATCTCTCCTTAGCTGTTGAAGCTGACCTTTTGCTCTTTGTTTATAAGATTGAGCGTCACCACTAATATCTTTATATAGTTTTTTTTGTTGAGCCTGTGCTTCTTCAACAGACTCCCTTGCAGCGTCCATAGCTTGTTGCTGGGGAGAAGCGCCCATGAGTAAACCAAGTCCTACTAAGAGTATAACAACTAAGACAGAAGTTTCCTTAGTTGATCAGTGACCTGGACTTTACCCCCTGGAACAGCAAAATGAACATGCTCGTGATGTCCTCCCACGGGGTCATAGCCGGGATGAAAAACTTCGGCTCCGGGAACAGCAGACCGAAGTGCTTCACCCAACTGACGAGTCCGACTTTTCCAATCTCCTTCACCCCAATCAGTAATATCTAACGCGTGCCCTGCGTAGTGGTGGGATTTAGGTGCGTGCTGACCAACCGTACTAAACTCAGGGTGCTCTCTAATGCGGAAACCTTTTGCTTGGAGCTGTTTACCTAAGTCAACGATACTCATTAATTCACCGGCAGGACCTTGAGTCGCGGACGCAGGAGTGGAAGCAGGAGTAGTATCCCGATCTAAGTTGTACTGACGCTCTTGTCGCTTTAAATCAAGAACATCTTTAAGTAAGCCGTATGCGTTATCAGTGAAATTATCTTCGAGGAACATAGCTTGGAGAGCTTTCTCCTCGTAATCACCGGAAACATCGGAGTCAACATCTGAAGCTAACGCTAGATATTTTTGAGCTTCGGGAGAAAAATCAGAGGATTGATCACCTAAAGACTTAACTGCAAATTTTTGAAGCACACTATTTAACGCTTCCTGAAAGTTAAAAGGAGGTTTTTTTGTCTGAACCTGCTGCGTAGGTGTGCTTGCAGGGGACGCGGTGTATTGGACAGGAGTTTGCCCTAAGAACTTTTGCAGTTCGGCAAAGGACTTTACAGGTTGCCCATAATAACTTTTACCTTCGATCGTCGGCAGTGAGGCCCATTCAGGCGCGAGTTTGGCAACAGTTTGAGGAGTCGGACGATCGACATATGGGTTTACGCCACGGCGTTCGATTAATTCCAGTGCCGCTTTATCTTGTGCCTGCGGACTAAAATCTTTTAAACCTAACCGTGAAGCAACCCCGCTAAAAGTACCAGGCATGAACTGGTATCGTCCGGCCGCAGCACTCCCGCGTGGAAATGTCGGAGTCGTAATAACCCGATCAGGATGCTTACTGAAATCGGTAAAACGACTACCGCCGAACATTACGTCGTAACCCGCACCTTTCCGAGCTCGATCAGTTCCCTCCGCATAAGCAATGAGGTCCAACCACTGTTGAGCTACCGGGTTTGAAACAGGCATCTTCTTAATATCCTTACATCAATTTTACCGTTTCTACTTACTCTTTAACGGAGAGGTCTTCGTCATCAAAAAGGTCGACATTGGTGTCTACACACACTCCAATCTGATCCATAACAGTTTTATACGCACGTTCCTTGCAGATCATTTTGATGACGATCGTCCAGAAAAACTGGTCTCGCTTAGCCGGATCGTTAATAGATTTTGCTCGGTTACGAATACGAGTCAAGACAAACTCGTCTTCAACGTGTAAACCGCAGGACAACTCAGTCCTGCCGCTGCGATGCTTGCCCACGGTCGGAATCTCGGCTTTCCTAATGCTAGCCCAGATTATCTTACAGTATTAAAGTGCACAGAGCTTATATAAGTAATATAAGAGCAGGAGACGCCTATTACTTTTCGAATTTTCCGGATCGGCCCCCTGGTCTGCAATTTTCTTTGTGAGTAACCCATCTACAGTTATTTGGACTATAACTAAGATTATTATCTATTCTATCTAGCTCTAGGGTAGGGTCTGCTCCGTTAGACTCAGCCCATTCTTTAAATCCCATAAAGTTATCCTTCCATTCTGAGCATACAACGATACCTCTATTTTTATATGAATCGTAGATAGAGCACCTTTTTTTCATAGCCTGCCACCGTCGATATAGCCAGTTTTCTTCAGAGATCTTTTGTTTTTTATTTATGGATAAACCGTGTTTATACAACCTAGCTTTAGCTCCACAACTTCTACATTCGTAGAGTTCACCAGATTTTTTTAATCTATTAAATACATCTATTCTTACCTCTTTTTTCTCGGAGCACGTAATACACTCTAAAAATACGTACCTCCATGTGCCTTTTCGAGTAAACTCCATAACAAAGATGCAGAAGGTACCAAGCTTAGCATGACCCAGTTCCGGCACGACCAGTAACCTGCCGTTAACTTACTTTTTTTCTCATCACAGCTATGACGTGACCTAAAAGCTTTTTTACGCTCTGGGTTGTCACTACGATTTTCCATATTCGGGTCGCCAAACCTCACGAGGCGGACCTTGTTCCCTTCTTTAGCCGCTACGGAGTACTGTTTACCGCTCTGAACGTCGCGTTTGGGAGAGTTATATGCTTTAAAAGCTTCTCCAGCGATCCGGATCACATCAGTACGACGCACTAGACTCATCATACTTACAAAAAGCTTAAACTGACGTTACAAAACTGTGAAGACCAACATCACTAGGCAAATAGTGGTACCATAGCTCAGTAACTTTTCTTCCGCTTACACAATGTCGGACGGTAAAACCTTGCTCACCATTGCCGAGACAGCTGAACTTCTTAACTGCAGCTCTGGTTTTGTGCGCAAGCGCATCGCTTTGTCTGAAGCGAGCCAGCCTGGCGGTTGGCCTACCACTGTGTACGTAAATCTGCAACCTAACGGCGCAAAATCTCTGTATCGCATCAAGAAAGACGCACTCGAAGATTATCTCCAAGGCACTTCTGCCGCTAAAGTAGAAACTGTTGAGATGGAAGCAGGCGTTGCTGCCTGATAACACATGACATTTTCTGGTTCCTTTGAATCCACGCCTTCCTCAGAGCTCGTTGCCTCTGAACCGACGGTAATTGTTCAGGAACTAGAGGAAACGAGGGTCACGTTGCAGGATCTACTCCTTCAGCTCGTGGCCCTCTCGTCACATCTGCATCAGATTTACACGCAGTCACACTTAATTCACCTAAATGTAGAGGGTCCTCTATTTTTACCCATTCATAAATTTCTTAAAAAACAGTATTTTGCTCACGTCGATCAATTTGATCAGGTTACAGAGTTTGTTCGGACCATGGACACTCTGCTTCCAATGTGTGAAAAAGGTCTTTTAAACGCCTACAAAGGATTCAAGCACGTTAAATCTTACGATACGCGTGAGATGCTCATTACGTATCTCGGCAATCTTGAAAAAATCGGGATGCAGGCTAAAGAAATCGGAGAAATGGCCCGCGAAGTCCAAGCTCCCGATGTCGAAAATTACATGGCTGACTTAGTTGGTCAAATGTTTAAAGCCTCGTGGTTCATTAAAGCCACGCTGCGCGGTTAAACCTGAGCCCACCCGGCAACGGTATAGATATAAAGACCACTCGGAACTGCAGTTTGATAAAACAAAGTTCCTTGTTGAGCTGAACCGGGTAAAGCTGTGTCGATAGCAGCTACGGGAATACCTGTAGCAATTACAGTTCCGCTAGAAAGTAAGCTGCCGGACGACAGAATAGCGGTGTTAGCGGTCTGGGAGAATGTTCCGCTAGCAAAAATAGCCCCGGACGCAAGCAAAGCTGTACTTGCCTGTGTGGCAAATGCCGCTGAATCTGCATACCCAGCTCCAACTTTCACCCACGCTGAACCAGTCCAAACATTCAGATACGAATTTGGGCTACTACTGTCAGTCCAAAGTTCACCTACGGAATTACCGGGAATACCTACAGGAGTTGAGTTTGGTGCCGTAGTGCCGTAGTGCGAAGGACCAATTTTACGGATATCCCCGGCTGTATCTTCAAAGTAAAGACCGGGATCTACAGCGCCGCGAGAGATTGCAAGCTCTCCGCCCTGTACAACAACACCGCTCGGACGATCAGATGATTGACCCGAACGCTTCAGAAGTAAAATAGAAGGAGTAGATGTCATCAGTACGTACCGCCGTTTACCAGAGATGGGAAGCCAACAGGTGGTATTAGAACACCATTAGCGTATTCGCCTCCATCCAGAATATTAGTCGGTTGTTCGACTAAAACGCCATTCTCATAGGTTCCTCCATCGTACGTTTCCAGGTCATCGAAATTGATCGGTGCAAACGGATCGAACTCGTCGATCGTAAACATCTCAAAAAAACCCTTATTGATTGTCGAAGGTCCAGACAGATCACCAAAATTTAATGTCTTCGACATCATGTTATACATATCCGGGTATGTCATATGCCTAGGCATATCATCCTTCGTGGGCGAATAGCGCTGCCACCAACGCAGATCCTTCTCCCTCCGTAAGAAATCAGACTGCTTTTTAAGATCCCTATCGAACTTTTCTCTGTAATATTCGTTCATCGGCTCATCGGTCGGCTGTGGGAGCCACGGGGCAGTCATGTTTTGCTGCCCGTACTTACGTTGTAAGTCCCACATAGCGGCGTAAATGTGTTTGCACCACTTGGGTTGGTAGTAGAAAAAGTTCGGGTCTGAATAAACAGGCTGGGTATACGAGGGAATGTTATAAATTTCGTTCGTATAAAGGAAGCCAAATGTACGAGCAAAACCTGGATCATCAGGCGCATTAACTAAGCGGGTCGATTGATCAACACCAGCGTCATAGAAACCAGGCGCCATATTAAACACGCCTGTGTAGGGGTACTTTCGTTTAATTGAAGCTTGATACAGATCAAATCCTTCACGACCTAGGAAATCCGGACAGGTGCACTGTGTGCGCATCTCCGTAGTTAAGTACTCACCGACTGCCGGGGGGCCGGAAGCGGGAATCGTCATTCGGTTTTCGTCAACAACCGACCAACTGTTATTTCGAGCGTGAGATAAAAATAAGGTGTTGAAGATCTGGGCGTAGGAAGGAGTTGCGGGAACACCGTTAATTCCCACGGCTGTGACCGTGTAGTTATTAAAGCCGAACTTTTTATCTGTGCCGTCTGCGTTAAATCGGTTCGAAAGGACCTCGCCTGTAAAGAAGGAGATCGGTGCCCCGAAATTGCTTGTCAAACGCACCGCGTAAGTGGTCTCGTCGTAGTTTGTTACTGATTGGATCGCGTAGTCAAAGTCAATAAACTTAAACGAATCACGTGGACGGATACCAACCATCCACATCTTCATGTCCGCTCTCGTAGTCGGGTACATGAAACAGAGGCCAGGCAGGAAAACTCCCACCCCGGGAGTTCCGGATACAAAGTACTTGAAGCTGTACGTCAAACCTCCGTACGCTTCTTGAGAATACATAGACATCTCATAACCACGGCGCCAACGAGACCAAAGTGACGCGTAGTCGTAATCGCTAAGTACGCTGAAATCTTTTGTTCCTACGGCAGGACGAAAGCGGCGCTCAAAAGGGAGCGGCCGCATTAACTGTCCTTTGTTATCTGAACCTTTTACTACCGGTACGTTGTTAATCCCTGCGTTCGCTTTGAACGCGTTGAAATTGAAGTTATCTGATCCGCGTCTACGGCTCATACATCAATAGAATCCGCCTTGCGCCCAGATTGTAATACCAGAGGGACTCAAACCACCAGACACGGCTGCATTACCTTCACCAAGATAACCAGCACACAGAATATAACCTTTTTCCAAGTACAAACCTTCAGACTTACCAAGCTCAATCGGAGCTGCCAGAGCCGTATTACCTACTTGCGGAGTAGGAGCGTTCGTGGCGAGAAGTTGAATACTCTGAGGGTAACCAACGGTTGAGCCACTTAGACCAACTTCGACTCGTCCCACCATCAAAGCGGCAGAAGTTGAAGGAGCCGATTGATTGGGTGCGTAAACATAAAGACCAATATCAACGGTACGCATACCGCTGTTATCGGGATAATCCTCGTTGGAGATGATGGAAATGTCTTCTACAAGAGCAGCGTCTTCCGAAGGCAGATCACCCACGCGGACTAACTGAACCAGATCAGTCAGGTTCGGATTAGTGGGATCTGCAGTTGGGGTCGCACTTGTAATTCGAGCGCCCCGAAGAAACGGACGGTCGATCAGGCAAGGCTGCTTGTTCGTGGAAGTAGAAGCCACTGTGTACTCCTCAGAGTATTATGTTATGGTTACGCAGCGGGCTGCGATCGGGCGGGAGTTTCGTCTGATTCGTCGCTCTTACGACGAAACTTGGATTCAGTCTCCATAAAGAGACGATCCAAGATACGCTCTAACGAAGTATCGGGTTTTTGTTGGAAATAGTTCGAAAGAGCGCTAGTAGCCATTCCCGGAGGAGCGGGCTCCATGCCTTTGACGCCACGGATGACGTTACCGATCCCCTCCGCTAAAGCGCCTAGACCTAAGGCAGTTTGAGCAAAAGAACCGCCGGGTTTTTCAGGGCTTGGTGTAAACACCTGACCGCCATAACCAGGAACAGAATCCCTAAATACAGATGAGCCGTATTCGCTGAAATCTAATCCAGGGATACCCGGACCAAATGAAGCGGAGCCGAAGGAGTTAAATGCAGTGTTAGGCATCGGAATCAACGGTACATATTGACGGGAACGTTACCGATGTAGGCGGCAGAGCGAGGAGCCATGAACTGCCTCAGATCCGAACTACCTTGGAAGCGCCCGGTGGGATCTTCCATACCCATTTTGGCAGAACCTTCCACTAAGTTACCGACATTAGTTCCGGCTTCAGAAGTAATCTCGGTCTGTTTCATAACAGGCATCTGCTGACTCGGCATTGTCCGGCGTTGCTCCATCAATCGGTAAGCAAGAACCGGATTAGCTTTTGCCCACGCTTGGAACGAAGCGTCTTCCTCGATACCGATGGAAGAGGGAGCCCCCATTCCTCGTAAAGCTTCGATTGTTGCAGCCGGTTGACCTGCCTTAATTGCGGCAGCACGCTCAACGGCATACATACCAGCAGCACCTGGTTTAAATTGATTACCGGCACCCTGAGCTTCTGCATTAGCACGTGCTTGACGGTAATTAGATTCGCCGTCATTAGTCCGGATAACTACTTGGCCACCGCCAGCCATACCGGGCCGAGGCATACTTCCTTGCTGAACGGCAGGTTCAAAAGCTTCAGGTGCAGGGGGGTTGGCAGTATTGGGTAGCTCGGGAGTCGAGAGAGGAGCAGGGAGTTGAGCAGAAGGATCGCCTCCAGTAACCGCAGGGATCTTGGCTCCCATTTCGGGGCTAGCTGTAGTAGGACCAAGAGGAGATTCTTCTTGGCCCATTTGATTAAGAAGTAGCCCCAGACCGCCAACTCCGGTCAGACCAGCGGCAGCTTTATAAAGACCGGAAAGGTCAGCTTGACGGGTTCCGCCAACGGCATTACGGGTACCCATCGGAGTAACCGAGTCAGCAGAAGCAAGCGGGCGACTGGCTAAGGAACTTAAAGCCGACTCTTGAGCAGGTGTCATTGCTCCGCCACGGGTGATGTCCTCAATACGGACGCGCTCGATGACCGGATCAGTAACAGAACCGCCAGGGGAACGAACCATCGAACCAGGACCCTGATCGCTCATACGAGCAAGGCCGCCAGTAGCGCCGCCACCGGATCCGCCGCGAGTCATTGCGGAGGAGCCTTGCCTCATGAGGCCGCCGGGTTCGCCGTACTCCAGAGCACGAAGGTAATCGATGCCACGTGGGCCGACAAGATTGTCGAAAACTTCGTTCGCAGGAATGCCGTAAGCGTCGCTGGCTTTATTGGCGATATCCTGAATCGAACGATAAGTTCCGGGGTCAGTCGTTAAAAGTTGTTGCGCAGCTTCCGACTGAGGCACCCAGGAAGGAACAGGAGCTTGAGGGCCGCCAGGAGCAAGAGCGCTAGATCTCTGCATTGTTGCGGTCCCAGGAATAGTCGCCATCCCAGGAATAGTCTGTTGACCGGCGGGAACTCGGGCAGGAGCATTGGGTAGATCAACCATCCGAGGTTGCATCGACCGAGTGACGTCGGCGGGGTTAGTTACCCGAGTCGGGGAAACAAAGCGCCCACGCTGGCGGGACTCCAGGGGGAGTCGAAGTTGTGTGGGCTCGGGGGCTTTAACAAAAGATTGAAAAAATGCCCGGAGGACAGGAGCAAGGGTGCCTAACTGCTCCTTACCGATCCTTGTGCCTTGATTTGCAAGGTCCCCTAACAACCCAGCCATTAGAGTGCTCTACTTTATGTGTATGTTAGCGCCAATTGGCGTAGAAAAACAGGCGATCAGCTCGTGATACATCAGGAGGTCCAGGTATCGCCTGAATGAATTCTCCTCCGCTACGCTCGAACCGATACCGAGCCGCCACGGGGTCTCGATAGTTTGGCACATAAAGCATCTGTGCTAACCTATCTGTCTCGTAGAGATAATTTTCGCGCCAGATACGTGCAGTTTCTCGTTTATCTTGGATGTTAATAGAGCGACTGACGTCACCTAAAATTGTTTCTTGGCGACTCGTAGCACGCCCCGTGGCAAGTTCGGTTAGACGCTCTGCTTCTTCACAACGTTCAATTTGTTGAACAATTTTGTCGAAGTAGTACTCACTGGGAACACTGTTGCACGCCTCCATAAGACGCGCATAGTCACCAGCGGGAACTGTAGCAATATTATAACCTAGATGATAAGCAGTACGACTAAAGTTAAAGTCATCAAGTCTGTAACCAAAAACTTGCGGGGGATTACGAGTTAGTTGATTAACAGCGGCATAAATTACCTCACGCTTTGTAGCGTCAGTAGTATCGGGTTGAAATACAACCCCTTGCTGAGCAAGGTAGCTTTGAAGCTGCTCTAATTCTTGTTGGGTAAACTGAGCCATCCCCAAACCAACCCGTTATATCTTTATCTTACCAACAGTACGTTTTTAATATTGCTATTCGAGCTTTCAAGATCACTCGACGTAGATATTATCGTCGGCGAGAACGGCGTCCCAATCCACCCGCTTGATCGAACGAAGCTGATCCAGTTTGGTAAAACGCTCACCGGGAAGCGATTGCTTGAGCTCGTAAATTTCCGTAGCTGTCTTCAGCCCTACACCTTTAAGAATCTGAGTAAGCATCTCCGGCGTGGCTGCGTTGAGGTTGACGCGGTTTAATGCGGGAACTTCCGAGCGAACAATTTGGCGGCCACGGCGCTGCTTAACGGGTTTTGCCGGATCCTCGACTTCCTTAATACTCTCAACAAGTTGATCACGGTACGCGTAAAATACTTTTCCTGTAGTTACGGAGCGAACCATAAAGTACTCACCGTCATCATGAGTACTAAGAACGTCAATTTTGACGCCGCTGGGCTTGTAGGTGTACTCCTTCATTTTGGTGGCAGTCATTATGTAGCCATAATCTAAGACACTTTACCCAAGATAGACTGAAAAAAACAGTAGTGCTCTACAGATGCCAAACCCCAACAGAATCCGAACGGCTGGTCAGGCAATCCCCGTAGTTAATACAGTCTTCGATGTAGCCAATGTCGGCTACGAGATGGTAAATCCAAATGAGCCTAGTCGGGCACAGCGATTACTGAATGCTTTAATCGTAGGCGGAGGGAACGTGGCTACCGGGGCCTTAACCGGTGGAGCCGATGTTATCCCTCAACTGTTAGGGGCATTTGGAGTTAAATCCGCAGTTCAAAATGTAAATCCTGACGCTCAGCTTCGGCGACTCGCCTACCGACTTGGGCAAGGCAAAGAGATCGGTCTCCACGCGAGCGAACAAGATGAAGCAATCCAAAGGCTGGCCGCCCAGAAAAAACGAGAAGCGACTTATACGCCGGAACAGATTAAGCAGATTTACAGCCGTGGTTTAGGCGACATGTTCTGACAATAAAAAACCCCTCCATGTGGAGGGGATCTAATAATGCGCAGAGAAATTACTGCGGGGTGGTACTTGTATAAATGGTGGATTCCACCACGCCGCCAGGCTGAAGAGCCAGGTCGTCGCGCTTGGGAGCAGCGTCAGGCACGATCCAGCACACTTCGCACACGGCGAGTGCTTTGTCCTTACCTTTCAGGCTGCCCACACCGGCACGGGGGTCAAAAGTACCCGAGGCCAGAGCCAGGCCGGAAGCAACAACACCACCAAGATTGGCAGTAGCGAACAGCTTCCAGGTGGTCTCAGAACCCAGAGCAGACAAGCTGCTGGAGTTGATGATGTTCACCGAAGCGTTGCTGCCGTTCTCAATGCGGCTGCTAGCGCCAGTCACGGACACGCCGAACTGACCGGACACCACGGTGCCGTCGCTGCGCAGACCTTGACTCACTGCAGGAACCAGGCTGAGCTGAGGAGTAGCAGAGCCGCCACCCACACCGCTGCTAATCACGTCGCCGCCGTCCACGCGGAGCGAAGCGCGGTACACATAAGCACCAGCAGGCACTTTGATACCGTCAGCGATGTCAGCGCGGATGTCCTTGTGGTAATCCGGGGAAGGAATAACCACATTGGCGCTGCTGAAGGCTTGGTTAGAGCCGTTCAGACCGGAACCGTAAGGCTGAGTGTAGTACTCAAGCTGATTAACGGAACCGTTGGCCTGGTAGGACAGGTCCACATAGCCGATTGCCTGTTGGGCAATCCAGCCGGGACGGAACACCACACCGACAGGACCGCCAACCGGTTGACCGGTCAGGGTTTCGGAGGTTCCGTTCTCGTTGTTGAAAACAACGGACTTCTCTTCGTGCCAGTAACGAAGAACGTTGGTGTAGTTACCAGGATAAATCTTGGCAACTTGGAGCTGGTTAGAGTTGATTGCCATCGTTAGTTACCTCCTCAAGCGTTAAAGGAGTAAGCCACGGTGGCGAAATCAGCGTTCAGAAGTTCGAAACCTGCGTACAGGCTCCAAATCATCATGATGAAACGGCTGAAGTCGTCATTGTTGTTCAACAGCACCTGAGCGTTGTTGCCGCCGATACCGACGCCCACGCTCTGAGGACCGAAGAACATACCAATTGCGCTCTCATAAGTAGCGGCGGTACCACCGATGGTGGCACTTTGGCTCTGAGAAGGCATGTTGGTCGATTCGAAGAAGCGAACGCCTTCGAACACGAAACCGGTGGGCATAATCGGCTCACCAGCCACGAAAGTGGCTTGCCCAAAACCCTGACCCATGTACAGCGCAGCGTTGGGCTGCATTGCCGACATGAGGGGGTTGATTTGACCGTTGCCAGGGTAACGAGCCACTTCACGGAAGTCGCTGTTCTGACGCAGGTGCATCAGGAAGGTAGGATCGCAAACACAGCGATAGAAACCGTCCTGGTAGGTAGGAACGTTCCGCTTACGCATGGATTTCACCACGCGGAGCAGGTCGTCCTTAACGTCGAACTTAGCTTGTTCGGCGTTGCTGTAGGTCAGGGAACCAACAGCGAGGTCGCCAGGGTAGTAGTAACCACCTTGGGTGTCAGAAGACTGACCTTTGGAAACTGCTTTCAGGAGTTCATTGATGAACACCCGGTCACGCCAACGACGATAGTCGTCGAGCATGGTCAGCGAACCGATCGACTGGTGGAAAGCGGTAAGGTTACCGGTATCCAGCAGCAGACGCTGAGCGGTGATCAGGGTCTC
>Ga0208767_1003096_pt1 | contig 12224 bp, 13 predicted proteins | sample VirMetDEL_Mar_21_FD_184514 | JGI IMG/M metagenome (GOLD analysis project Ga0208767, IMG submission 184514) | Aqueous microbial communities from the Delaware River and Bay under freshwater to marine salinity gradient to study organic matter... | ecosystem: Environmental > Aquatic > Marine >... | reverse complement strand
AGGCTTTCCTAATAACACCCTTTATGAAAGGTTTTGGAAGCGGTATATTCAGGAAACGAACGGATATAAGAGCAGATTAGTTAAATTGAATCTAAAGATAAGCCAAACAGAATTTGATGCGCTTAAATTGAACGAAAAAGTGTACTATAACAATTCGTTATTCTCTTTTATAGAGATAGACAACTTTGACTTGATTAATGAAAATGTAGTAAGCTGCAAAATGGTGTTAAGAAACACAATCGAGAATATAGAAATAGCACCTTACTATCCTTACAATATAATTAATAGCGTAGTTCAATTTAAAGATAGTTCAGATAATTCAATAATAACAACGCCCAACGCAACAGACTTAGAAGAAAGCTGTAATGCTTATGGGTACTTTTACGATTCAGCACTTAACCAATGCGTCCAAAGAGGCGGAATAATTCAGATATAATATGGCAGTAGAATTAAATATTAAGACAAAGGTAGATATTAGCGATGCCAAAAAAGGCACTGACGAAGTAGAAAAAGGAGCTAAGGCAGCAGGAGGTGCTATCGACCAAATGTCAGGCGCACTTGATAAATTCACAGGTGGTGCAATTACTGCCTTTAAATCATTTAAAGCAGGCGCTGTTAGTGGTATTGCGTCAATGAAAACTTTAAAAGGTGCAATAGCCTCAACGGGAATAGGACTTCTTGTTGTTGCTGTTGGCTCTTTAGTGACTTACTTTACTAAGTCGCAAGAAGGAGCAGATAAATTAGACAAAGCATTTGCCGTAATTGGTGCTACTGTTGACGTATTAATTGACAGAATTTCCACATTCGGAAGCGGATTGTTTGAAATAATGAGCGGAAACTTTAGCGCAGGTTTAGATATTTTAGCGGGTAGCTTTAAAGGTATAACTGAGGAAATAGAAAAAGAAGCAACTGCGGCTTATGAATTGGAAGGTGCAAATCAACAGTTGATAAAAACAAAAAGAGCTTTCATTGAGCAAGAAGCTAAATTGAATGCGAACTTAGAGAAGTACAGACTTGCTTCTGAAAACTTTGACCTATCAACAGCAGAGAGATTGAAGGCTAATGAGATGGCGCAAAAAACAGCAATAGAGTTGGCCAACCAAAGAGCAGCTGTTGCAAGAGAAGAACTCAGAATACTTTCAGAAAAAAACTCATTAGGCAATTCGCTAAACGATGACTTAGATGCAGAAGCAGAAGCAAAAGCGAAGCTGTTTGAAATCGAAGGTCAAAGAGATGCTTTAGCTAAAGAATTCCAAGCCAAAGCTAAATCTATTACAGACGAGCAAAAATCTGCAAGTGCTGCAAGGGCTGCTGAGATTAAAGCCGAGAATGAAAAGAAAGCAGCAGAGGATTTAGTTGCTGCCAAAGAACAAGCAGATAGAATAGAAGCAGCAAGGATTGAAGCAATAAGGCAAAAAGACAACGAGTTAAGGGAATATAAGTTAGAAAATGACGAAGCTACTTTGGAAGATTTGTTAATTTTTGAGCAAAGAAAAAGAGACTTAGAGCTTGAGCAAACCAATTTAACGGAAGGAGAAAAAGAAGCTATAAGATTATCCTATTTAGAAAAAGAAGCAGCAGCAAATAAACAGGCATCAGATGCAAGTGCTAAATCGGAAAAAGAAAGAGTTGACAAAGAATTGGCGGACGCTGAGGCTTTAAAAAATGCTAAGACGGCTTTTGCTTTTCAAGCATCAAATTTAGTCGCAGCAATAGCAGGAAAAGACAGTAAAATTGCCAAAGGTGTAGCAGTAGGTCAAGCAACTATTAGCGGTATACAATCAGTTCAAAACGCTTATATGACTGCATCTGCATCTCCTTTGAATGCTATAATACCGGGTTATCCTGCAATACAAGCAGGAATAGCGGGAGCGTTTAGTGCTTTACAGCTTAAAAAAATACTATCTACCAATCCAAGTAAAGGAGGAGGTTCTCCAAGTGTAGCCACAGGCGGCGGAACATCAGCAGCACAGCAGCAAGCATTACCATCATTTGATTTCGTGAATCAAGGAGTGGGAGGAACTGAGAACGCAGGATTCAGAAATAAGGCTTATGTGGTTAGCCAAGATATTAAAGACACCGCTGCATTAGATGCAAGGATAAACGATTTGGCGAGGGCATAAAAAAAGGGGATAGCATTGAACTATCCCCCAAACAAAAACAAAACAAAACAAACTTAATAGCGTGTAAAAGTATAAGTTTTATTATCTATTGATAACGTCATAATAAAACTATCTAAGTAGTCTATAAAGTATTCCAATACCATATCGTTAACATTATTAACAACGTAGATTCTTGAGTTGTTGGAATTGTAGTTAAATCCTTCTTTTTCTGATTGCTTAATAACACTAAGCGTTCCATTTTCAAAGTTCCAAACGCTTTCATCCCCAAAAGTATGGACTCCATTAATAGAATAACTTTGCATCACCCATTGTCCTGATATACTCATTGAGGACTTTCTCGCTTGTTTAATTCCAAGTGTAATCACTTCTTCTTTTGCACAGCTTGCTAATGTGGCTAACAATACTGCTATTATCGTAATTTTTTTCATAATTCAAAATTAGGAATTACTTTTTAAACGACCTGATAAAATCGTAAACAAATGCACCTACAAAAATGTTCCCAAGTATTATCGTTGGAAGTATAGACCACCACCAAGATAAATCATTAACAAATGAAACTAATATAAAGGCTAATAACCAACCTAACTGAAATAATACTAATTGTGCTTCTTTATTCATAACTATAAATTTTTAATTATCCATTCTTCTAATTCGTGTCTAAGGAAATACCCTCTCCCATTCTTTGGCTTATGCTTTTTCAATCCACCAAATTTGCAATATCTCCACAATGCAGTTCTTTCAACGCCTAAAATCTTACAAACATCGGCAGTTGATAGTACTTCAATAGGTTGTTTAACTGTGTTCATACGGTTTAAATTGTTTTAATTTAGGCAAATGTAATGAATTAGGATGACATTAATCGCAATTTTGTAGATAATATTCAAAATTTTCTATGAAGACCTACGAATTAAAGCGAAAAAAAGGATTAAAGTCAAGCGTATATGCTATTGCTTTGGTTGAGAATCCTGCTATCGAAGTAGGTTTTGTCGCATTATCTAAAGATGGAAAGGTTCATACAGTAAAATTGGCAGTTAATGCTGAGAAACGTATGATATACACGCCCGTTTTAATCCCAAACCAAAAGATATACAGAGAAGATGGCGAAGGAAACCCTTATCAAATCTTCTTTTCTGAGCTAACAATAGAGGAAACTGCTCAAGACTTTATCAAAGCAGGTTCATTAGTTGCTAATTGGAATAGCGAACACCAAGAAGATGTTAAGTTGGATGGTGTAACAGTAGTGGAATCTTGGATAATTGACGACCCAAAAAGCGATAAGGCTACTACATTAGGATTTGACCTACCAAAAGGCACTTGGATGCAAGGCGTAAAGATAGACAATGAGTCTATTTGGAATGAAGTAAAGTTAGGTACTTACAAAGGAATAAGTATCGAAGGATTATTTGAAAATTTTGAAACCAATTTAAGTAAACAATTAAACCCAAATATTATGAGTGAAAAAAAGTTCTCATTAGGAGACGTAATAACTAAACTGATGGGAACGGAGAACGCTCCTAAAGTGAAGTTAGAAGATGCTGCTGAAATGCCGAAAGAAGAGGTAAAAGCAGCAATGATTGAAGATGGTGAGTATGTACTTGCAGACGGTCGTAAGATTGTAGTTGCAGGTGATATGATTACCGAAGTAATGGAATCAGAAGTTGAATCAGTAGAGGAGATGGAAGAGGAAAAAGACAAAGCTGTTGAGCAATTGTCTAACGAGATTGAAAAAGTTTTAGCCCAAATGGTAACTAAAATGAAAGCAATTGAGGACAAAGTAAACGTATTAGATAACACATCTAACCAATCAATCACTAAGCTATCGACTGAGCCTGCTCAGCCATCAGCATTCGCAAATCTATTAACTAAAGCACAAAAATTAAACTAAAATGGCAAGTACTAACACAATCACACAGATTAGTCCAAAGGTTGCAGGCGCAACTGAGATAATGGCTAACGAGGTACTCGCAGGGGTATCTTTCCAAAAATTTAAAAACGTTCCTGCAACAAGAGATAAGTTCAGAATGTGGAACGGTTCAACTTCTTCAATGATTCAGGCTTACTCTGATAGCCCATCTGAAACAGGTGGTGTTACAGTAGCAGACGAAGAGTTTACAATCACTAAGAAGTCTGTATTTCACGCAGTACCTTATGATAAATTCAAAGATACTGAGTTTAACCTTTCAATCTCTAACTTAAAGGCTCAAGGTTTACCATCTGATTTCGTTGCATTCGTTGCAGCTGATACAGGAGCAAAAGCATCTGAGTTAGCAGAGAATGAAATATGGAACTCTGAAGGTGGATTAACAGGAGACCCAACAGGATTAGATGGTATCAGAAAGTTAATCAGAACTAACTTAACTGCTGCTTCTAAGACTGCTCAAATCGTTACATCTACTACATTAGACCCAACAGATGCAACTGAAATTGATGATGTATTAGCTGCTTTAGTTGCAACATTCCCAAAAGAAATTGTAGCTAACAAAGCGAAGTTCAGAATTTATATGAACCAAACAGTAAACGATGCTTATTATAGATATTTAAGCGGAGTTGCTGCAACTAATATTCCTCAGAATAACGCTTTGGTTTACCAAAACTACGTTATTGAGATTATCCCTAACTTATCAGATGCTGCTATTGTAGTTGCTAAACCTGAAAACATTAATGTATCATTAGCTGTAAGCGGAGACTTAACTGCATTAGACGTAATTGATATGTATATGTTAGGCGGTGGTAACAAAGCAAGAATCGTTGGAAATTGGGGTTATGGAGTTGGAATTGCAACTACTGACTTTGCATTGTTCGAATACGACCAACCATAATCAATACTATAGAGGGGGATTAAGTTCCCCCTTTTAATCTAAAAAAATAAATTAATATGTGTACATTATCACTATCTGCATATAAGTCGGGTTGTAAAGTGGTCGGAGGCATCTCAGAATTTTATCTGATTGATAAGTCTGCAAGATTAAGAGAAACTGACTTAGTTATGGCAGTCACATCAGGTGCTTTGACTATAACAGCAGGTTCAGGGTCACCACAACCAAGTGCTTTCAAGGTAGAGCCAAGAGAAAATAACTGTACGTTTACTCAACCTGTGACGGATGAGAATACAGCAGGGACATCTTTTGTTACTCAGACTTTAGAATTTACTTTGCACGGTTACTCTGCTGCGTTGGTATCATTAGCTGACCAAGTTCGTAAAGGTAGAATGGAAGCCTTGATTAAATTAAGAAGCGGAATCTATGTATATGCAGGACTTGATTATACAGGATTGCAATCTAACGGAGGTTCAGCAGGAGATTCAGGTACAGCAATAGGAGATGCTTTAGCGTTTACCTTTACTTTAACAAGCGAAGGGACAGAAGCAGCACCTGTATTGGCTGACTTTACTCAATTTTCAGATGCTTTTACAATTGAAGTAGCTGCTTAAAACAATTATTATGGAAGTTAAATACGGAACATATCACTTAGGCTCAAAAATTATCCACGTTTCAACTGACTTATCAGAAGAAAAGTTGAGAAGCATACTGAAAGAAGAGCCAAGAATGGAACGGTTTATTAAATTAAAGGCTGATGATAACAATAAGGAAGAATCAATTGACGCTGCTGAAGTTGTCGTTAAATCCGATAAACCTAAACAAAGAAGAAAACGTAAGTCTTAGGTTCAGTAGCCCATCACGCCCATCCATTGAATTAGAGAAGCCCGTTACCGACTTAGGTTCGGGCTTTTTTTCAATAGAAATAACAGCAGGTGAGTCTAATAATCTAATAGACGATACATACAGCTATAAGATTGAGCAAAATGGAGAGGTATTAAAATTAGGATTTGTCCGAATTATTGACGAAGAAATAAGTAACTTTACGTTTGATTATCTGTTAGACTTTTTAATGTCATAAAATATGAATGAAGATTTTAAATTAAGTAGGTATAATGTAAAGAATATCAACTCGTTCAATGTATCGGGGACTGTTATCTATAACGGAACAGACAACCTATTCCCTAATTACTTAGATGGGCTTTACCTAAAGTCGGTAACTCATCAGACTGTAATTAATGACTTAGTTAATTATATTCTTGGTTATGGCTTACAAAGTCCAAGCGAAGAGGAACAAAGGATAATAAAGAAGTTCTTTAACAAAAGAGCATTAAACAAGCTGCTAAGATACAAGCTAATTCATAACGCTTATGTATTAGAAATTATCAAGAATGAGTTAGGGCGTATAGTAGAAATTAACGTACTTAACCCATCACAGATAAGAGTAAGCCAAATTAAAGATGGCAAGCCTGTAAAATTCGAATGGAGGAGAAGTTGGGACAATGGTACTTATTTTAACAATCGTTCCGAAAGGGTTGAATTAGATGCTTTGCACGTTGGCTGTAAGCACGGAATTATCTATAAGTATGATAACGGAATTATGGATGTTCCCTATGGTAGACCAAGCTACCTTTCAGGCTTAGACCCTATTGAATTAGAGATAAGTATCTATATGATGCACAATCACGGTGCGCAAAATGGTATGTTTCCGAGTATGTTAATCGCTAAAGAGTCAAGCGGAGACCCTGAAAAAGATAGAGAAGATTCAGAATTAACTGCTCAATCTATGGCAGGAGTTGCCAATGCAGGTAAAGTAGGAACTACTTACTATCCGCAAGGAGGCAGTGCGCCCGTTTTTAGCACGCCAAACTTATCAGGAATAGATAAGGTTTACGAGAACCAATATAATACAGCGGAGGCAGGGATATTAAAGGCACACGGAATACCAAGCCCATCATTAATCGCAGGTCTTAATGTTAGACCAAGTGGATTTGCAAGCCCTGCTGATGAATTAGAGTGGGCTAAAACTGAATTAGAGACTAAGATAATAAAGCCTTTGCGAGAAGAGTTTTTTGAGGACTTTGAAGCGTTGTTTATCGAGATAGGATTGACTCCTGATAATTTAACTTTTGACGAAGTAAAAGAGGAAGAAGTAAGACCCGAAGATATTGCAGAACCTACTGCTATGAGTGAAAAAAAAAGCGTTGACGATTTGATTAACCAATCAGACGATGATATGCAAGGTTGGGAACTTATAAGCAGCGAAGAGGTTGACTACGAAAATGAGGAAGAACTTAACAAACAGATTGAAGAGCTTAATAGCGTTCAATTAACGCAACTACAAGAGTCTTTTAATGATTACCCTAAAGCAGCAACAGAAAACGCAAAGAAGGCTTTAGAATGGAGAGATAAGTATGGAAGAGATGTTGTTAAAGGTGGAACAGAAGTAGGTTGGGCAAGAGCCAACCAATTAGCAAAGAAAGAAAATGTTTCTGTTGATACTATTAAAAGAATGGCATCGTTTAACAGGCATAGAAGTAACTCTAAAGTAAGTAGTGAATACAAATCTGAACCTTGGAAAGACAAAGGTTATGTAGCTTGGTTATTATGGGGCGGAGACGAAGGAGTTGATTGGGCAATTAGGAAGTCAGAGCAATTAGACAAGACTAAACTTGCAGGGGTAAGCACAGGAACAGCAAGACCCAACGCAAAGAGCGAACAAGATAGATTTGTAAGAGGTTATCAGTACAAAGTTAGGTACAAGTATAGCGGAGATGACACAGGGGATAGGGAATTTTGCTCAAAAATGTTAAGTGCTAATAAACTTTATAGAAAAGAAGATATTGAGATGATGTCTGCCAATGGAGTTAATGGACAATTTGCACCAAAAGGTCAATCTAATTATGATATATTTCTTTGGAAAGGCGGTATTTACTGCCATCATAAATGGCTTAGACAAACCTTCCGTAAAGAAGGTAAAAGAGGAAGCGTAGGAACTACAAGCCCTAACAAAGTAAGTACAGCAGAAGCGCAAAGAAGCGGCTTTAGAGTAGATAATAATCCGCTTGTAAGCACAAGACCAATAGATACACCTACAAGAGGTAGATTTACATTTAACAAAATATTCCAATGGCTGAAAAACTAATAATAAGCATAGACGACTTTAGGCTTTACGCTAATACATCAGATTCTTTTGATGCAGAATTTATAACACCTTTAATAATTCAGGCGACAGATACGCTTGGAGAAGGCTTAATGGGTACTGCTTTAGTAAAGAAGCTAATCACAGATTATAACGCTGATAACCTTGCAGGAATATACGAAGAAATGCATCCTTTGGTTACTAAAGTAATCGTTTGGCAGTCTTATATGCTTGGACTTCCAAGAATGCTTTACAGAATCGGAAACGGGCAAATTACTAAAGGTACAAGTTCAGGCAATTCAGACCCTATTGACAGTACTGATTTAGCGAACTTACAACGTGGAGCATCTTCTACACTTGTAACTTATGAGAATAAGCTAAAAGCATTCTTAAAGGATAATTTTGATTTAATACCTGAGTTTGAAATTGAAGCACCTGAGTACCTAAAGCCTAATCTTGAGAAAGGCAACACAAGTCAAGGAACAACCTATACACCTAACATAACCTACACCGATTTTTAATTATGGCACAACAGATAACATACACCGACAAAGTAAAATCAGTCAATTTACCTAACCCTGCCAATGAGAAGTTTGCAGCGACAGATGCTAATGAGATTAAAACGGTTGTAAATAATCACGCAGACGATATTGATAATATAGAAGCATCTATAACTACCATTGATGGCGACTTAACAACGGCAGAAGCTAATATAGCTACCAACGCTTCCAACATAAGTAGTAATACAACTGCAATAGCTACAAAAGCAGATGCATCAACTGTGACTGCAATAGATGGCAGATTAACAACTGCTGAGGGGAATATAACTACAAACGCTTCTGATATAAGCACCATAGAAGCTGAACAGATAACTCAAAATTCAGCGATAGCGTTAAACACCGCAAAAGTAGGAATAACAACGGAGCAAGCAACAATCTTATCAAACACTTCAGGAGTTAATACAGGAGACCAAGATATTAGTGGTATTTCTACCAATGCTACTAACATAGCAACCAATACAGCGGATATCTTATTAAAAGCTAATGATGACGAAGTTGTTAAGTTGGTAGACTACACATCTCATTCTATATTAGTGCAACAATCAGGGAATGGAAGTCCTCAGGCTTTATCTATTGGAACTAATACAATAGTTGGAAGAGCAAGTGGGGGTGGTAGCCAAATAGATGATTTATCGCCAATAAGTGCAAAAACGATATTATCCTTACAGAATGTCGACAACACAAGCGATTTAAACAAACCTATAAGTAATGCAACTCAAACGGCTTTAGATTTAAAAGCGTCAGAAGCTGACTTAACTATTGCAGAGGGAAATATAGCAACCAATGCTGCAAATATTGCTACAAATACAAGTAACATTGCAACAAATAGTTCTAACATTGCAACGAATACAACTAACATATCTAATAAGATAGATAAGAACGTAGGAGCAACATATACTACTAACAGTCTAACTACAGTAACACAGGCAGAGTATGACGCATTAACTCCTAACGCTACAACCATTTACTTTATAGTTTAATATGAAAATAGGTTCAAACGATATAGCAGCAGTAAAAATTGGCTCAACCGATATTAATAAGGTTTATATAGGTAGCAATTTAGTATGGCAAAAACAAGTTGAATCCTATTTATTAGACTTGTTTCCAAACTCAGAAGAGGCTTATTCATTAAGGCAATTACAAAGTAATGGAGGAGTTTCTTATCCTTTAGTTTTGATAAGAAGAAATTCTGATAATGCTGAACAAAGTTTTACTGAAACTGAGATAATAGATGGAACATTGGAAGCGTTTTGCGGTGCAGGAAATGGGCAAGTCGTATCTTGGTACGACCAAAGTGGGAATAACAATCACGCTAATCAGTCAACAGCAAATAATCAGCCATATATTGTTATAAGTGGTAATTTAGTTACCGATAATGGCAAGCCAACACTTTATTTTAATAGCCTTTCTGAACTTGTATCTGTAAATAATACGAATTATGGAACAAGTAGCAGGTCTATATTCATAACGATAAAACAACTTGAAGGTATATCTTCTAAAGGGATAATTAGTTTAAGTAATTTAAGTAGCGGTGCAGGTAAATTATGGATAGTAACGCCTGAAATCGCAGCAAGGGCTAATACTTATACTTGGATTACTTCTACTCCGCTTCCTAAAGATAACCAATCATTGTTAACAAATATATATGCTTCATCTGCTAACTTATTTGATGGTAATAATATGTATTTGGATGGAAATGCAATAGTTAGAACATCAGGTGCTAATGGTGTAATAGACACGAGTGTAGGGAAAATGTATATTGGTTCAAACGGTTTAGGCTCAAATAGAGTGCTTGCTAATATAAGTGAGATTGTTAATTATAAGTCCGACCAATCTACCAATAGAACACAGATAGAATCTAACATTAATTCACATTATAATATCTATTGGGATGGTTCTCAAAGTGGGCTATTAGATGACTATCCTAATGCTTCAGCAGCTTATTCGTTAAGAGCATTAAACTCGGCATATACAGGTGCAGCAATTAGAGTAAGACGTAGTTCTGATAATACAGAGCAAGATATTAAATTGCTTTATGATGGCAGTTTAGATACTTCATCTTTGCTTTCATTCGTTGGAGCAGGAGATGGTACTATATCAGTTTGGTATGACCAAAGTGGAAGTGGAAATAATGCAACGCAAAGTAATGCTGCAAATCAACCTAAAGTAGTAAGTTTAGGTTCTGTTGTTAGTTATAACTCAGAATCTGCATTAGAGTTCAACGGGACTAATAACTACTTAATTAGTGGAGTATCTTTAGGCTCTACAGCTACGCATATAAATTTATATAAATATTCGGGAGGGACAAATAGTGTTGTATTTGATGGAGTAGGTTCTTCCAATAGACAAGTACCTGCGTTCCCAAGAGAATTTTCGGGTACATTCTCTATATTCTCAGGATTAACTTCAATTAATAATGGGGCTTATGATACCAATCAGCACATTCACATAACATCTTTTGATACTAACGATAATTATTATCGAGATGGATTACAGATGTTAACTAATGTGGATAGTGGGTCTAACACGATTACAGGAGGTGTGATTGGAGCAGCATTTAACTTTTCTTCAGCATTCAATGGTGTAATGCAAGAGATTGTAATATACAATTCAAATGTATTATCGGACAGAGCAGGAATAGAATCTAACATTAACTCAAACTACAATATTTATTGGGATGGAAGCCAAACAGGTTTATTAGATGACTATCCTAATGCAGCGGCAGCGTACTCATTAAGAGCATTAAATAGTGCGTATACAGGTGCAGCGATTAAAGTTAGAAGGTCAAGCGATAATGCAGAACAGGACATTAAATTGCTTTATGATGGTAGCTTAGATACTACATCTCTACTTTCATTCGTTGGAGCAGGGGATGGGTTTATTACGACTTGGTACGACCAAAGTGGAAGTAGTAATAATATAACTCAATTAACAGCAACAAGCCAATCAAGAATTGTAATTGGTGGAGCTTTGTCTGTGAATCCGCAAAACTCTTTACCTGCTGCTAATGTTGGTGGTACTAATATATTTATGGAAACAACAACGGCAATAGCGACTAAAAATTTATTTAGTGTTGGTAAATTAAATGGATTAATTAACGCAAATTACATCACCTTTAGCACATCGCCATTTTCAGGAATGTATTATGGAGGAACAGGAGCGGCTCAAATACAAGGAATTGGGTTATTTGCGGTAGGTAACATCAACTCATTGACAGGAGAAGATTTAAATACTCACTTAGCTAATTTTTACCACAATGGAAGCAATTACTTAGTTAGTAAGGACTCTGATTCGTCAGTAGATTTAGGTTCTTTTGCTCAACTAAACACTATCAACATATTAGGTAGAAATTTAAATGCACCAACTTCATTTAATGGATTAGTTCAAGAAGTGATTATTTATTCAACAGGAGATGACTCTAATAACTCATTAATAAAATCTAACATTAACTCACATTACACAATTTACTAATGAAAGGATATCAATTTACAACAGAAGAAGCTGCTCAGGCAGCAATTACAAGTATTAATTTAGCAGCAGGACTTCCAAAGAGTCCCGAAGCTATTACTCGGACTTGGACAAG
>Ga0208767_1003095_pt1 | contig 12227 bp, 11 predicted proteins | sample VirMetDEL_Mar_21_FD_184514 | JGI IMG/M metagenome (GOLD analysis project Ga0208767, IMG submission 184514) | Aqueous microbial communities from the Delaware River and Bay under freshwater to marine salinity gradient to study organic matter... | ecosystem: Environmental > Aquatic > Marine >... | reverse complement strand
CTTGAAGATATACAAGAACTTGTAGACAGATACCAATAATATGAAATCAAAAGGATTAGGTGATTCAATAGAAAAAATCACAAAAGCAACAGGAATTAAAACCATGGTTGATACAGTTTCAAAAGGACTTAATATACCATGTGGCTGTGAAGGCAGAAAAGATGCTTTAAACACAATATTCCCATATAAAAACAATAAAAAATGATATTAGTAGCAATAGCACTTATAGAAGCAGTAGTTATAGTATATTTAGTTATGCTTCATACAGGAAAAATTAAAGATGCAGATAAAGATTTTATCGCAGACTCAGTAGAAACTAAGGTTGAAGAAATTCAAGTTAATGCTGTAAACAAATTAAACAGATTAAAAGCTGAATTAAAAGATGTAGCTGCTTCTATAAAAGAAGTTGGTAATCAATTAGAAGATTTACCAAAATCACTTAAAGGCAAAAGAGCCGGAAGAAAAGCAAATGTCAAAAAATAAAAAGAAATTAAAAGATACAGCGGTTGGTAAATTTTTAGCCGGTGCTGGATCTAATATAATCGGTAGTCTCGGTGAAGTTTTACCAGATAAAGGTGTACTTGGATTAGTTAAAAATTTAATTAAGAAAGACCCTGAACTACCAGCTGAAGACAAGGAAAAAGCATTAGCTTTGCTACATCAAGATACTGTGGAAATGCAAGAGGTATCAAAAAGATGGCAGGCAGATATGAGATCTGATTCCTGGCTTTCAAAAAACACAAGGCCATTAACATTAGTTTTCTTAACTATTTCAATGGTCTTATTAATATTTATAGACTCAACCGGTTTAGACTTTGAAGTTGACGGTGGCTGGGTTGATCTTTTAAAATCACTTCTTATTACAGTATACGTAGCATATTTTGGATCGCGTGGTGCTGAGAAGTTCAAAACAATACAAAACAAATAAACAATGCCTAAAATTTCTACTTATTCGCTAGATACTACTATAACTGATAACGATAGTTTATTAGGAGTTAATGCAGCAGACGGTACAACAAAAAGGTACTCAATGTCTGGTATAAAAGCTGCTCTTTTAGAAGGAGCTGATATAACTGCTGTGATTGCGGGTACGGGATTATCGGGAGGTGCTACATCAGGAGATGCAACTCTTACTATAGATAGTACAGTAGTTACAAAAACTGGGACACAAACACTTACCAATAAAACTCTTACAACGCCTGTAATTTCATCTATATCAAATTCAGGTACACTTACTTTACCAACATCGTCAGACACTTTAGTAGGTAGAGCAACAACAGATACACTTACAAATAAAACATTAACATCACCGTCTTTAGCTTCACCTGCGTTTGACGTAACTGAAACGGGTATAGCAAACGGGGATTTAATCCTTTTCTTAGACGCAACTGATTCTTCGGTTACTAAAAAAGAAGGATTAGATGACTTAGCAACATTATTTGCGGGTGCTGGATTAACATCATCAAATTCAGTATTAGCAGTAGGGGCAGGAACAGGTATTACAGTAAACGCTAATGATGTGGCAGTAGCAGGTGCACAAACTTCAATTACATCTGTTTTAAATACAAGTTTAGTCTTAGGTAGAGACGCTGACAATGATATTGATTTTACATCTGATAACATTATTACACTAAGAGCAGCAGGAGCTGATCAAATTAAATTAACAGATGGTGCTTTATCACCTGTAACAGACTCCGACGTTGATTTAGGGACATCTAGTTTGTACTTTAAGGATGCTTATATAGATTCTATCACAACAACAGGAAATGTGAGCATAGGTGGAACCTTAAGCGTTTCTGGTAATAACTTTTCAAATGTAGCAGATATAGGATTAGATAGTATATCAGCAGCAACCAACGATATAAATATTGCTTTAACTGATAATAGAGCTACAGCACTTACTATTAAACAAGGTAGTGATGCTTATATGATTTTTGATACTGCTAATTCAAGTGAATCAGTATCTATTGGAACAGGAATAAGCGGAACAGCAATAACAATTGGGCATGGGACATCTGAAACTACAATAGGTGATAACTTAGTGGTAACAGGTAATTTAACAGTACAAGGTGATACTACAACGGTTAACACTGCAACACTCAGTGTAGAAGACCCATTAGTAGTCGTAGGTAGCGGTAACAATTCATCAGATAGTGTTGATTTAGGATTATATGGATTATATGACACATCTGGTTCACAAGATTTATATTCAGGATTATTTAGAGATGCAAGTGATAGCGGGAAATGGAAACTATTTAAAGATTTACAGCCTGAACCTACAACAACAGTTAATACCAGCGGAACAGGATACGCAATAGGAACACTGGTTGCAAACTTAGAAGGAACAGTTACAGGTAACGCAAGTGGATTATCATCTACTTTAGCAGTAGCATCAGGTGGTACTAATGCAACATCATTTGCTGATAAAGCAGTTATTATATCACAAGATAGCGGTACAGATACATTAGCTGGTGTAGCAATGAGTACAAATGGTCAATTATTAATTGGTGGTACAAGTGGACCGGCAGCAGCAACTTTAACAGCGGGTAGTAATGTTACTATTACAAATGCAGACAATGCAATTACTTTAGATGTTAGTGCGGCGGGTGATGCTTTCAAAACAATATCTGTATCAGGTCAATCAGATGTAGTAGCAGATGGAACAGCAGATACATTAACATTTGCAGCAGGTACTGGAACAACAATAACAACAAATGCTGGTACTGATACTATAACTATAAGTGCTGGAACAAATACAATAGAAGTAGATGAGTTTACAGGAAACGGCAGTACAGCTCAATATACGTTAAGTACAGCGGCTGTTACTGAAAACAATTTACTTGTATACATGGATGGTGTTTATCAACATCATAATACATATGCAGTATCAGGAACTACATTAACTTTTGATACAAACGTACCAAACGGATCAAAAGTAGAAGCGTTCCACATGAGAACAATTAGTAATACTAATTTAGTACAATCAGCAGTAGCTGGAACATTAATGGATGTTAGTGGAGCAACAGGTGATGTAACATTTAATGTAGATTTATCTGAAGCAGCTGAAGCAGCAATAGCTGATGGCGATTATATGTTATTTTTAGATGGTGGTGCAACAGGAACAGCTAAGAAAGAAGCATTAGGAGATATAGCTACACTTTTTGCAGGTACAGGGCTTACAGCATCTAGCTCAGTTATAAATATGGATGCTGCTCAAACAGGTATTACATCAGTACTTAATACATCTTTAGTGTTAGGTAGAGATGCAGATAATCAAATTAAATTCGGAACAGACAACCAAATAATATTTGAGGTTAGTGGAGGAGACAACGTAATATTTAAAGCATCAGGTGAAATTGAAGCTACTACAGTAAATACAACTGGAGCTGCAACAATAGGGGGTAATGGATCATCTGGTGGTGTAACAATAAACGACGGATCAATACAAATTAGAACAGGTACAGGCAATGTAGCTGAAATGAGATTTTATTGTGAAACCAGTAATGCACATTATCAAACATTAAAAGCAGCATCTCATAGTGCAGGTAGTTCAGCGGCGTTAGTTTTACCTACAGCATCAGGTAATTTAGTAGGTACAGGTGATTCAGGAACAGTTGCAAGTGGAATGATAGCGGCAGACGCAATAACTGGTGCTAAGATTGCAGACAACGCGTTAGACTCAGAACATTATACAGATGGTTCTATAGACACAGCGCATTTAGCGGCAGATTCGGTTACAGGGGCAAAAATAGCAGATGACGCATTAGACTCAGAGCACTATACTGACGGTAGTATTGATACTGCTCATTTAGCAGATGGATCAATTACAGCGGCTAAGATTGCAGATGGCACTATAGTTGCAGCAGAAATAGCTGATAACGCAGTAACTACAGCGAAAATAAATGCTGATGCAGTTACAGGAGCAAAAATAGCGGATGATGCTATAAATTCAGAACATTATACCGATGGTAGTATTGACACAGCACATATTGCAGATAATCAAGTAACTCATGATAAATTAGAAAACAGATATACTGTTTTAAGTGCATTAGGAACTGGTACAAATCAAACTCTTGATTTTTCTGCAGCAACTACATTTACAGCTACAATGAACGGCAACGCAACTTTTACTATAACTAATCCAAAGCAAGGGCAAGTAGTAGATTTAATATTAGCAGGAAATCACACGCCAACTTTAGCGATGAGTGGTGCTACATTTAATAAAGCAGGAACTACAGACTATGATGGTTCCACAACAAACCTTATACAAATACTAGTAGCAGATGATGCTTCGAGTGAAATATTTTATTACTCAGTATCTCCAATAGCATCTGATACAACACCATAATAATATGAAAGCAATAGAAATAAACGGAACAATAAAAGTGTATAGCAATCTTCCTAATTCTTGGGAAGGAGTTATGGGTAATTTTAGCGGGTTATCAGATGAAGAAATAAAAGCATATGGGTTTTATGATGTTGTAACCCCTGATTATAACTCTACAATACAAAAATTATCAAATATATTTTGGGACGCAGATAATAAAGTATTTACTTATACTGTTTCTAATATTGAATTTTCTGAAACATTAGAAGAACTTAAAGAAGCAAAAATAAAAAGTTTAAAAAGAAATGGTTTAAATAGTTTAAGTGTAACTGACTGGTATGTTACAAGAAAAACAGAAAAAAACATTGATATACCCTCATCTATAATTACAGAAAGAGATACAATAAGATCGCAAGTGAACACAAAAGAAACTGAAATAAATAATTTAACAACTAAAAATGCTGTAGTAGAGTACAGTACTTCAATATGAGTTTAAATAAAAAACTTTTTACGGGAGGACCGCTTCCAGGTTTAACACTTGAAAATGCTTTTAGCACATTTCTTTATAATGGTAATAATAGTTCACAATCGCTAACTGGTCTTGGATTTAAGCCGGATTTAGTTTGGATAAAGCAGCGACATGACACAAACCCTCATCTGTTTATGGACAGCACAAGGGGGGCTGGAAAGATGTTAAACCCCTCCACAACAGATGCACAATCAGGAAACTCAGGTAATTTTATAGGATCTTTTGATAACGACGGGTTTCAAGTAAACAGAAATTATTTATCGTATACAGCGCATGATACCACTAATTACGGTATTGGAGATGCCGCTAAATATGTTGCTTGGTGTTGGAGGGCAAATGGAGGAAGCACTAGCACTAATACAGATGGAAGTATAAATAGCACAGTACAAACAAACACAGACGCAGGGTTTAGTATTATAAATTACACAGGGTCAGGGGGAGGAGACACCGTGGGGCATGGATTAACAGGAATTCCAAGGCTTATTATTTGCAAGTCTACTACTTGGGCAAACAACTGGAATGTATATCTGCATGACGGAACAAATTATTATAATGGATATTTAGACGGCAATGGATCTTTAGCTAAAAATGGCAGCAATACTCAAGTGGGACTTTCTAGTGGTTTACCTACTAGTTCAACAATTCTTACTAGTCATATTGGAACAAACAATAATAATTATGATTTTATGTTTTGGGCATGGGAACCTATACCTGGTTATAGTAAGTTTGGTTCATACACCGGCAATGGCAGTACAACAGGGCCAACAGTTACACTAGGTTTTGCGCCAGGGTTATTAATTGTAAGAAAAGTGGGAGGAGATAGATGGATTATAGCAGATAGTAAAAGAGATACTTCTAATCCAAATGATAAATTTTTAGATGCACAAGACCCGCATGCAGAAAGTACCTTAGGCTTAACTGGAGGTATTGATTTTTTATCTACTGGTTTTCAATTAAAAACTACAGATGGTGGAGGTAATGGAAATAATGAAGAATACATTTATATGGCTTGGAGAGAAGCACCTTAATAAATAAATAATAAATAAATGGCAACAACAAAAGTAACAGCTAACGTATTAGCGGATAATTCAATAACACAAGCAAAGCTTGCAGACGACGCGATTGGAGCAGCAGAATTAGCAGCCAACGCAGTAGTTAATGCATCGATAGCATCTGGAGCAGCTATAGATATGGATAAGCTTGATGGTGATTCACTTGCAAGCGCTATAACTGACTTTGCACAAGATGATCTTGTAATACTATCAGATACATCAGATTCAGGTAATCTTAAATCAATAACAACTTCAAATTTTGAAGATGCAATATTTGGTAATATAAGTGGCGACGTTACTTTAGCAGCAGGAGGAGCAGCAACAGCAGCAGCGGCACAAACAAATATAACTTCAGTATTAAACACATCACTTATACTTGGAAGAGATGGTGATAACCAAATAAAGTTTGGAACTGATAATCAAATTATCTTTGAAGTAAGTGGTGGTGACAATGTTATCTTTAAAGCCTCTGGAGAGATAGAGGCTACAAGCTTAGATATTTCAGGTGATGTAGATGTAGATGGTACACTTGAAGCAGACGCTATAACAGTTAATGGAGCTACACTTGCTGAAACAATTTCAGATACAGTAGGAGCTATGGTTGGTAGTAATACAGAAACTGGAATAGCAGTAAGCTACGATGATTCTGATAATACTTTGGATTTTGTTATAGGAGCAGGAGTTATAGTAAACTCAATGTTGGCAGATGATGCAGTAGGTGCGGACGAACTTGCAGCTAATGCGGTGGTTACAGCTTCTATTGCCGATGATCAAGTAACACAAGCTAAAATGGCAAATGATGCAGTAGGGGCTGATGAGTTAGCAGCGAATGCAGTGGTAGAAGCATCTATGGTAGATGATGCAGTAACAGCAGCAAAACTTGCTTCAAACGCAGTAGTAACCGCTTCTATAGTTGATGATAATATTACACATGCTAAATTAGAACCAAGATATACAACATTGGTTGCTAAAGGTACAGGAACAAATCAAACATTAGATTTTGCAACTGCTACAACTTTTACAGCGACTATGAATGGAGATGCTACTTTTACAATAACAAATCCAAAGCAAGGACAGGTAGTCGATCTTATAGTTGCAGGTAACCACGCATTAACACTTGCAATGTCAGGTGCTACGTTTAATAAAATAGGAACAGTTAATTACGACGGCTCTACAACTAATTTAATACAGATTGTTGTTGCCGATGATGCATCAAGTGAGATATTCTACTATTCAGTTGCGCCTATAGCGTCAGATACAACACCATAATAAATAATATATGAAAGCAGTAAATAATAACGGAAAAATAAAAGTATACGCTTCAGTGCCAGATTCTTTTCACTCTTCTACAGGTGTGCATATGAATGCAACCAAAATGTCAGCAGAAAAGTTAAAGGATGCAGGAATGTTTGATGTTGTAATAAGTGATGACTATGATGAAAGAGTTCATACACTGGGTGAAATATATTTTGATTCACCAAACACTGTATTTAAAAAGGATTTAGTTGATAAAACATGGACTGAAACTTTAGATGAATTAAAAACAAAAAGAATAAACCACTTTAAATCACATGTTAATTCTAAATTAGCTAAAACGGATTGGTATGTTATTAGAAAAACAGATAACAACGATGCAATCCCAAGTGATGTACAAACAGCAAGAACAAATTTAAGAACACAAGCAGCAACTGTTGAAACAGAAATAAATGCTTTAACAGAAAAAAAAGAAGTAGTATTATACGATTTTCCTAATATTTAATTAAATGAGTTTAAATAAAAGATTAATGTCTTCTCAACCCGCTCCATTTGTGGCGAGTGGAAACTTTGGTATTCTTACTTGGACTGGTAATAATTCAAACAGCAGAGCTATTACTGGGCTTGGCTTTAAACCTGACTGGGTTTGGATAAAAAGAAGAAATAGCAGCGAACCCCACGCTGTGTATGATAGCACAAGAGGTCCTAATAAACAACTTGAGGCTAACGACACTGATGCAGAGGCTACTAATAGTGGGGATTATTTAGGTTTACCTTCTTTTGACTCTGACGGATTTACTGTCGGTAACAACGGAGGTACTAATAGAAGTGGTAACACGTATGTAGCTTGGTGTTGGAAAGCCGGGGGAGGAACTACAAGTACAAACACAGATGGTGCTAATATAGATTCAACCGTGCAGGTCAACGCAAACGCGGGATTCAGTATAGTCAAATGGACTGGAACAGGTAATGCAGCTCATACTGTAGGACATGGATTAGGGGTGACTCCAAATATGGTGATTTCAAAAAATTTAGACGCAGCGGACACTTGGCAAGTATATCATTCAGGAGCAGGTATTCAAGCAGGTACATCAGGCACGTTACTTAAATATGGTGGTCATTTAGATTCTAATGCTGCTTTTAATACTTCAGCAGGTACACATGGAGCTTGGGATAACCCCTCATCTACTGCTTTAACCTTTAGCAATGGTAGTTCGTCAATTGACAATTTAAACACAAATAATGAGGATTACATAGCATATTGTTTTGCGGATGTTGATGGTTTTTCAAAATTTAGCGCATACGAAGGTAATGGTTCAGCAAATGGACCGATTATAGAAACAGGATTCGAGCCTGCGTTTGTAATGGTGAAAAATGTTACATCAAGTGGACAAGATTGGAGAATTTTAGATAATAAAAGGAATACAAGCAATCCAAGAAATTGTTATTTAAGTGCTAATACTGCTAATGCAGAAGAATGTCAATATAACCAATTTGATTTTCTTTCTAATGGATTTAAAGTAATAACAACTGATGGTTCATTAAATCAAGATAATTCTAAATTTATTTATATGGCATTTGCTGCAGACCCTGACGAAGTAGCGCCAACACTTGCAAGTAGTTTTAATATAGAAACTTATACAGGTACAGGTTCATCTCAAAGCATCACAGGTTTAGGATTTCAACCGAATTTTGTTTGGTTAAAGTCAAGAAGTTTTGCCGATAATCATTATTTACAAGATTCTGTAAGAGGTGCTACAAGAAGAATACATTCAAATTTAGATGTAGCAGAACAATCTCCTGATGCAACAAGATTCACTTCTTTAGATTCTGACGGTTTTACATTAGGTGGTGATGCTTCTGTAAACCAAAATAGTCACACATTTGTTGCTTGGGCTTTTAAAGCGGATGATAACGAACCAACAATCTTTAATGGTTCTGCAAGAACAGTATATAAATTTGAGGACAATGCGAATGATGTAACTGGGGCATATAATGCAACTGCTTCTAACGTATCTTATGTTACAGGGTATTTTAATAAAGCAGCAGAATTTAATGGTAGTAATAGTACTATGTTTCTTGCTTCAAGTGGTAGTAGTTTGGTTGATTATGATTCAGATTTTAGTATTTCATTATGGTTTAATGTTTCTTCTTGGGCTACTCAAGCTTCTAGGGATTTTTTATGGACTGGAGGTGGTACAAGAATTATAAATATAAACCTAAAAGGTTCAACTGGATTAGATGTTGATATTTGGAATTCAGGAAGTCATCTTGTTTCAACTACAGGTTTGTCTGAAAATACTTGGTATCATTTAGTTTTCACAAGAAGTAAAGCAAGCGGAATGAAATTATATATTGATGGTTCACTTGTTGATACTAATTTATACGTAGGTAACGCAGGTTCTTTAAGTGGAAAAAAAGATTCAATCGGTACATATTGGGATGATACAAGAAATAATTTTACAGGTAAAATAGACCAGTTTAGAATATATGATGGTGTAATAACTGATGATGATGTTACAGCTTTATATGCAGAAACTGCATCACAAAATGATGATTTAACTTTAGGTGGCCCACCTCAAACAATAGTTAGTGCAAATAGTAATGCAGGAATGAGTATTGTGAAATATGATGGGAGTGGTGTTTCAGGAAATGCAATACCACACGGATTATCGGCTTCACCAAATATGATACTTATAAAGTGTACAAGTGATGGTTCTACTAACTGGATAGTGCATCATTCATCTTTAGGAAATAGTAAATATCTCACTTTAAATGATAGTGTATCAGAAGATACATCTACTAACTGGCTTGTACCATCTGCAACTACTTTTGCATTAAATCAAACATTTGGCAATGCAAACACAAATGGCAGACAATACATTGCTTATTGTTTCCACGATGTTTCAGGGTATCAAAAGTTTGGAAGTTATACAGGCACAGGAAGTACAGGTAATGCTGTAACAGTAGGATTTAAGCCTGACTTTGTAATGGTAAAAGCAACAGGGGAAAATGAGCCTTGGTTTATATTAGATAGCAGAAGAGATACAGGTAACCCAAGAGATAATCGTATAATGCCAGATGCTACTACTGCAGAAGATGACGGAAGTGTGCACACTATAGATTTTGGTGCAACAACTTTTACATTGAACGGAACTACAGGTAATGGAACAAATGGTAATAATAAAACTTACATTTACTGGGCAATAGCTAAAAATGTACCAAGCAATACAACATTAGCGAATAGCTTTAAAACAGTACAATGGGATGGAGATGGTAGTACTAACGCAATTACAGGTTTAGGATTTAGACCTGATTTAGTATGGTTAAAAAATCAGGAAGCTACCACTTATTATAATTTAAGTGATAGCGTAAGAGGTGCTTTAAAATATTTACCAAGTAATGCAGACACTATAGAAGAAACAACAGTAGACTCATTTAGATCATTTGATTCCGATGGGTTTACTGTCGGTTCAGCAAATGGTTTTAATAATGCTAATAAAAAATTTGTGGCTTGGTGTTGGAAAGCTGGTAATACTTGGCAATCTAATTTAGATGGTTCAATTGGTAGTATTATAAACGCAAATACTGGAAATGGATTTTCAATAGTTAAATATACTGGAACTGGAAGTACTGCTACTATTGGGCATGGGTTAGGGGCAACTCCAGAGTGGATTGTAGTAAAAGCAATAACAGCTACAGATAATTCAAATTGGGCAGTATATCATTCAAGCGTAGGAAATACTAAAGCATTAAAGCTAAGCACAAATGCTTCTGAAGACGATCAAGATGGATATTGGAATGACACGTCTCCAACTTCCAGTGTATTTACAGTAAAAAATTATGCAGTGGTGAATCAAAGTGGTAAAGAATATATTGCTTATTGTTGGGCACCAAAGTCTGGTTTTAGTTCTTTTGGAAATTATACAGGTAATGCTACTGCAGGCAGAAATATAACTGTGGGATTTCAACCTGATTGGATTCTTACAAAAAGAACTGATGCAAATGACAATTGGAGATTATATGATAGCGTTAGACAGCACTCTAATGCTTTTGACTTACCCGCTTATATTAATGATGCTAGCGAAGGTATTTACGGATCAGGTGCGGCTAACAATACAGGTGTAACAGGAGTAACATCAACAGCCTTTACTTTAGGTAATGGTAATTTATCAAATGGAAATGGGCATGAATATGTATATATGGCATTTAAACACAATTAAAATTAAATTAAATTAAATAAATAAATTATGAGTAAAATTAAAAAAGAACAATTAGAGGAGTTACAAAAAATAAACAATCTTATTACAGAAATTTCAAATGAAATATCTAAGAACACGATAACAAATCATAAGTTATCACATCTTCATCTACAACAAGAAATAAGATTAAATGAATTAAAATTAGAACTTCAGGAAGAACACGGTAAAATATCAATTGATCTTAAAACTGGAGAAATAGAAAAACTAGAAGAAGATGAGCAAGCTGATAAGAAAGATTAGTATTGGTAAAGACTACAAGACAGATGCAATGCACTATGCTGTAGGTCAAGAAGTATACGGGGGTCACACTATATGTGATATATTAGAAGAAGAAAATAAATTCTGCATATACATTAAAAAGAATAATGATATATTACCATGGAAAGATTTTAATAAAAACATGGGAATATCTGTAGAATATAATCTTGAATACTAATGAAACCAATACATACTTTTTTAATAACACCAAAAAAAGAAAGATACGACAATATTAAAAAGGTCAATGATACAGAGTTAATATTAAATTCTGGTATAACTGATCATAAATTTGTAAGTCGTGAAGCTGTAATACATGAAACACCAATAATAGATGGCAAGCATTTTACTAGAGGCACTGAGCTTTATGTGCATCATAACATATTTCGTCGTTGGCATGACGTTAGAGGTATTGAAAAAAACAGCAAAAGTTATTTTAAAGATAATCTATATTTTTGTGAACTCGATCAAATATTCCTTTATAAACATAAAGGCAGCTGGAAAGCAAATCAAGGCTATTGTTTTATAAAACCATTAGCAAGTGAAGA
>Ga0208767_1003092_pt1 | contig 12235 bp, 6 predicted proteins | sample VirMetDEL_Mar_21_FD_184514 | JGI IMG/M metagenome (GOLD analysis project Ga0208767, IMG submission 184514) | Aqueous microbial communities from the Delaware River and Bay under freshwater to marine salinity gradient to study organic matter... | ecosystem: Environmental > Aquatic > Marine >... | reverse complement strand
TTAAGATTTTTCCGACACTATATCTATAAATAAGGAGTGAGAAAAATCTTAAGACCTAAAGAAAAGAAAATTAACAAGAATCTTAAACTTTTTATTTTTTGGCTACAGTTTTCTATTTAAAACAGATATCGAACGGATTTGCAGATTGTCCGGCAGACTGTGGGACTGTATTTTTCTGTTTAAACACTGGGTGATTATGCTGTGGTGTAAACCCTCTAAGTGCCTGTAAACCCATATTTTGGCTCTGTTTTTTTCTGTGGTTTTCTGCTGCTTGCATAAATAATGTTTTAGATTCATTAAAAGCCTTTTTTCTCTCTTCTTGTCTAATTTGTTCTCTATATTGGTTCATTTGTTGTGCTAATTGTGTCTGTTGTTGCTGTTTATTCCATAAACCATTTATAATTCTATCATAATCAATATTGGGACTACCTACAGATGCTACAGGTTGTCTAACAGGCTGTGGTACTGGCACACTAGGGAGAGGAGGCTGTCTTGTGTCAATAGAAGGTTCTTCTGGTATAGTTTCTAATGGTGCCGATTGTGGAGCCGATTTTTTAGGATTCTTAGCTTCTTTCTCAGCTTTCTTTTTGGCTTTTGATTCGGCTGCTAATTTTCTAATTCTTTCTAAATGGGCTGCCATTTTTGGCGTCACGGCTCTTTTTTGATTTGTTTTTCTATCTTTTTTACTTTCTTCTGGCTTTTGTAAAACTAATTCTTTCTTTTTAAATATTTGTTCTTCTTCAGGTTTAGGAGGCGGAGGGGGGGTTTCGAGTACTTCTTCTTCAGCAATAGGTTCAGCTGGATTTTTTAATTCAACATCTAAAAAAACATTTCGGTTATTTTTTTCCATTTTGTACTATCTACAGAGAAAATTTTTCTGTTATTCTTCTGTAAAAACAGATGTTCCTATACCAGATTCAGGTTCAGTCTTTGGGGCTGGGGCTCCACCAGATCTTGGTATTTGAGCTAATGCTTGTCCTATATCTGGATCTATTTCAGCCAATGCTCCTCCTTCACTTGTAAAGAATTGTTGTTGCAATTCAGGTGGAATATCAGCTCCAGTTAATAAATCTCTGTCATCTGGTATTTGAGGCAAAGCACCATGGCTTAATCCGATTCTGGCTTGTACTTCAGCAATAATATCTTGTATTGGATCTAAATCTAATCCGGCTTGTTGATATTGATCAATTATATTTAAATTTTGTTCCATAGACATAATATTTTGAGCTTGAACTAAAAATTGAGAACCTTCTGGAGTTGCAAAGAATTCTTGTCTCTCTCTTGGTGTCATATTTTCAATATCATAATGACCAATATATTGAGATAATTGATTTAATATATTACTATTATCACCTTCTGGATCTTGCAATGCCGCTATTCCTAAACCTCTTAAATCTGACACAGTCTTCATTAAATTATTTACTTTTTGTGGTTGTTGAGATTGAGCCATACTTTGTAAAATAGAATATGCCGCTGTTTGTCTTGCCCATATTGGTGCCGGTGGTTGTTCAGGTTTAGGACTCATATTAGTTATTTCATATATCACAGTACTTTGATCACCCAAAGCAGATGGTACACTATAATCATTATTAACTATTTCTGTTGTCACCTCAGTTAAAACTCTATCTTCTTTAGCATAAAAAGTTAACATTCCCATTGATAATATAAAATCACCTTGAATGAATGTTTTATTTATAATTGATATCCCAGGTAGTCTTCCTTGATTATTCAAAGAATAATTTGGAGATTGTATTAGATTACTTAATATTACCATATGTCCGTGATTTAATTTTCTAGGCAATTCAGAAGCTGTTATAAAATCACTTTGAGTTTGGACAGTAAAACTTAGATATAAATTAGCATCAGGGTTCAGAGTCACTGGGACAGTTTCTTGGTTAACTAATGTTGTTGATCCTTGTGTATTTGGCAATCCCATTGATCTACTTGAATTACTTAGCAACAGACCACCTACAGATCCATAAGTGTCTGTAGCATTGTCATATCTAACTTGAGAAGCTTCGGTATTAAATGAATTAGATTGGCTATTTAATGAGTATGGATAATATATATAGTCTCCCCATCTATTTACAATTTGATTTGAATTACCGTGGTTCGGAGTTATTCTTTGAATATGGGAGTTAATTCCAGCACTATTTTCTGGAGGAGGGATTGAAGAAAGTATAGCATCAGATGAACTTGTTTCAGCAAAATTTGTAGATAAAAATTTTGTTGTTATAGATGAAAAATTATAATTTGAATTATTATCTAATTTAATTGTTTTTTGATATATAGTTTCAGAAACTCCTAAATTACCATATTGTTCAGTTAATTTATATTTTCTATCTTTATATTCTATTCCTAAATCTTGGGAAGTATATCCAAGTTTTTCAAAAAATCTTCTACCTACTTCGTCAACCGCTTTTAATGGATTGATTCCATTTGTAAAATCTACAGTTGTTATATTATCTATTACTTCTTGAAAAGTAAAAGTACCTTGTGGATATTGAGGTCTACACCAATTTGAAACATTATTGCCTCCAAAACTGTCGTGGTTATGAATTCCTATTTTTCTATTACCATAAAATATTCTTGCAGATATATCACCTCCAGTATTGTCAACAAATGGAGAAGTATATGGTTGATGAAAATATTGAAAAGTAAAAGCCGATATATCTGTTTGATATGCTAATGTCATATTATCACAACCTACATAGCAACTGGCTTTTGCTCTTCCATAATTATTATCAGCATCATTTTCAATATATCTAACTGGATATTCAGTAGATGTTGATCCAAAATAAGCAGGTGTATCAGCAGCGGCTGGATCTGGTGAACCTAATTCATATAATTTATAATTCTTTTTATTGGGAGTTGAAGTGGATTTAATATCAATTAAAGTTGTTCCATCTAAAGTTTTCTTGCCTGTTACTGGAGGAGTAGCATTACTATCATTTACATTACCAATATTTTGAGCATCAGTAGCAATTGTTTTTAGAGGAGATCTGTCTGGATTATTACTACTACTTTTTAATGGATCATAATTTCTAATAATTGTATAAAAGGTTCTGAAGAAAACATTAAAATATTGATAAGTTTGTCCTACTTGATTTATAGGCAAAAGGGACATAAGTTCAGTTGCTACATAGGTTGAATTTTCATCTATTCCTAATTTACCTACACAATGCCCAGGTTCTAAACCTCCACTATTTGAATAAACATTAAAATTTTTTATATATTCACCACCTGTCCCAACTTGATTATTAGATCCATAAACTGGGATAATAAATTCATTTTGAAGTAAACCGCATTGATCAGCTGATAATATATATTCACCTGTGGCTAAATCTCTTGCCCCAGTTAATTTATGAGATTCTTTAGTCCACCAAGCACCTATTGCAGAAGGGACAGAAAAGTTTTGTGGGATCTTAAATGTTTTTTGAGTTAAAAATTTTTCATATTCCCATACTTTTTCACAACCAGTACAAGTTGAAGTTTGAAAATCAGAAGTTCTAAAAATATAATTATTAGCTTCAGAAAAAGAAGTTTCAATTAGTTCAGAAAAAGCCCATTCATTCATTCCCTGTGCAAAACCAGCATTATTTAAATAATTTGTTTGGTCTTTGAAATTTAAATTTTTATCTGCTAACATTTGATTAGCGTGAGTCAAAAAATAATAACCACCATTGTTATAACTTTTCAAAGTATTACCAGAAACACTTGTACCATTATAGACACCTTCCCAATCTTTCGAAGTTAATAAAACATCTTTATTGGGGTCATAATCAGCATAGAAATTTTGAGTTGCTGTCATACCTATTGAACCAGAATAAGTATCAGTTGTACCAAAACCCCATTTAACTTCCATTAAATCACAAAAAGTAAAATCATTTGATAACCAATCCATTGCAATATTGGTATTATTTTGAACATTATATATTGTTGGGTCAGCATCAAATCTGGCAGAAAGTTTGGCATTCCATCCTGCTATATTTGAATAAGTAACTCCACATTGCATTGTATGAATATTTCTACACTTTATATTACATACATAATTGGTACCATCATCGTGCCAATAATTTACATATATATGTTCTTCAATTGGATTACCTGCACCATTTGTATATTGTAGTTTTACATAAGTTTGTGGTAAAGTATTTACATCTTGTCCTAATCCATTCCATTTAGCTTTTGTTATTTGGAATTGCAATTGGTCACTACCGTCGTTAAATTTTGTAAAATCAGTATCAGCTCCAGCTATTTGAGCTTGAAAAGTTACAGAGCTTTTGGTATTTTTATTATTAGTTATTTGTAAAAATGCATTTTCAGAATGTAAACTAAATGTAGCATTTAAATTATTAAAAGTATCATAAAATGGATATTCTCCGTTTGGTTTAAATAAACCATTATAAGCTGTAGCACTTATGAGTTCATTACCTAATGGTATATCATCTGAATTTTCTATGCCTAAATTTTCCCATACTGGAGGATATACAGCTTCATAGCCTTCAAAGGCTGTATTATTATTATTTCTATCTAAAGAAGTTAAAACACCTACAGCATTATAATTTAATTGAGACCTCGAAGTTCTATTTAATAAATTTCCTATACCTATTATGTACCAAGGATTTTGAGCTATTCTCATTTCGAATTGACCTAAACCAGATAATGAAGCTCTTGTTAAAGTGGAACCTTGTGGAGCTGACGCTCTAATACCTCCTATATTATCAACAAGTACAACTAATATATCTATACCTGAATTAGAACCATCAGCATTTCTTAATCCTAATTGGTCGCCGACTTTGTATCCGACACCTCCATTACTTGTAGCATAAGAAGACCAACTTGTTCCTGCTCCATCAATTTCTACATTTATAAAAGCACCTTCACCAGTCATAGCATTTCCATCCTCTCTGGTTATATTTACAGCTTCTAAGGTTTGGAAAGAATTTGGTGGATAACCAGTAATTGAACCTGTACCCATAAATGCATAAGATTCTAAAACACCTTTGTATGGAACACTTCCATCATAATTAGCATTAGCACCTAAAATCATTTTTACATATCTGTCATATTGAACACCATCAATATTTATACCTGCACCAATATTATAAGTAAAACCTATGGTATAAACTCCAGACCAATATTTGCAAAGGTCATCTTGTAAAGTATTAAAAGTAGCTGTGTCTGGTATATTTCCACCATCACGCATTCCGAAAGTTAAAGATATAGCCATACCATTTGAGAATTGATTTAATGGATTTTCCATTATTGTTAATTCTTCTCCGTATGAATCAATAATAGTTTTTGTTGTATATGGGACTTCTAAAACTGTGTATCCAGTTGTTTGAGATAATTTAAATGGATATGAAAAAAATTGTTGTTTTGATTTAACTAATTCAAAACTTTCTCCCTGTCCAGCTTTATGAAAAACTCCAGATGCGAATTCATCCTCTTTATTTTGCATTACATCTCCACAACTTAACCTAACATCTTCTTCCATTTCTGGAGGGTTATTATAAATAGAAACTACTTGTCCGTTTTCAGCTGTATAGCTTCTATTTTTAAAATTTCTTCCATAGCAAAGGTTATCAGAAACATCAAAAGTTTGAGCCCATCTATATATAGGAGTTCGTTGATAATTATATCCTTGATCAAAAAAACTTTGATTAAATAATTGTCCATTTGGGCCCACAGAAATTACTTCAAAAACTAAGTTATCATTATCTGGTGCACTACCTGGACTTGTAAAAGTTATTGTATCTCCAACAGCATAGTCTTGTCCAACAGCAGATATTACATAAGCATTAGGCACACCAGAAACATTAGTAACTGTATAATCCGCAATAGTACAACCACTTCCTCCGCTAGAACCACTAACAGAAAATGAAACTATATTACCATCAGGGACACTACCTGGGTTATTTATAGTTATATATTTTACAGCACCTAAATCATCACAGATTGCATTACCAACAAAACCACCTATATTGCTTGAAACTTGATCACCAGTTTTATAATTTTTACCAGCATTTGTTATATTTAAATTACCTTCACATATAGCACCATTTGCACTAACCGAAGTTATATTTATTTCAAAACCTGAACCACCTCCATCAGTAGTACTTGTTATATTATTAGCAGTTGCGAATTTTTTGCCTCGGTTTAAACATCTTAATTGATTACCAAAACTTGAATGAGCAATATAATCATAAGAAGTAGTTTTACCATTTGTACCATCATTAACAGTATATAATTGAGTTAACATAGTATGGGCATTATCTTGTTGATCTCCTTCTGGGATAAATTGTATAATTTCAGAATCCATACCTCGCATATCAGTAAATGAACTAGCAACTCTAATTTGAGAACCTTTCCTAACTGTTATAGGTTCTTTTAAAACTGTTGTCCATTTGTTATTAGATTCATTTTTAAAATCAGCCAATTTACAACTACTTTCAATAATTTGAACATCTGGAGGTTCAGTAAAATTTAAATTAGACATAGCCGATTGAACCGCATTTTGCTGGGTCATCGATGGAGGCATCGGCATATTTTGTGGCAATTGTCTATTTGTTCTACTCATAGTTTTTATAAATTATAAGTAGAAAATTAAATCAAAAATTAACTTTTCATAAAAGTTAAAACAAAACCTTTTTGATATAACTTTTTTCTAAAAAGTTAAGCATCCATTGTGTCTACCATACCATTTCTAATTTGAAGTATCTTAACAGATTCTACAAAACATTCAACTGTATGAGCGGAACCGTCTGGTGTTGTAGCAGCAGCACCATCATAAGTTAACTGTAAAACAATAGGAGTTGAACCAACTCTAAAACCGGCATTCTGAGGATTTATGCCTCCCTGTGGCCCATATTTACTTAAGTCAATTCCAAAGTATCCTTGTGTTCCGGCAACCATATCTCTTGCTTGAGGTTTTGATAAAACAGCAGCATCGGCAACAGTACCACCAATATCTACACTGTCGGCATTAAAATCATTTGCTGAAACAGCCTGATTCCATAATTTATTATAATCAAAAGAATTTGGGAAAACATATATAGGATATTGTTTAGCCATTGATAAATAATTATATTGCTGAGAAGCGGTGTCAACTGGTTGATCAAAAATAAATAAATCATTTACTAAACAATTCCATTTCATATTTTTACCTCTTTCAGATCTGCATCTGCCGTTACCTCTATCCATGGCTGTTCTTGCACCATTTACCACATTAGCAGTTCTTAAAGAAAAATATATTTTCATTAACAATTTACCTTGAAATCCTAAGAAAACATCGGTTAATTTATTAGCATCAGTATAACCTGGGATTACTTTAACAATCTGGGATATTTCTCTGTATGGAATTGAGATGCCTTGAGCCATGGCTTCCATTATTCCTGCTTCAACCTGAGGTTCATAAGTTAAATAGTCTAAGTACATAAGTGGATTCTTAATAGAAATATTTGTGTTAGCTAAAGCATCAGTTGCTTTAATATTAAGAGCGACTTCGTTAAAATCTGTTTCAAAATCTACTTCAACTCTAACTTCTTCTTTCAAAAATTTAATTGGGAGCTGTATTCCACCTTTAAGTGCTGGGAATAAATCAGAAAGTAGTATAGTACCTTCCCAAGCAGCGTTATCAGTACCGGTTGTTGAAAAAGAACCTAAAGCTCTAGTTACTCGGTTAAAAGTTGGTGTAGCTGTTGAAACATCAGATGAAAGTTTAGCAACACCAGTTTGAGGGGCTGTACCTTCAAAAACATAGTAGCCGTGCTGTCCACCAAGTTTTACATCTTCAACTTCTTCTAAATGATCTGGGTTTGTTGATATTTTATCAATATGAACAACTTGAGCAACATCAGGGTTCTGGAATAATAGTCTACCACCGACATACATTCTGGCTCTTCTTAATGAGTTTAAACAACCAGAAAAGTTCTTTAAACTAACTCTTTGATTGTTTGTTAACTTGGTGGCATCATATCCATCCCAAGAAACAGACCAAACAAGAGATGAATTATAATCTAAAACAGAACCAAGCTTTGGAACAACAAAAGTTACAGTATTATTTGAAAAAGCATTAGGAGTTAATCTAACAGTATTTAAAGAAGTATTCTGGTTCTCGTTTTGAGCTTGATTTTGTAAAAGTACACTTGGAATATTTATCTCGGAATTCATAGTTTTATATTATAATAAATTATTTTTTTTTCATAAATTATAATTTTTTTAATAAAACTTAACAAAATTAAGCACTAGCAACACCCATTGGAGTTACAACTAAAGTCTTTTTATCTAAATAGAAACTATACATAGCATAAGGTTCTGTTTGAGCTGGATTAGCTGTGTCTTCTAATTTAGTTTGAATATCGTACGAAATCACACCGGAAACATCAATTCCTGTGCCAGTTACTGGGCCATAGTTTACACCGATTGAATAATGTCCTTCATTTTTATTTTTTGCTACACCCTTAAGGTTCTCAGGAATTACTTGAGTATAATGGATATCTTTTTGGTTTCTGAATGAATCTAAAGCATCATTAAGAATTTCAGGCTGAGTTGTAGCTCTATTTCTTTGAGGTTGGTTTCTATCTTTAATATCAACAATGCAAGTCTTTTCCATAGGATATTTCTGTCCATTCATTAAATCAGTAAGTTCATATAAACCAGAATCTAATAAAGCAAAATTATTTTTTGTTCTATCATTTATTGCCTGAGTTGGTTGAAAGTTATGAACCGAACTTAATAAACTTCTCATATTAAGTCTGTGTGCAATAGAAGTAAAAGTTGAATCAAGTACAGAGTAAATTGAAGTGTAAGCCATATATTCTACAACATTCTGTGGTCTTTGAGAATCAGCCATAATTTGTGGAGCAGATTTATATAAAAGTGGGAGAGTAAGGTTAACATCGAATAAATCATATTTCATTGTTGTTGGAACATCATCTCCATTAAATAAGAAATTAGATTTTTGTAAAAATATTGAAAGTTCCATACCTCCAACAGCATTTAAATCTAAATCTTCAGAGAAAAATAATCCGCAATGAATAGGAATAGAACAGTCAAGTAAATCATAGGATTTACCGGTGGCGGTTCCAGAAGTTATAAGCTGTCTTCTCATATAGATGGCTTCAACATTATTTTCTAAATCTGGATCACAACCTTGAATTTTCATTGCATTGTATCTACCATATCCAATAGTTCTGTTTTGTAAATTATGGTTTGAGAACATTTGTTTTGGCGAATATAATGAATCATATAATTGAGAATTTAATCTGCCATAGTTATGTATCTGTTCTAAACTTGAACCATATCTTCTTGAGTTTATTAAAACTTGATCAATAATTCCAGATAATCCAATTCTTTGATCAATGTTAATATCATCACCAATTACTATAGGAGTGGCTGCATCTTTTGTCACCCTTAATCTAAAGTTGAGTCTTGCTTCTTTTAAATTACAAGTAGCTTGAGTATCGGCGACAGAAAATCTAATAATTGGTTGAGAATTTTCAGGGGAATAGCCACTAGAACTATTATTGCTAGGACTTAATTTAATGTATCGCTTTTGTTGAACGGCAATCGAATTCATTATTTTTATAATTTATAAAAAGAAAAAAATAATAAATAATAAAATTTTTTTAAAAATTAGTAAACCATACTTAAGCCAAAACAGTTAATCCAGCTTCACCTACAACAATTCTGTTAATATGTCTAACATAAGAAACTACATCAAGAGGTACATCTGGGTCAGCAACATCGTTATATTCTAAGTAAATTCTAAGTCCAGCATCTAAGTTAACACTAGCTCCGTGTTTAGCTAAAGCTCTACCAATTACAAAGTTCTGTTTAGTCTTAAGTAAACTTCTAACAGGCAATTGAGAAGAATTCAAAGCTTTTTCTAGTTCGACAATGTGCTGTGCTGAAAAGTGTAAACCACCAAGGAACTGGTCAAGTTCTACAGGGACATTAGGATAATAAGTTTCTCCGATTTGCCATCTATAATTTTTGAGAGATTTAAACTGTCCATTTAAGTTTCTATCAGTTGCACCATTGTTTGTAAATGCTGGAGCGTTTTGAACTCTTGGGACAGATAAACAAGAAGTTGCTCTACTAACAAAAGAAGGAATTTCAACAGTCTGTTGTTTAATTCCACTTTGTACAGTGGCTTGATAAGCGGTGTAAACTGGGACATCAATTTCTAAACCTTCGGCTACAACTTTTCTTGTCATTGCTTCAATATATTGAGGTGGTGGTCTAACAACTCTTAACTGAAGGTCAGCTCTTTTAACAACGAATCTAGTATCTGCTTTTACTGCTTCATTACCATCAGTACCTTTGGTTATTACGAATAGTTTTGATGGGTCTTCAGTAGCGTCTGTCGCAGTTCCGAATGTTATAGTGATTTCACCATTATCATTATCCTGAGAAAGAGCAGTAATAGGATGATCAGCACCAGTTAAAACATCTGGTGTATTATCAACGAATCTAATTACCTGTCCAATAGCATAAGGAGAATCAGCTAAACAAGTAAATCCAATAAATTCTTTTGGTTCAATTACTAATTGTGTAGTACCAGTTCCAATTGAAGCACCTTTAATTTTTACTACAGCTTTAGTTGATGGGAGTACTTTGAGAGCATCTTCATTTTGAGAAACTAATCTAATTTCAACAAGTAAATCACCAAGTACAATAGATGGAACTAATTCTTTTAAAGCCATAATTCCAATTCCTTCTAAATTTAATTCGAATTTACAATTTTTAGCAGAATTAGCAATGCTTGTAGAAGCATCGGCATTAAGAGACTGTCCATTTAAGCAACCATTTGTTACAGTTTTACCTCCATTATCTGGGGGATTCCATCCGGTACCTACACCTGGATCATATTGGACAATATAGTCATTTGAGCCATCTTGTACAGCCATTCTTTGTTTGATTGAAAGAGATTCAGTATAGTCTTTGATAAGTTTATTTAAAGTAGCATAATTAGTAGTTTCTAAAATTGTTGTACCATTTTGAGAAACTCTAATCATATCAATTAAAGAATTAACAGAGTCAACAAAACCCATTTTATAATTCATATTTTCTACAGCAACCTCAAGTCTTAAATTAGAATTATGAGCATCCCAAAAACCTATGGATCTCGGGATAGTAAATCTGATTACTTGTCCAGCTAAGAAATTAGTCTGATTATCGGCTGGAGAAATAATCTCATAGTTTTGCAATGGCATTTGATTTGAGACTTTGTACATAGTTTTATATTTAATTGAAAGAAAAAAATTTTTAATATTGTTTTTTTCTTAAAATTATTTAATGATTTCTATTTTAATTTCACTAATAATTATTGCTGGTATAGGCACAACTATTAAATTATTACTTTAGTACCAAGTATAGATCTTTATTTCATTTTCATTATCATAATTTCTATTATATTCTGAAACATCATTGTACATTTTACCAACTGTTTCTATAAGTTCTTTTTGATATTCTACAGTCATCTCTTCAAACTCTTCTAAATCTTCATCAGATAAAGCATCGTAAATATTTCCAAGTGTTGATTCACAGTACATAAATGGCCCTCGTAGATTATCTTCTTCATCATATTCATCTTCTCCGTAGCAATTGTAAACCAGCTCTTCATCTTCTCCAACATATTTTTCAAGCATCGCTACAACCTCAGCACCACGGATATAATCAACACCATTATATTTTACATCAACTTCTTTTTCATTTACTTGCTCCATGGTTCCTCTTTTGTAAAAGTTAACAATCCAGTCAAGTCCCATATTGTTTATTATTATATATATATCTCAAAATCAGATTTCAATTTTTTTTTGAGTATTAGAAATGCATTGAACCACCTCCCATACCTTGAGTTGTGAAAACTGGTGCAGCCAAAGAACCAAACTTAGGCATATTGGCTCCGACTTTTTCAGCGAATTGATCAGAACTAATTTGAGCTTCTAAACCAGTCATTTTTTGTTGTCCTTGAGAAATTAAAGCTCTAACCTTTGCGTATGGATCAGTTGGATCTTGATCTTCAGCAATGCCTTTTGCCGCTTCAAATAGACCAATGCCACCCATGACCGGCCCCAATATATCTCCAGCAAGTCCTAAGAAAGAACCTAAGCCCCCAAGTAAATCAGAACCGGTTATATCACCAAGCATAGAAGTAGCTTTTTCTCCTAAATCAGAAGCCATTTTACTTGCTTGATCTGTTAAATCACTAATATTATCTTCAACA
>Ga0208767_1003091_pt1 | contig 12236 bp, 18 predicted proteins | sample VirMetDEL_Mar_21_FD_184514 | JGI IMG/M metagenome (GOLD analysis project Ga0208767, IMG submission 184514) | Aqueous microbial communities from the Delaware River and Bay under freshwater to marine salinity gradient to study organic matter... | ecosystem: Environmental > Aquatic > Marine >... | reverse complement strand
CCTAGAAAAAACACTTTAAAGTCCATCATAGTTCGCAAGCACCTCCTACGCAGGCTAGTTCTTGACTGCTGGTTGTAACATCCTCTACCTCTACTATAGAGTCCCAATCTAGTTTATCAGGCATTGCTTTTGACAATTCCTTGTATTCCTCCTTGCCAATGTCCTCGTAAGGTGCTGATTCGTATGAATGTGCTTCATCTGCGCTAGGCAGAAACGATACGCCAGACATAAGGTCAAAGTTTTTCCAGACCCAAGCGCCGACATCCATCCACTCTTCTTCCTTAACGTAGATCGTAACAGATGGCTTATGCTCGCACCAGTGTACTGCAAAGCGCATCCACACCTCTAAGTGATCCAAAGCGCTCAGGTCATGCCTAGTAACAGCACCCTTTGGAGACATCTGGGGGAAGTCAAATACCCACGCCTCTGTATTATACGGATCAGTGTGGGCAGGAAAGCCAGCATCAATCATTGCTTGACTAAGCGGGTCTTTCTTGTCGTTCCTTACCCTACGAATTAGGTAGTCGTTGTAACGAGGATGAATCCCGCTGCTGCTATTTACAAGTTGGCTAACCGTTCCAGATGGCTTGACGCATGTGATTGCAGCAGACTCAGGTATGTCCAGCATCTTGGCGTACTTCTTGTTGACCTTTATCGCTACCTCCTTTAGGTCATTTAATTCAGAATCAGTTGCAAGCATAAGAGCATTGCAGTCCATGATTCCAGTTAAACTAACCCCAAGAAGACGCTCTTCCTCAGTATTACGCTTCCACGCTGGAGATAGATACCTAAAGTCAGTGAGGGTAGACTGCATTGTACCTATGATCGTAGCAATCTCAATCTTCTTCTTGATTGTTTCTAGCGTGTCATCAGCCCTACAGACTACCTCGCTAAGATTACAGAACTGTTTAGACCTTAGTATGATCTCAGAACATGGATTACACCCAAAAGCGTAAGAATCGTCTCGACGATCTGGAATTATTTTCTTTGCCGCTTCTCTATTAAAGATGCCTCGCTCACCACTACGACTCTCGTAAAGAGACTGCCACTCACGCATAAAGATTCCCATGTCGGGCTTCTCAGTATAGCAAACGCTATTGTTAGACAGGGCGCGTTGCGGGTTCTCCATCCACCACTGACCAGACTTGGCGTGACGCATTCGCTCATCAGTGAGGTTGGACAGAGAAATCATGGCAGAGCGCCTTACTCCACCCACTACAATAGACTCGCCAATAAAGCACATCAAGTCGTGACACTCGATAGAGTTTAACTTGCGCCCTGCTGCGCCTCTAAATACAGATACAAAGTGCTTGAACATTTTATCCAGAGGATCAGGGCCAGACGCTCTACCACCAAATGTCTTTAGCCTAGCCCCTGCTGGACGCAGTTTAGACAAATCCCATGTGGGAATCTGCCCAGCATATAACAAAGAAACAAGTTCCTTCAAGGCTTTAGCCCAACCTATCTTACTGTCCGCCACAACGATAACAGTATCGGAGTCATGGAACTCGTCGGCAACATCAGGAAGCATGGAGATAAACTGTCGCTCCACAGAGAACCCTACACCAGTACCACACATTAGTATGTAAGCAGTCTCATCAAAAGCCCTAGGAGAGTCAACAGCAAGATACGCGCAGTTGTACCCTGCCACGTTGTCACGATCTAAAGCCTCGCCAGCAGTCATCAAGCATCGCATAGAAGGCATAACATCCATATCAATGATCGCCTTCTTTACCTTGGAAAGGTTTATGTCGCTACGTTTCTCAAAGAAATCAATATATCGTGTGACGGTTTCTTCCCAAGACTCCCTGCGTTTCTCACTGTCTAAGTATTTAGCATACCTAGATTTGTGGATAAACTTTTGGTACTCGTTCATGCGGCCTTCCTGTTGTATTCTTCTACCCAATCCTTAAGTTCATCCTCGTACTTCACGGCCATGATCTTATCGTAGCCTTCAGGCGTTGCCCAATGTGCTGGCTGCTTGTTCTGGTCGAAAGCGGTAGGGTAGTACAAGTACCTGCCAATGCCCCAAGCAACACAAGCACGTTTAAATGCGTCAGAGATACCTCCCTTCTCGCCTTCGATGCTAGTGTCGCCAGCGCCGTCTGTCTTACTAACCCAGTTACCTTTAACCAAACAAGACACAGTGCATAGCATCCTGTCGCCTTTATAGTCATAGGATACTTGCCAGCCTGCTGGCCCAAACACTTTATCTAGTCTGTTTTGCGCTGTACGGGCCGTAATGTACACAAGCGATTTGTTACCCTTCCCATAACCATCGCGCCATAAAAGTTCGTTAAGTTCAAATGGGCGTTTAAGGTCTAGTTCTATTCGATCCATTAATCCTCCAATGCGATTCGATGAAACTCCCCAGATTCTGTTGTCCAAGATTTCCAGCGCTTAGTTACTGGCTCGTACCTAGTCTCCACTGAGATTAAAGGGTCATCTTCATCGCCAGTGCCGCTCTCGTATACTTCTGTTTTTTGATACTTAATAGGACTAAGCAATTGCTGCGACAAAGGTCTATCATCAAAAAAGTTATTAAGGATGCTACGAAACATCGGGTGAACTTGCATGTTGGACATCATTTTCTCCTGTAATAGTTAAGAATGTTTGGATATCCATAAGCACATGGATATCAGAACTGTTATATTTACCAATTACAACTATGGGTATTTTACCACACTTCTTGCTTCCGGTCAAGGCCTGCTTAACCGCCTTGCCAAAAAGCCAATCAGGTAGGACTTTGCGATACTTGCATTCTATACCGTATTTTGGGTGATCTATATCTAACTCAGCCCTGCCGTTAACTGGTATCCTTGCGCCGCCAAATATTTTGGCAACCCTTCGTTCGAAGTTCTTCCAGTTACTCATCATCCATTTCCAGTTTCTTAGGCAGTATTCCCTCCTCAGTTAAGTTTAGCGACTCATCATGTAGCCACAAGTCTATCTCGCACTCAGCCATGTCCCAGTGTCTAGCCTTTGATATGGCAAGGTAAGCATCAGGCTCGTCATCATTTTCTTCGGTGTAGTATCTACCCATAAGCAACACGTTGTCTACCCTGTCGGCCAACTCACCAGCGCCGCGAATAGAGAACCTGTCAATCTTATCGCGTACAGACATAGATTTTCTAGCATGCGCTACCAGCATGATATGGCAATCAAGGTCACGGGCAGCATCAGCAATCTCGCATACGACTTGTTTCTGCTTGGTGTAGTCATCGTTAGCAATGCCGCCTATAGTCATCAGGCTATCCACAAGAATAAAGTCCACACCATACTCTGCGACTGTATACCTGATGATTGACATCAGCGTAGGTAAATCAATAGTTCCCTGCTTGTCACAGAAGTACAACTTGTCCTTTGCCCAAGAGTTAAAGCCTAGCCCAAAATCAATTGTAGGCTGCATCTTGAGGGACGCTTGTCGCCACATACGAGCCAACTGGGACTTAGGCGACATTTCCAAAGACACAGAAAGGCACTTGTATCCCTGCTCCATAGCACCAAGCATGATCTGCCCAGCAAACAAACTTTTCCCTGATGAGTTAATACCAGCAAGAATAGAGCATTCTCCGCCTCGCAGCCTAAATTTGTTAGGATTGCCACAAGGTAGTTTTATACCAGTAGCAGTCTCGCCAACAAGGTAGTAGTCTAAAACCTCCTTTGTAAAGAGGTTTGCAGATTTAATGCTTTTCTGCTGTTCTGGCTCTAAATAAGGGCTAAGAACATCCTCAGTAAGTGTTTGCATCTTCCGCCTCGTCTAAATCAGGCCACCATGTTTTAATATCCTTCCACCACCTATTTGGCTTTAGATCAGGATTAAACACAGAAGGAACAAAAGTTACTGGGATATTAGACTGCTCTACTAATGCTTTAAGTTCTTCTGATCGCATTGCTGCTCCTTAGTTAAGTTTACAGAAACTTGAATTGCTTCTATGATTAGTTCGTCAAGGTCATCAAGGCCATCGCCCAAAATATCGGCTATGCTGGTTCTCTGCTCTTCGGTAAAAAAATCGTACTCGCCATCTGGATTTAACACAGAAGACTTCATCATCGCAATGTAGTCTATCAGAAAATGAAGAGAATTTGTAATCTCCGATAAGCATGCCATGTAATGCTCTTTTAAGTCATCTTTTTTTGTCATGTTTAGCCGCCCAATATTCTGACTCGTTTAAAGGTTTGTTTAAGTGCTTGTGGAATCCCTGTTTTTCCTGCTTGGGGTCATAATATCCTCTTAGCGGGTTGCCAGACTCCGGTTTAGCATGCCCAATAGAATGCCAGTTCATTTTAGCATATCTCCCTCGCGCTTGAGTAGTTTGCTCTTTCGATAGAGCGCTCATAGGTATTTCCTTGCCAACAGGCGCAAAATCTGGCCCGGACTTACCTTGCATCTTAAGGTAGATTTCAAAGGAAGATTTCACATACCAAGGTTTAAGGTAGGTAAAATTCTTAGTCACATCCTCAAGATTCTGCATATCCTCGATCATTGATAAGCATCTATCAAGATACTTGTTTTTAGACATCGTTTTGCGATTGTTTGACAGCATTTCATCACAAAGTTTTTTTATCTTGTCTAGTAGTATATCTGCCTCTTTCATTAAAATCCTTTACCTACTGGCATGTGATCGTCAATTTGACCACGAGTCACAGTTTTTTGTATGGAATAGTCCTTATTTGCTATATGATACGCTGGAGTGTAACGAACATGGTAAGTTTCTCCACCTCCGTAGCAGTCCCAGTGTTCTACAGCCTCAATTTCCTCGACACTGTACCATCCTGCCTCATGGTCATTTACCACAAGCACAAGGTCGCCTTCAAGTATTTCTTGCTCCATCATTCCTCCGTATCTTGAGATAATTGTCTGTCCAAATACTCTGCAAGTATGTCCTGCACAGTAGATGATATCATATCTGCTTCTGCCATGCTATAGTTTTGCAGCAAATACCTTACGCCTTCTTCAACTTTTTCCATATTCATGATATTATATCCTGTTATGCCGCTCTCTATTACTAGGGCCACCTTTCTATTACTCAGATCTTCTATTATTCTCCAATGTGATACTTGATGTCGTCGTACAGTTCTGAATCTGGGTCTATCACACTGCGAATAATTTCCAGACAATATTCTTTTGAGTATCTGATTCCCGTCGCAGTGGTGACGTAATTTTCATTTTTTATCATTTTGTGGGTGAAGGTCGCAGTGGTGTCGCAATTCTCATTGATGCATGAGTAAAACGAATCTATGAAACTATCATTTTCTTGTGATTCGTCAGATCCCCAGATCATATTTGATCCACAGTGTATGCATTTAATCATTTTCATTCTCCAAGTTCGTACATGTTTTTCCAATCTTTCGGAAAAAATCCGATGAAAGGCCAGTTTAACTCAAAACACAGCAACACACAAGCACAAATAGTGGTATTTTTATGGTATTTTTAAGACATTTACCTGTTTCACGAAGAAAAACACACAGTTAAACCACATAATAAGTGAGAGGCCACAGTATTGACAAATCATAAAAAGTGTGATACCCTAACAGTATATATATAATATAAATATATATATTATATATATATTATATATTATTATATAATAGCAAGAATCGTGCCAGTTTATTTCACACAAAAGACTTGACAAATTTCACAGCACACAGTATAATACAAAAATGAGCAGTTTTGAAAGCCGCGAGAAAGTTCGCAAGCGGCGGGATTTAGTCACAAAGCATAATAAAAATGCTGCAAAATCTCACAGTAAAAAATCGCCTTACAAAAAACAAAAATATAGGTTGACACTGCCCGAAGATTAGGTTATTTTAGGCGCTCATTTAACAAATGGGTTCTAAAAATGCTAACTCTCGATATGTTTTCGACCATGAGCGGCAAACTCGCTGGTTTGCTGGCCCTTAACACTGATACAACGACTAACGAGTTTTGCATCAAGCGCAACGCTAAAAAGGCGCTCAATAATATATGCGCTAAGTGTTACTCGTTTTCTATGTTGCTTAAGCACCGCAAAAATTGCGTACCTAAGTTTCAGCGCAATTCTGAATTTTTATCTCGCGTCAAATTAAAATTTACTGATGTCCCAGTTATAAATCAGGCGTGGGTCAGATTCTCGGGGCATGGCGAACTGATTAACGCGCTACATTTCGCTAATTTGTGCACCATTGCCGAAAAAAACCCGCACTGTAACTTTGCACTGTGGACTAAACGCGCGACTATAGTGCGGAATCATAAAGGCTTGATACCGCCTAACATGATCTTGATTTTTTCGAATCCCACAATAGGCAAAATTATCGATCCGCCGCGTGGCTTTCACAAGTCATTCAATAACGTCGAAAGCGGTAGTGCCGAATTAACGCGGGATAGATTGCGCAAGAAAATCTGGCGCACTCAGGATTGCACAGGCCAAAAATGTATAGATTGCCTCGCTTGCTATTCCCACAACGGGAAAACGGTTATTATCGAAAACGTCAAATGATGCACAGGCACAATTGCACAGGCGGCCTTTATATAAAGTAATTTTATAAGGCAATAAATATTAGCAAATTCTAATATAAACATTTGTTTTGAAAGCTGGAATCATCATTACTTTAAAATATTATAAAATGCTTATATTCCCGGCGCAAAAATTAGTATTTAATTAAATACTTATTTACCGGGACAAAAAAAAGGCGACCCCCGAAGGGGCCGCCGATGGGCTTAGGCGATCAAGATGGCCGCCAGTAACAGTAAGGCAAAAATGAATGGGTGCATCATGACTCCACCTCATCACGTAGGCCGACGGTCTGAAAAAGATTGCTAAGTGCGTAAAAAACGCGCTCGCAAATCTCCCACTCCGCCGCGTTGCGTGGCAAGTCTTTCGGCAATTGCTCACCAGTGAAACCTTCATAAGCATACGCGACGCTTTTAACAATGAAGTCGCGCTCTTGAAGTTTGCGAATTACCTTGTAAGGGTTTACTTTGGTTTCACTCATTACGCGGCCCTCGCATAGTCGAGCGCCATGGTGAGCGCCTTCTGTTTACGGTCGCGCATATTGCCTTCTAGATTGCTCTGCAAGGCGTTACGCGTTCGCAATCGATCCGCGATCCAAATAACGGATTGAAAACCGCCGTACGCCGTCATGCGGTCCGCTGTACCTCGCGCTTCGCATTCGATGAAAGCCGGTGCGCTTCTAGCCGCATCCCGATATTGCTCAAAGTAACGGACATTCTTGAGAAGTTTTTTTTGTGCCTTCTCATCATGCCGCGCCTTTTCGACTAACTCGGGATCATCCGAACGAACGTCAAGTAAACATTCTTGGATCATCTCATCTAACTGCGATTGAGATAGCGAAGCATTAACGAGTCGTTCAATATTGGCCCGTTGACGTTCAACGTTAGCAATGGCGACCTTTACAAATTCGCCTAACATGTTTTCAGACGGTAAACGGTTCGAGTGACTATGACTGGCGATGCCTCTGGCTTTCACTTGATTAAGCATTGACTGCCACTCGTTGAGACATGCCATGTCATGCGCCGATAGGCCTGCTCTGGTGCTGATACCTATGCCAGTGATAGTCAGAAGGAATTGCGGAATTACCGCGTCTCTGATCTTGATATCCTGCCCAAGATCGATGCGCGCGAATAACCGCCGCCCATCGTTGACTATACCGGCTTGGGCTAACTCCAAACCTAACTTCTCAGCGCTTGAGTGGACGACGCGGAAAACGTCTTCGGGCTGGTGCAGTTTGTAGTCGCCACCGACAATCTTTTGATAATTGTCATGGGCAAGAGTCTTAATGTGATTCTTGCCCGTGGCTTGCAAAACTTGCCAGTTTTTATAGTAGACGTTCCTAGTCGTATCGCTAACCCAGTCGTTACCGTTGAATCGCTCAAGTACTACCTTGCGATCCCGCGTTAGTTCGCGGCCTTCTGAATCGTGAACCGTTTCCAACGCGTACCGGATAGAACCAAAACCGGCCTCATCAAGGCATCGGTTAATGTCCGACGGATCAGAGAACGTCGTTACTCCGTCATACCATTTCGCCGTAGTGCTTCGAACACCGCCGCCAGTTATGAATTGTTTACGCATTACTTAGTTTCCTATGTGCGCGGAAAGAAAACGAACAAACGCAACGAACCCCCGCGCGTGAGATTCGCTACTCGTATAGATTGAATTGTTAAGGATCGCCCGTAGTTCCCTATTAGCAACCAATCGTTTTAGGCTCTCGGGCTATCCAGCCCTAGCCAATTCCCCGTTGCTAGTCGGGTCCGCGCTTCTCATACGGGAACGCGGTTGGATGGGATTGTAACACCCAGGCACGTAACTGTATGGATAACCAGTATTGACACGTGACTAATGACTTGATCTAGGGGATAAGGGAAGGCTAATATAAGGGGATAATGATATTCCCCCCACACACTCTCACGCCCTTGTCAAGTCCCCCGAATATAAGCGTCTCCTAATATTCGAGAGAGTCAAACAGCATATGAGTATATTAACGAATACTAATATGCCCCGGCGTATAAGTATATTAGCATATTCTGATGGACGGCGACCGCCCCACCCCCTTTTTAAAAATAAACTAAAGCGGGATGTTCGTCCCACTCACCATCGGGGTAAAATATAGTCCCAAAACACTCCCGGGACACAAAAAAACACTGTTTTTATCCGTTTAAAATCAACAAGTTAGAGGAGCAAAAATGGCAGTATAGTAGGGGGGTACTATAGAGCCATATTTAACGATTTATGCTTACAGAAAAACAAGAAAAATTTGTGGAGAATTACTGCCTAACAGGGAACGCTGCTAAAGCGGCTGAGATGGCTGGTTACTCTGCTAAGACTGCCAAACAGATGGGCTATACCCTTAAGAATCAGTTATCATCTGAGATTAGTGAAAAGATGACTAAATTGATTCAGGATTCTGTACCGGGTGCTTTGGCACAAATCAATGATTTGGTGATGAACGCCACTTCTGAGGGTACTAGACTTAATGCCTGTAAGGATATTTTGGATAGGGCCGGGTATAAACCTGTTGAGAAACAGGAGATTTCCCATGTCGAAACCGCTTCTACTGAAGAATTACAGCGGGAATTAGAGGCTCTGCTAAGACCTCTGAATTAACTGGGCTTAAGAGATGCACATAGAGTCTAAGTCTGTCGAAATGGATGGTGGTGTGTATCTATTAGATAAACGCAACAATATTATTGGTGGCCCGTTTTCAAGTAACGAAGAAGCAGATAAAGTATCTAGGCATATATCTAGAACACTAGGTGAAGCCCCTTTAGAAGATTACAGAAATTGGGTTAGCAGGTACTTGTCGCCCATTTCTGAGGAGGCAAGAAGGGCTTTACTAGGAAAAAATATTGAAATTGAGCGTGTAAAAGGACTTAGCAAAGATGGCGCTCATGGCAAGTACTACAAAGGCCAAGACAAAATTCAGTTAGACGCTAACTCCTCTACAAGCACTCTAAACCATGAATTAAACCACGCCTACTGGGATCAGTTGCAAAGACAGCATGGTCTTATGAGTATGCCGGGTCTATATGGATTATTGGGGTTTAGAGGTAATCCGCACAAAAACAAGCCTTTTGAAGACGTGCATGGCGATCCTATGATAAACAGAACGCCAGAGGCCGCTACCCTTGACCACTTCATCTTGTATAAAGATAAGCCTCATGAGCAAAGCGAATACCCTAACATTAATAGGCAAAGGATGTTAAAAAACAGGCCTGACATGCTTTTGGCGCAGGAATACAGGAAAAAATTACTAGATCTTTGGCAGCCAGTGGCACAATCTAAGCAAAAATAATGCCAATAGTAAAAGTTAGGGGCGGTTACAAATGGGGAAGCAGGGGCAAGGTATACAAAACCAAGGCTGAAGCACAAAAACAAGCAAGGGCGGCATATGCCAGCGGTTACAAAGGCAGAAATAGAAAAAGCGGTTAAGATTGCAAGGGAGTTACGCCAGAGAGAGCGGTTCAACAAGATTGACGCTTATGACCCGTACCCCTACCAGTTAGATTTTCACAAGACTGGGTTTGAGCATAACCAACGCCTCTTGATGGCTGCTAACCGTATTGGCAAGTCTTACTGCGGTGCTGCTGAAATGTCCTACCATCTTACAGGCATATACCCTGATTGGTGGGAGGGAAAAAGATTTACACAGCCTATTACAGCATGGGCTGGCGGTGTTTCTAACGAAACCACTAGAGACATCGTACAAGCGGAACTATTGGGTTCCCCTGATGACCCTGAAGCCTTTGGCTCCGGTGCGATACCTAAAAGTAAAATTATAAAGACGGAACGCAAACCGGGTGTGCCAAACGCTAAGAGCGTTGCCTTGATACAGCACGTTACGGGCGGGAACTCGTCTTTACACTTTAAAGCCTACGAAATGGGTGTAGACAAGTGGCAGGGCCGCTCTGTTGACTGCGTATGGCTAGACGAGGAGCCTAGCAGAGAACTGTATTCACAGGCAGTAACTCGTACACTAGACCGCAGAGGAATGGTCTACATGACGTTTACTCCTGAGAACGGCATGACTGAGACTGTAGCCTCGTTTATGAATCATCTAAAGCGTGGCCAGAGTCTAACAAACGCCACTTGGGACGATGCTTCTGAAAAAGTGCGTTCCATGAATGGTAAGGAAGGACATCTAAATGAGGCGGTGATGGAGCAAATTCTGTCAGCGTACAGTCCTCACGAAAGGGAAATGCGTAGATATGGTCGTCCAAGCATCGGTTCTGGCCTTGTATTCCCTGTCAATGAAGAAGATTTAATAATCTCGCCTATAACTATAGAAGATCACTGGCCCCGAATAGCGGCTATTGATTTTGGGTGGGATCACCCGACAGCGGTTGTTTGGTGTGCTATAGACCCGGAAGAAGAAATGTTCTATGTCTATGATTGCTACAGGGCTTCCAGAGCGTCGCCTTCTGTGCATGCTGAGATAATAAGGCAAAGACCTAACTTCATCCCCATCGCCTACCCGCATGACGGAAATCGCAGGGATAGCATGGGCAACCCGGGCTTGGCAGACCAATACCGTAACCTAGGGTGCAACTTCTTGCTACAGCACTTTACAAACCCGCCTGCTTTAGGCGAGAAGAAAGGCTCTAACAGTGTAGAAGAGGGCCTTATGGCTATGTTGCAGTGCATGGAGAACGGAAAATTTAAAGTATTTTCTACTCTGCCAGATTGGTTTGAAGAATTTAGGATGTACCACAGAAAAGAAGGCAAAATTGTACCGATTAGGGACGATTTAATGGCTGCAACTCGTTACGCATTTCAATCACAGCGTTATGCGGTTGCTGGAGCGGACCCAAGTTGGTCTAACGATTTAGTTTACAGGGATTATGGCATTGTCTGACGAAAAAGAACTACTTGCTAGAGTAAATACAGAAATACACGACGCTTTGGGGTATTATAGCGACGAACTCTCTATGCAGAGGGAGTTGGCGCAGGAATACTACTATGCTTTGCCCTTTGGTAACGAGGTTGAGGGTCGAAGCCAGTTCGTAGACTCTACTGTACAAGACACTATTGAGTGGATTAAGCCTTCTTTGATGCGTATCTTCGCTCAAGGCGATGAAATGGTGAAATTTACGCCCCACGGCCCTGAAGATGTCGAGGCTGCGGAGCAAGCCACGGATTACGTTAACTATGTCTTTACAAAAGATAATCCGGGCTGGGAAATCATGTATTCTTGGTTCCATGACGCTCTTTTGCAGAAGAATGGTATTGTAAAAGTCTGGTGGGATGAATACGAAGCGCCAGAACGGGAAGAATACAGCAATCTTGGAGAAGAAGAACTTAATATTCTTCTTTCTAACGACAATGTAGAGGTCGTAGAACACAGCACTAACGAGTATGGAATGCACGATGTCGTTATTCTGCGTACTTCATACGGCGGTAGAGTCCACATTGAGAACGTTCCTCCCGAAGAATTCCTTATTTCTAGGGAATCTAAGTCTATTAAAGATGCTCGTTTTGTGTGTCACAGAGTGCGTAAAACACTTACAGAACTGCGTGAAATGTACCCAGATCAGGACTTTGGGCCTGAAGATTTGGGGGGCGGTGATGATATGGACGAGTTTAGCAACGAAAGACTTGCTAGATACGCTTTTGATGACTCACACAATATCTTTTCAGGTTATGGTCTAGAAGGTAACACAGAAGAAGCGCTAAGAGAATACTGGCTGCATGAGTCATTTATCCGCACAGACTTTGATGGCGATGGCATTGCCGAACTCA
>Ga0208767_1003090_pt1 | contig 12238 bp, 20 predicted proteins | sample VirMetDEL_Mar_21_FD_184514 | JGI IMG/M metagenome (GOLD analysis project Ga0208767, IMG submission 184514) | Aqueous microbial communities from the Delaware River and Bay under freshwater to marine salinity gradient to study organic matter... | ecosystem: Environmental > Aquatic > Marine >... | reverse complement strand
AGAAATGGCGAGATGAGAAGTGGGTGCGCATTGGCACTGACGGCTCCATCAAGGGTGCTTGCGGGACAAGTAAAAATAAAAAAAATCCCGACAGGTGCTTGCCATTGGCTAAGGCTCAGAGCATGAGTAAAGCTGAACGTGCCGCCACAGCTAAGAAGAAAAAAAAGTACGGCAGAAAAAAACAATTTGTATCTAACACACCCGCAGGTCGGGTAACATCAAAATCATGAAGCAAGGTTACAACGCAAGACTCGATGAGTCGATGGGAGCAAGAAACGGAAAGAAGTCTCAGTCTATGAAGGACAGAAGAGACGAGTCCAAAGCAATGTCTAAGAAGATGTATGGTCACTCATACGGTGCTGACAAGGGCATGTCCTATCGCCACTCTCACCCTGAGTGTGTCCATTACGTAGGCAAGCACTTGTCAGGCTTGATTAAGAAGTAATGGCAAAGAAGGGATTTCCTATGGTCAAGAAAGGTGACCAAGGGAAGTTTACATCATGGGCAAAGCGGAACGGGTTCAAAGATGCCTGTTCCGCAGCCTCTGCTGTTATGAAGAATACCGACAAGTACAGCAAGTCAGTTGTCAAAATGGCGAACTACGCCAACAACTTCGGATGTAAAAGAAAGTAATGGCGAACAAAAGCAAGATGAAATGCAACCGTGTCGTCCCCTCGGACAGACCCGGTAAAAAGAAAATGGTCAAAGCCTGTAGTGGTGGGAGAGAAAAGCTCTTGCACTTCGGGGCTAAGGGCTACGGCCATAACTATTCATCTGCTGCACGCAAGTCTTTTCGCGCACGCCACAAGTGTGGGCAGGCTAAAGACAAACTCACTCCCCGTTATTGGGCCTGCAAACACCTTTGGGCAGGCAAAGGAGGAAGCACTAAATCCTCCCCATCATCACGCAGAGGTAAATACTAAATGTTATGATTGATTTCATTATTTTGAATTGGGCTGAACTGCTCATCGCGGCTGCGGCCTTCGCTAAAGTTGTAGTGAATCTTACGCCTACCGAAAAAGACAATGTTGTCTTCGGTTGGGTCGATACCCTCATCAATTCCATCATCCCGGACAGAAAAAAATAATCCGTAACTTTGCTACATGGATAACAAGTCTAAAGGTCTCGGTGATTCAATCGAAAAGTTCACCAAGGCAACAGGCATTAAGAAGGCAGTCGATACAGTTGCGAAGGCGACCAACACCGACTGCGGATGTGGCAAACGAAGGGATACCCTGAACAGGATTTTCCCATACGATAGAGACTGACGATGGGATACCAAAAACTACAGGTTGGCCGGATAACGGCAATGGACGACAAGCAGAGTGATACTGAGGACACAGTAAACCTCAATGACGTAATTAACACCTACACTCGTAACGCTGCGGAGACAGGCCCGGTAGTTAACGATTCAGGTGCTACGTTTATCACTGACGGTGTTCAGCCCGGTGACTTGGCTTTTAAGCCGGGCACTACGTCTCTTGCTTCAAGAATTGTTTCGGTTAATAGTGAGACGCAGATTACACTTACAACTTCAGTAATTTCTGCAGGCTCGGCCTTTACAATCCTGTCTCAAAGCGAAGAACCTTCCGTCCTGTACGTGGGCACGCACCCCGGTTCAGGGTCTATTACACTTAAGGTTAGGACAGATGGTGGGGATGATATTACATTCCACAATCCACCTGAAGGCAGCTTTTTGCCTGTGCAAGTGAAGCGAGTTTACAACACAGGAACAACTGTAAGTGACATCCTCGCACTCTTCTAAAACAAAACCTAATGGCATATCAAAAACTACAGGTTGGAAGAGCAACCGACATGGACGACAAGAAAAGCGATACTGAGGATACAGTAAACCTTAACAACGTAATCAACACTTACACACGCACAGCAGGTGGGGGAGGTGGAGTGATTAACGACGCGGGTGCTACGTTCATTTCTGATGGCGTAAAGCCCGGTGATTTGGCCTTTAGACCGGGCTTGACCGCTGAAGGCTCAAGAATTATTTCTGTCAATAGCGAAACTCAAATTGTATGCTCAATTGCATTCGTTGGTGTTGGCAATAGCTTTACTATCTTGTCTCAAAGCGAAGAACCTGCAGTCCTGTACGTTGGTACAGCGGCAGCGGGTGATACGCTGAAGGTTCGTAGCGCAGGTGGCGATGACGCTACCTTCGTCAACATTCAGCAGGGGTCATTTATTCCTGTACAGGTCAAGAGAGTTTACAACACGGGTACAACCGCATCTAACATTGTAGCCCTGTTCTGATATGTACCAAAAGCTACAGACAGGGAGGGCTACTCCTATGGAGACGCTGCTAAGTGATACGATTGACTCTGTCAACCTGTATGATTTTGCGCTTCCCAATAAGTTTGGGACAGCGGGCTTCGGTTCAGGAGGCACTCAATTGGTAGACCAAATTAGTGTTCTTCCTTTTGATAATGTAGCTGTAGGAGACCTTGTTGTCAATGTTACCACTACTCCTAATGTTGCTACCATTACGGAAATAGTAAGTGCGAACACCATAAGGCTGTCAAATGACATCTCTGCAGTAGCAGGTCAGACATACGCTGTATACAGACGAAGCACCGGGCCTGCAACGCTGTATGTCGGGACGGTAGGAGCAGCTGCGACGTTAAAGGTTAGAACAGCAGGGGGTGATGATATTGTCCTTGACAACCTTGTACAGGGGACTACCATCCCGCTTCAGGTTGTTAGAGTGTATAACACGGGCACAGCTAACGTGTCCAATATCGTAGCATTGTTCTGATATGGCAACGGCAATCAAAATAGCAAACGTTGTCACAGGAGGAGCGGGCAATTCTGTCGGAGGGGCGCAGCGCGGTGGCGCACCGTCACCACCTCCTGCAGGTTTTCGCTTTCGGGTAGATACCCGAAACTCAGGCTCAAGTAGAAGCACTGATTACAAGCTACCTACTCGGTCTGCGGGTGTATACAATTTTACTGTTGATTGGGGTGATGGTAGCACTGATACTATCACATCATACAATCAGGCTGAAGTAACGCATACGTACTCCACAGGAGGCATTTATACGATTGACATCACGGGCGACTTTACAGGCATTGACCTATTCGGTTCAGGAGACCCTCTGAAGATGCTTGAGATTTTGAATTGGGGAGGCACAAACCTTACCATCAATAATTTATTTGCTCTAAGGGGGGCAACCAATATGACGTGCAGCGCAACAGATTCTCCTACACTTACGGGTGATATCTCAGGCTGCTTCTATCTGTCCAATGCCATCACAAGCGGTCTTGCAAATTGGGACTTTTCTAATGTGACAAACGCTCAGTTCCTTTTGTTGAATGTGCCTAATTGGAACGAAGACATCAGCAGTTGGGACGTTACGTCATGCACAAACTTTGGGTCTGCATTTTCAGGAACGTCCATGAGTCAAGCCAACTACGATGCTCTTTTGATTGCATGGGCTGCTCAAAGCGTTCAAAGCAATGTATCATTTAGTACATCAGCTCAATACACAGGAGGACGCAGCTCTGCGGCGGCAACGGCACGCAACACTTTGGTTAACACATACAATTGGACAATTTCTGATGGCGGGCCGAACTAGAGATATTGATGGGGAGTTCTGCTACCCTCAAGCAGACACTTGGGTTATTTGTTTTGCAAATGACGAGAAGCTGCAGCCTATGTCTTGGGTTGAAGTGTCTCAGACGCAATGCCTCGGCACGCCTTGGACAGTTATTGAATACTATACAAATCCGGAAGAGTGGGTAGACAGGCTTGCGGAGTTTGAGATTTACCCTCTACCCTCTGATATGTTGGAAGATGAGTAGTGAGATGATTAGCTTGTACGAGGGGGTGCTGCTGCTTGCAGGACTTATCGGTGTGTACATCAGAATGAACAACGAGGTGGCAAAGCTAAAGAACCGAGTATACACCCTTGAGCAGAGCAAGAGTGAGGTGACAAAGTTGCTAAAAGAATTAAGCGCAGACATCCAAGAAATCAAGCTGCTCCTTGCTCGTAAGCAAATTGATTCGTGAGAGACATAGATAAGATAATTGTTCATTGTTCAGCAACACGCGAGGGTCAGCACATAGACATGGAAACCATCAGGGGATGGCACACTTCGTCCCCTCGAAATTGGTCAGACATAGGCTACCACTACGTGATTTATCTCGATGGAACAATTGTCCCCGGCAGACCCGAAGACCGTCCCGGTGCGCATACCCTAGGAGAAAACATGAACAGCATCGGGGTATGCTATGTCGGTGGAGTAGAAGAGGATGGGAAAACGTCAAAGGATACCCGTACTCCTGAGCAGAAAGCCTCCCTTGCTGCACTCTTGTTGGAGCTAAAGGCTGTGTACTGCGACGCTGTTGTCTACGGTCATCGAGACTTCTCAAATAAGGCTTGTCCAAGTTTTGATGCTGCCGAAGAGTATGCATGGATAAGCTCTTATTACGATGAAGAAGAAGTTTAGAGAAACGAAGGTCGGCAAGTTCTTGGCCGACAAAGCCCCTGACATTTTGAATGTAGCCGGAGAGCTACTTCCCGACGCGGGGCTGTTGGGTGCTGTAAGCAAAATGATTGACGAGTCGAAGCTCACGCCTGAGGATAAGGCGCAGGCTCACGCTCAGTTGGTTGAGCTATACAATCTTGAGGTTGAGGACAGGAAGAGTGCTCGTCTGCTATACTCATCTGATAGTACCATACAGAAAGTATTGGCTACAGTGTTCACCATTGCATACTTCGCGTTGAGCTTTGTCATGTTCAAATACTTCGTGGAGGAAGACATCGACCTCGGTGAGTTCGAGATTAGTTTCATCTCTACCATTTTTGGTGCTATGAGTGCCAAGGTGAACACCGTCGTTGACTTTTTCTTTGGCGGTTCAGCGAAAAAGGACTAAGACAAAAAGAGTATCTTTGTACAAAATCTAATTCTATTACAATGGAAAACCTTACTGCTGAAGAACTGAATACGGTTCAGACCTTTGTTGCTGAGTTCAACACCCTCAAGATGAAAATTGGTGATGCTGAACTCGCGAAGACTGCGTTGCTTGGAAAGGTGGACAAGCTCAAGTCGGACTACAACGACTATGAGAATGTACTCATGGAGAAGTACGGTAAGGACGCTATCGTAAACGTTCAGACGGGCGAGATTACAAGAAACTCAGAAGAAAAAGAAGATGTCTAAGATTAGCACATACGCCACGGTTACTCCTACAGTTTCAGACACAGTCATTGGCACTGACGTGGTGGGTACTCCCACCAATGCAACCAAGAACTTCACAGCGGGTTCCATTGCTGCTTTGGCGCAACTGCCTTTTGTAGTGGATTTCCCTGAATATGCTGACCAAGCGGCTGCAACTGCAGCGGGATTAGCTGTAGGTGCTTTGTTCCAACAGACCACTACGGGAATCATAATGCGGAACCTACCGTAAGAGGATATGGATATCCGAAAGATTTCCATCGGCCCCGACTACAAGTCGGGTGCTATGCATTACCTCGTAGGGCAAAAGGTTCTAAACGGAGAATACTGCATTCACCTAATTCAATGCGTGGACGAAGAGTACCGCATTTGGATTGAGCGTGATGACGAAGTAATGCTGTGGAAGTCTTTCACACCAACTGTACCTGTTAGTGTGGAGTACAACATCAACTTTTAATGCAATCCCCATTCAACTTCATCGTCAAACCGCATAAGGGCACGAGATACAACAACACGGTAGATTGGGAGGGGGTAGAGTTTACTACCAACACATCAGAGGAGGAGGCAAAGTTTTCAAACCGTAAGGCTATTGTAGTCTCAGTGCCATTGGGTTATGACGGGCCAATCAAGGCGGGATACACCTTGCTTGTCCACCACAACGTATTCAAGTTCTACAACGACATGAAAGGTCGTCGTAAGAGCGGGCGTAGCTTCTTCAAGGAAGACCTGTTCTTCGTTGATACCGAGCAGTTCTTTATGTACCACGACGGCAACAAGTGGCACGCTCACGACAGGTACTGCTTCGTTTCTCCCATCCCCGCTGAGGAGTGCTTTATCGAGAAGCCTACGCACGAACCACTCATGGGACGTATGGAATATCCAAATGACTATCTTGTAAGCAAGGGAGTTCACACAGGAACCATCGTTTCGTTTACGCCCGACAGCGAGTACGAGTTTGACGTAGACGGTGAGACCATGTACAGGGTATACGACCATCAGATAACCATGCGCCATGAACACTAAGGATGTAAAGCTCAAGATTATTGAAGCAGGTCATCGTGCCGTGGAACAGCTTATCAAAGTTGCCAAGGAGCAAATCATCAAGCACGACCCGGAGGACGACCTGTCGGCTGACAGGCTCAAGAACGCGGCAGCTACAAAGAAACTGTGCATCATGGATGCATTCGAAATCCTAAATAGAATCGAGGCCGAGAGAGAGGCTATCGAGACATTGGAAACAGGCTCTACCAAGAAGGTAGATACAAAGCAAGGATTTGCAGAACGAAGGTCTAAATAACAACTTGCATCGTGTCATACATGACTACATCCCCAAGCATGTGCTTTCTACTAAGAACAAAGCAAAGACTTGGAAGTACGGCTATGACCCCAAGTATGACCTTGTAATCATATCTAAGGACGGAACTCTCGGTGAGGTATACGAGATTCAGAACCTAAAGATTGGCCTGCCCAAGCCTCCCAAGGCGTGTCCTCAAAGACACGCTAAGAGAAGTGAGCAGTATTGGGAGAGAGAAGAAATCCCTGCTCACCTGAATAAAATCCAATCCATCTTCCAATGGAACGAGATGACCTCGGACTTCAAGTCGAGGTACGTTGACTATATCGAGCGGGAGTTCGACAGGAGGGACGATGGCTATTGGTTCATGAACGATGGCAAGCCAACCTATCTCACGGGGGCACACTACATGTACTTGCAATGGACAAGCATTGACGTAGGCTACCCCGACTTCCGTGAGGCCAACCGCTTGCTCTACATCTTTTGGGAGGCGTGCAAGGCTGACCGAAGGAGCTTTGGTATGGTGTACCTGAAGATTCGTCGTTCAGGTTTTTCGTTTATGTCGTCGTCAGAGTGTGTAAACACCGCCACGCTTGCCAAAGACTCCCGCGTCGGCATCCTATCGAAGACAGGTACTGATGCCAAGAAGATGTTTACCGACAAGGTTGTGCCCATCAACAGCCGACTTCCGTTCTTCTTCAAGCCCATCATGGACGGGATGGACAAGCCCAAGACAGAGCTTGCGTACCGTGTGCCTGCGTCTAAGATTACCAAGAAGAATATGTTCGACGTGGACGACGATGAGATTCAAGGTCTCGACACCACGATTGATTGGAAGAACACTGACGACAACTCTTACGATGGTGAGAAGCTCTTGCTCCTTGTACATGATGAGAGCGGTAAGTGGCTCAAGCCGAATAGCATCCTAAACAATTGGCGCGTCACCAAGACGTGCTTGCGTTTGGGTAGTAAGATTATCGGCAAGTGCATGATGGGGTCAACCTCCAACGCCTTGTCCAAGGGTGGGGGAAACTTCAAGGATTTGTACCGAGACTCTGACGTGCTCAAGAGAAACAAGAACGGACAGACCAAGAGCGGGATGTACTCCTTGTTTATTCCTATGGAATGGAACATGGAAGGCTTTATCGACCGCTACGGTATGCCTGTCTTCAAAACCCCTGAAAAGGCCATAGAGGGCATCGACGGAGAAGATATCCATCAGGGTGCGATAGACTATTGGGAGGCTGAAGTAGAGTCCCTTAAATCGGACGCAGATGCCCTGAACGAATACTACAGGCAGTTTCCCCGTACAGAGTCGCACGCTTTCAGGGATGAAAGCAAGCAGTCCATCTTTAACCTAACCCGCATCTATCAGCAGATAGATTACAACGATAGCCTGATTATCAATCAGCACGTTACACGGGGTAGCTTCAGATGGCAGGACGGCATCAAGGACAGCAAGGTCATATTCTATCCTGACAACTCAGGACGCTTCAAGGTGTCGTGGGTTCCTAAGAAGCAGATGCAGAATAGAGTGTCGGAGCGCAACGGTATCAAGTATCCGGCCAACGACCACCTCGGTGCATTTGGTTGTGACTCTTACGATATCTCAGGCGTAGTCGGTGGAGGCGGCTCAAACGGTGCGCTGCACGGACTTACGAAGTTTAATATGGACGACGCTCCGAGCAATGAGTTTTTCTTGGAGTACATCGCCCGACCGCAGACGGCAGAGCTGTTCTTTGAGGATGTACTCATGGCTTGTGTTTTTTACGGCATGCCTATCCTTGTGGAGAACAACAAGCCCCGCCTACTCTATCACTTCAAGAATCGTGGATATCGAGGATTCTGCATGAATCGACCTGACAAAACATACAACAAGCTATCTAAAACAGAGAGAGAGCTTGGTGGAATCCCTAACTCATCAGAGGATGTGAAGCAGGCGCACGCTTCAGCCATTGAATCCTACATCGAAAAGTATGTGGGAATAGATATGGACGGTTCGTTTAGGGATGCAGACGAGATGGGTTCTATGCTTTTCACTCGCACACTCGAAGATTGGGCGAAGTTCGATATTACCAATAGAACCAAATTTGACGCAAGTATTAGTTCGGGATTGGCTATCATGGCTTGCCAAAAGCACCTGTATCAGCCCGAAAAGAAGACAAATAAATTAAGCCTTACCTTTGCAAGGTATAATAACAAGGGGGCTTACAGTGAACTGATTCGATGAAGGATGTTAAGATAAACATTTCATCTGCAGGTTTTCCGAGTCAATTCGTGTCCGACGCTGAAAAGGACTCTTTTGAGTTTGGTCTGCAGGTTGGTCAGGCCATTCAATATGAATGGTTCAAGAAGGACGGAAGCCAATGCAGATTCTACGACCAATGGAGGGCACTGCACCGATTGCGTCTTTACGCAAGGGGTGAGCAGTCCATTGCGAAGTACAAGCAGGAACTAGCCATTGATGGTGACCTATCATACATCAACCTTGATTGGACACCTGTACCTATTCTTCCCAAGTTCGTAGACATCGTCGTGAACGGTATGTCGGACAGGCTTTTCTCTGTCAAGGCATACGCTCAAGATGCGCTGTCTCAATCTAAGCGCAGCAAGTATCAAGACCTTATCGAAGGTCAGATGATTGCCAAGCCTGTGTTGGAAAAGATTCAGGCAGCTACAGGAGCCAACCCCTTTGTTACAGAGCCTGAAGAGCTTCCTGAAAGCGACGAGGAACTGTCACTCTATATGCAGCTTAACTACAAGCCTGCTATCGAGATTGCAGAGGAGGAAGCCATCAACACCATCTTTGAAGAGAACCACTACGGTGACCTTCGCAAGAGGTTTGACTACGACCTTACGGTATGCGGTATCGCAGTGGCGAAGCACGAGTTCCTCAAGGGAAGCGGTGTGCAGGTGTCTTATGTTGACCCGGCCAATGTGGTGTACAGCTACACTGAAGACCCGCACTTCAAGGATTGTTTCTATTGGGGCGAGGTCAAGACGGTTAATGTCAATGAGCTTCTGAAGATTGACCCTACGCTGACTAACGAAGACCTTGAGAAGATTACCAAGTATAGTCAGCAGTGGTACGACTACTTCAACGTAGCACAGTATTACGACAACGACATCTTCTATCGCGACACGGTTACGCTGTTGTACTTCAATTACAAGTCCACCAACGAAATCGTCTACAAAAAGAAGACTTCTGAGAACGGCAACGTCAAGATGATTGAGAAGGATGACTCCTTCAACCCGCCATCTGATATGATGGAGGAAGGAAACTTCGAAAAGGTCTCCAAGAAGATTGACGTGTGGTATGACGGTGTCATGGTGATGGGAACAAATATGGTTCTCAAGTGGGAGATGGCTAAGAACATGGTGAGACCTAAGTCCGCTAGTCAGCACGCCATCCCTAACTATGTAGCTGTAGCACCTCGTATGTATAAAGGTGTCATTGAGTCGTTGGTGAGAAGGATGATTCCTTTTGCTGACCTCATTCAGATGACGCACCTCAAGCTGCAGCAGGTTATTGCTCGTACAGTTCCTGACGGTGTATACATTGATGCTGATGGCCTGAACGAGGTTGACCTTGGGACAGGTAACGCATACAACCCTGAAGACGCTTTGCGTCTGTACTTCCAAACGGGTTCTGTTATTGGCAGGAGCTATACGCAGGACGGAGAGTTTAACAACGCTCGCGTCCCTATTCAGCAGCTCACCTCCAACTCAGGCGCGTCGAAGACGCAGATGTTGATTGCCAACTACAATCACTATCTCGATATGATTCGTGCTGTCACGGGACTCAATGAAGCTCGTGACGGAAGCACACCCGACCCCAATTCTTTGGTTGGTGTACAGAAGTTGGCGGCACTCAACTCCAATACAGCTACAAGGCACATCCTCGATGGCAGCCTCTATCTGTTTAAGACCCTTGCGGAGGGATTGTCGTACCGCATCTCAGACATCTTGGAGTATTCTGACTTTACCGAGGAGTTCGTAAACCAAATCGGAAAGTACAACGTCAGCATCCTCAATCAGATTTCTGACCTGTACATCTACGACTTCGGTGTGTTTATCGAGGTCTCTCCGGACGAAGAGCAAAAGGCTCAGTTGGAGCAGAACATTCAGATGGCTTTGTCGAAGGGTGATATCTACCTCGAAGATGCCATCGACATCCGCGAGATGAAGAACATCAAGCTCGCCAATCAACTGTTAAAGCTGAAGCGTAAGCAGAAGCAAGACCGTGAGGAGCAGCAGATGTTGCAGGGCAAGGCTATGGAAACTGAGAGACAGATGAAGTCTCAACAGTTTGCTGCGCAGGCTGCTATGCAGAAGTTGCAGGCCGAGACGCAATCGAAGATGCAGATTAAGCAGGCTGAGATTTCGTTTGAAATTGAGAAGATGAAAAATGAGGCGGAACTCAAGAAGATGCTCATGGAGCAGGAGTTCCAATACAATATGTCACTCAGAAACATTTCTGAGGACGCACTTCAGAGCAGAGAAACGCAGCGCGAGAAGGCTAAGGCTGAAAGGATTAGTCAGCAAAACACTGAACAGAGTAAGCTGATTAACCAACGCAAGAACAACCTCCCGCCTCAGAACTTCGAGTCTAACGAAGACAGTCTCGATGGCTTTGACCTTGCTGAGTTCTCGCCAAGATAAGTCTAATTTATTGTCATTACTTTTGTAAAAATCTAATCTATGGAACTCAAAGTTCGCGAGGTGACAGGCGCAGAAAAGTCACAACAAGAAATCGAGCAGGCACTTCTTGACAAGCACGAGCAAGAAGTAAATGCCACAGAGGTGCAGGAGGTGAAGTCGGAGACGGCTGAGTCGCCTGCACAAGAAGAAGCACCTGTGCAGGAGGAAGCTCCGGCTCAGGAATCTAAGTCAGAGCTTTCTGACGACGACGTTCTTTCATATATCAAAAACAGATACGACAAGCAGATTGATTCTGTAGACCAACTTTTTGCCGAGCGCGAAGAGGCCGAGGAGCTACCTGAAGATGTCGCTGCGTATCTGAAGTACAAGAAGGATACGGGAAGAGGTTTCAACGACTTCGTAAAACTGAACAGGGATTACGATGAGGTTGCCCCTGACCAACTCCTTCGTGAGTATTTGGTTGCCACCGAGAAGGGGTTAGATGCAGAAGACATCGACACCCTGATGGAGGCTTATTCTTTTGACGAGGAGTTGGATGACGAATCGACGATTAAGAAGACCAAGCTCAACAAGAAAAAAGCTATTGCGAAGGCCAAAGACTTCTTTGAGTCTCAAAAGGAAAAGTACGGAACGCCCCTTGAGTCGAGCGGGAGTTCTATTTCCAAGGAAGACAAAGAAAAGTTGGAGGCGTATAACCAATATATCCAAGAGTCAAGCTCTTTTGAGGAGTCAATGAAGAAGCGACAGCAAGTCTTTCTTCAGCAGACCAACGAAGTTTTCGGAAGTGAGTTCAAGGGCTTTGAGTTCACGCTTGACGAAAACAAGAAGGTCACCTTCTCTCCGGGTGATGCTACTGAGTTGAAGAAGGCACAGTCTGATGCAACCAACTTCCTTAAGAAGTATGTTGATGAGAACGGTGTCATCAAAGACGCAGCAGGTTACCACCGAGCGTTGGCTATCGCTATGAATCCCGAAAAGTTTGCCAAGTTCTTTTACGAGCAAGGCAAATCTGTTCAGGCTGACAGTACGATGCGTAAGATGAAGAATACTGACATGTCTATGCGCAGCGCACCTGAAGTGACGAACAAGGGA
>Ga0208767_1003089_pt1 | contig 12242 bp, 14 predicted proteins | sample VirMetDEL_Mar_21_FD_184514 | JGI IMG/M metagenome (GOLD analysis project Ga0208767, IMG submission 184514) | Aqueous microbial communities from the Delaware River and Bay under freshwater to marine salinity gradient to study organic matter... | ecosystem: Environmental > Aquatic > Marine >... | reverse complement strand
CAGCAGGAGTTCCACCGTTAATATCATAAGTTAAATCTAATGAAGTTAATGGCTGATTTCCATAGTTTCTAAATGTAATTGAAATATCTGTTTCACTTTCACAAATAACATCTTCTGCAGTTGAGTTAGTTACATTTGCATCATATGCATTAGGGAATATACAAAGTACTTCAGCTTGTACTCCAGTGATAATTGCTCCTGGACCTTCAGCTATATAAGCTACAATATCCATATTTGTAGGATCTAAATCAGGGAAAAACCCAGTAGTTGACTGACCACTAGATAAATTAGCAGGCATTTGCCATGTATGTGTATTTGGAACAAATGTACCAGCAGTTGTAACATTATACTCTAAACCATTTACACCATCCATTAAATGTCTAAACATATGCTGGTGGTTATATGTTGGATTCCAAGGTCCTGTAATTATTCCACCTGGATTATATGATAAAGCACCTGTTTGAGGGCCAGGTACATTATTTTGTACTACTGCTACGTGTAATACATTTATGTTTGTAGTAGTTTGTGTATAATATGTTTCAGTGTTAACTGTTAAAATACCTGTTACCATATCATAACTTGCTTGAGCACCAACATTAACATAAGATGCTTGAGATAAAACAGTATCCACTTCAGTTGCCCAATCACCTCTACTTAAAGCTGTAGTACCTGGACTACCTTGTGGGGAAAGACTATAAGAAATAATATCTCTATTAACTGTTCCTGCTGGATAACCTATTAAACCTGAATTAGTTGCAATTGCAGATCCATATAAGCAATTAAAGTCAGGGTCACTAGGTCCATTTGGATTAGCATAACCACCAGTGTGTATATTAATTAAAAATACATCATTTGGATTAGCATTATGTAAACCTTGTGCTATTAAATGTCCATCAGGACAAAATTGGCAATATATGCCTGTAAATTCTTCAAGTACAACATTTCTATTCTCAGGAGTTGTACTTACAAAAGTTTGTGCTTGTGTTTGTAGTCCGAATAAGACTAATATTATTATATATATTTTTTTCATAGTTTTAATTTATTTAGTAATTGTTTAATTTCAGCACATTTTTCATATTCTTCATATTCTTCAAAGTATTTACTTATTTTTTTTAATGCTGAGGGGTAGTACAATGATGATAATTTTATTATTACAGATAAATTTACTATATTAAATAATTCTATCGTTGTTTTATCATTTTTTATTGCTTCTTTAATTGCTTTAAAAGAATCTCTCATTATAATATTACGAAATTCTTCTTTATTAGATAGCTCTTTCAATTCCCTTTTAGTACTATAACTTATTTCTATACTTGTAATCTTTCTTTTTTTTGTCTCTTTTTCCATAGTAGTATAATTTAGGGGTTGATGGTTATAAATATTATAAATTAATTAAGTCATTAATATAATTTTTAATTTTAATTATTTCTATTTTTAGATTGCCTAATATAAACTCACAAGGTAAATCTTCTTCATGTAATTGATCATCATGAGCTATTATTGCTGATAGATTTTGAATATGTCTATAATCTTCATTATCAAAATTGCTTCCTATAGTAATTAAAATTTCATTATTTTTTTCATTATTAATAGGTAATACTCTTTTAGATAGATCCATAGTAGTATTTGGTTGTTCAGTTGTTATATAATGTTGTCTTAAATTATTATCACAGTAAATGTTACTACACCAGGGTTCTAAAGCCTTTAATAAATCTATATTATTATGAGATAATATTATTCCTACATTATATTTAGGATTAATAATTGGAAATTGATATTCATCATTTTGAATCCAACTACCCCATTTTCTTGCATAATGACGAGATGCATTTTGTTCAAAAATAATAAATTCATCATCATTTTTTCCTATTTCTTTATTCCATCTATGTCCTCTGCAAGTTAAATGATAAGTTAAAGCATCCCTACTTTGTATTAATTCATATCCTTTTAATATCCAACGTTGAAATATATCAGAGTCTTCATAAGGAAAAGGAGCAAAACCCGGGTCATGACCTCCTATAGCTTCGAAATCAGATTTATATATCACCCAAGGAGCAAACATTCCTTTTGTTGTTTTATCTTTCATTCTAATCATTTCTTCCTTGGCAAATGAATAAAAATCATCTATTTTTAAAGAATCAAAATCCATCCCAAAATCTTTTACTATTTTTTCTTTACCTTTAGGATGTAAAGGTGGTTCTACTCTTGTAGCACATACAACTTTACCTGGTTTTAAATGTTTTAACATATTTTCAACATAATTAGGAGCTATATACATGTCTGCATGTAATATTCCTACTATATCATTTGTAGCTTTACTTATGCCTTTGTCATATAATATAGTATGACCTATTCTTTTTTCTTCTCTCCATATAATAGAATTAGAATCATCTAAAGATTGTAACCACTCAAATGTTCCATCATCTGATCCATCATCTATTAATATTAATTCTACTTTATCAGTATAATATTTTCTAACACTATTATATGCATTTTTTAAATGTCTTAAATTGTTGTAACTTGGTATAACTAAACTTATCATTGTAATCCTTTTATCATTTCATATTCATCAAAAATGGGTAATGAACCCCATTTAGATATCCACTTTATTTGGTTTTCTCTTTCGGCTTTCATTTGTCTTTCTGATGATTGGTTATTATTTTCTTCTAATCTATGGCTTCCCCTAGCTCCAAAATGCCATACTAAAGATTTAGAGGTTAATATAAATTTATAATTTTCATTTAACATTCTTAAAAATAAATCCATATCTTCCCAACTAGCAGGAGCAAATAAAGAATCATTACCTCCTATATGATCCCAATCTTTTTTTCTTATTAAACCACTAACACCTTCACCTTTAGGTATTTCAAAATTATTTATACTAGTAAATTCTTTAGCCCATTCATTAAAAATTTCTCCTTTAAAATCATCGTAATATGCACCAAAAGTATCTTTAGGAAATATAACGGTACCTGGTCTATTTTTACTATTAGGAAACATTTGTGGTTCTATCCTATGAGAACATACCCACATTTTATCATTAGGATATTTATCAAATACATCTAATAAGGCTTTATCCCAATTAGTTGTTACATAGAAATCAGAATGTAAAAACATTATATACTCTGTTTCTACTCTATTTGCACAAAAATTCATCCCACCCCCTATTCCTAAAGGTATATCATTTTTATCTATATAATATTTTAAATTATATTTTTTACCATTTTCTTTTAACCATTCATCTGTACCATCACTACAATTTTCAGCATGAATAATAAAAGGAGCATTTTTAAAATAACTATTTTTGCGTACTGAATCTATTGCTATTTTTAAATAAGGTAGATTATTAAATGTACTAATACAGAATGTTAACATTTTTAATATTTTTCTTTAATATGTTGCCATATTTGGTTCATTATTCCAGGTAATTGGTCTTTAGGCATTCCATTAAATTGCCATATATATGCAGGTATATTTATAAACATACCATTATGGAATATATCTTTTTTAATTAAATGTCCAAGTGAATACACCTCAGATATTATTTCAAACTTATAGTCTTCTTTACGTATAAAATAATTAAAAGGAGTCTGGTCAAATCCTTTGCGAAGGGTTTGGTATTGTCTAGTATTTATTTCAGTTAAATTATCAGTATAAAACTGCATAAAATTTTTGAATAATTGTTTATGTGATTTATTGAATTTTAAGAAACCTGTTGTAATGTATTCCCACCAATTAACTTTTACATCGGGGAATAAATCTTGATACCCTTCTATACTATTATAAGTCCACTCAAGTGAACCTATATCTTTTACAGCATATATATGATCTTCACTTAAATTCTTAAAAAAGTTTGGGGCATTCCAATGTACAATTGCGTCTGCGTCTACATATAAATAATTATCATAATCTGGGTATAGTTCCATTACATTGTATCGTTCCCAATGAGGAGCTATTTTCTCTCCACTACTTTCAGATATTACACGGAAATCACACCCATGTTTTTTACAATAAGAAGACCAAGCTATAATACAATTTTCCTTAACATCCATATTAATTGCTACTATATAAACTAGATTTTTCATAATATATTTTTTGCTTATAATATGGTTGCAAATTTTTTCTGCCATCCTTCATGAATAGTTAGTTTTCTACTAAGTTTTTCAGATAATGATTCTGCTATGTGTAAAGAAGCTTTGGCATGAACATCATCAATTAGTATAGGACAATCTAAATAAAATAAATTTAAATGGTTTAATATTGGTACTCTATTTGGAGAACCTTTAGGACCATCTATAATAAGAAGGTCATATTTTTTAGGGAGGTTATTTTTTAAATTTTCTACTTTATACCATTTTGGGTCTAAAGGAGCATAAATATAATTTACTCCTTCAACAGAATTTACCCACTTTTTAGAATCTTCAATTGAAGTAACTTTATAAAAACGATTTAATTCTTTTGTCCCTAAACCAGCTCCTATTTCCAAAACTGTACTATTTTCAGGGATATTGTTTAAAATCCATTGAAACCCTTCTATAGACATAGACCAATGATCTAAATTGTTAATATTCACTCCCTTGTCTTTTAATTCTTTTTTTATCTCTTCCATATTATATAATTTTATTATTTAGTTAATTTTTCCAAAAGGAATAAATACCCTTTTCTATCTCATACTCTGACCACACAAATCTATCTCTCATAGGTTGTTCTTTAGCCCATTCCCACATTTGTGTTAAACCTGATTTCATGTCAGTTTTATGTTCAAATCCTAATAGATCAATTGATTTTTGATAAGTTGGAATTGAATGTTTAACTTCATGTCTTGGTTCTAAATGAACTATATTTCCCTCTCCAATTACTTTCCTTAAAATAATAGAAGCTTCTTTTATAGATACTTCTTCAATACCTCCTAAATTAATAATTTCTTTACTAGCTTGAGGTCTAATAGCAGCATTCCATAAAGGTTCTAATGAATCATCAATAAAACTAAATGCTCTGGTTTGTTCACCATCACCAAAAATAGTCATATCCATATTATTTAAATGTTGATACATCCAAATACCCAATACATTTCTGTATTTATCCCAAATATTTTGTTTTACACCATATACATTATGTGGTCTAATAATACACCAATCTAAACCATGTTGTTCTCCTGCTATTTGAATATCCATTTCACAAGCATATTTTGCAACCCCATAAGGATCAATAGGAGATTGTGTTTGGGATTCATCAAATATTCCTCCATTACCATGACCATATACTGCGAGAGTTGACGTAAATACTAGTCTTTTAACGTCGTGTTTTATACATTCATTAACTATAGCGGCGGTTGATCTAAGATTATTATCATAATTGTAAGTTCTAACAAATGGGGATAAACCTTCAGCAGCATAAGCCGCAAAATGAAATACATAATCGGGTTTAACTCTATTAAATACTAATTCTAGGGCATTATTACTATTAGCTAGATTTAGTTTATTAAAGTAAACTTTTGGATTAATATTTTCATAGTAACCCCCACTAAGGTCATCTATACCATGTACCTCTACTTCAGGATGATTTTCAATAATCCAATCCGATAATCTAGATCCTAGTAATCCTGCTATTCCTGTAATTAAAACTTTTACCATCTGTTTTCTACTGTATTTATTAATGTTTTATAATCATTTACTCCAATTATATTAGCTTCACCTAAATATTTTAACCAAGAATCGGTTTTCCATATTCCTCTACCTGCCCCTATACCATTAGGACTGTCAAATATAATAACATCTCCCCCAAAATACGAAGCTACACAAGCACTCCCACCTGAAACTGTAAGATGCTTTTCTGAACTGGCTTCTAGATAAAACTGGATTTGGTTATATGTTAGATCTGGGTATTTTTGGAGAAAATATTCTAAAGTATATACATAAGGGTGGTGATCTGCTATAAACTTGTAATCATTAAATTCTTGGATTTTGTTTTCATCTTTATAATATCCTTTAGAATTTCCTAAGGGTCTAATATAAATAATAGTATAATTTTTACTTAAATATTTAAATAATTCATCTAATACCTCCAAAGGGAAGTAATTAAAAGGCCCTGATTCCCATTCTAGGGTGTATTTGTTTTGAATAACTACTGTAGGTTTTTTAAATTTGATGACATCTTTATATTTTCCTTTTAAGGGTGGTGGAGTCCATTTATTTAAAGTAAAATGGGGTCTACTATGGGAATAAGTAGATGAATCATTTATCTCACGAAATATATGTTGTTCCTCTATATTTGAACTAAAATAGTATATATCAGATAACCCAGGTTTACAACTTACTTTGTAAGGAATATTATTAAGTTTATGATAATAAGCTTGGGGTAAGGCTCTTACCATATCCCAAGTAAACTCATTATATTCTTCTATTATTTTCATAGATTAGCTATAAAATATTTTAATCTATCTTGAATCAATTGTTGATTATTTCTAATATGACCCCTAACTTTAATATTTTTAAATGATTCTGTACCATAGATAAGTTTATCAGAAACAGAACCAACATCGATTATGGTTTTATCAGGATATAATTCATATAAATCTTTTCCAATTACTCTAGATAATTGACCACAAGATAAAATAATTTGATCAAATTCCGTAGAATCTATATTATTAATTAGATTTATTATTGATTTATAATCTTGACAAGCATTAAATTGTGGAACCTGTATATGGTACTTTATATCACCATAAAACTTTGATAAAATATATTCAAAATAATGATTAACATACAAAGTTCTTTTTTTAGAAAGTAATTTAGAAAACTCTAAAAACTGTTCTGGCTCTTCCATAAATGCTTCTTGTAAAGCAATTGCACTATATAATATATTAGGATGTTCAATTGGGAGTTTTGAAATTTTATTAAAATCAACATTCGGAGCCATACTTCTAGGATGTCTTATATCCTGTAAAGTACCTACTAAGTAATTATCTTTATTTACTGAGTACCCTTTAATTAATTGGTTTTGGATGTCGGGGCTAATAAATGATTGATTATTTGCACCTATAACTTTTCCTGTACTTTCAGGGTACATTGCTATAAAATCTCCATCCCCATATCTTAAATATGTAAAGGGTTTATCCTGTTTTAAAAAATCTATTAATTTTTGGGTGGTTTCTTTATTATCTATTATCATAAATTATTTTGTTAATTGTTTGTAAGTATTTCTAGCAGTTTCATATGATCTTAATTTAAGATGTTGTAACCAACATTCATTTATTAAACAAGCTTTAGCACCAAATTCAGATATTATTGAAAAATATCCTTCTTGTCCTCCCCATTTTCCATCACCACCATTTAATTTATGGTTTATAGGAAAAAATTCATTTTTATTAGATCTATATTTTTCATAAAATTTTCTAGTAAATCCAAAGCTAAAACCATTAGGTAGATTATCCCATGAATTAGGTTTAATATTTAAATCTTGATAACCATCTTTTGGCCCCTGGGAAGTATTGGGGGATCCAGAACCACCATTATCGGAAAGGGGACCAAATAATGTATCATGTCTTTTAGGATGTTGTTCAATTAATTTAATGAATTGGTTCATAGTATTATTAGGTACAATATCATCATTAAAATTCCATAATACATCACATCCTTCCTTATAAGCTTCATTTAAACCCAAATTCCAAGCTCCAGTAAGGCCTTTTATAGATTGATCATGGATTTTGATTATATTAAGATTTAAATCATTAGGGTATTTGTAAGGGATTAAAGATGCATTATCACTAATGTATATAGTATAATCATAGTTAAAATTAGAATTTTTAAATTCATTGAAAAAAGTATCTAATAGTTCTTTACCTTGAGGTCTAATATTTTGACTTCTATGGGTTGTAACACAAATTCCTACTTTCATAATATATTTAATTCTTTAAATAATTTTACAGTATAATCCGCTAAATATCCTGGGCTATATTTAGTTAAATATTCCTGTTTTAGGGTTTCTACGTACTGTTTTTGGATTTTATCAAAATTTTCTACAGCGTATTCTATTTTTTCAGATAGATCTGAATAATCATGTTTACATGATATATAAGTTTTATCTTTGATATAAATGTTTGGATAGGTATCTACATGGTCCATATTAGGTTTTATGAGAAGAGAGCCTAATTGAGCTGATTCTAAATCTCGTGGAGCCATTTCCCCATAACCAAAAGGTGCTAAAAGTACTTTACAACAAGCTATATATTTGTAATATGTCTCAGGTGGTACTCTTCTTCCTTTATAAAGTTTAGATACCATAAATGGAGAATTATTTAAAATATCTAAAACAGGTTTTCTATGTCCATTATAATAAAAATCCTGAGAAGGTTTTAGATCAAATTCATGACATTCAGGATGAGGAAATTGAAACATTCCAGATACATCAAATAATTTATCAGCTCCCTCATAATCATACCATTGAATATCAGGAACTCCTATCCAATTAGTACCAGATAAAAGAATTTTATCCGAATACTTATCAAAGTCTATTGGTTTATAGTTTTGATTAGCTATACCATAATCTTCGGATTTACCCCAATAAAACCTTCCACCAACCCAAGATTCTTTATACAATTCTTTATTTTTTAGTAAAGAATGTTTTAATAAAACTAAAGCATTTGAATTTATAAAGGTTTCATAAGAACCAATTAATGAATGAGAATCTTGCCCATCTACTAGTATATAAGGACCTTTTATATTTTTTAAAAAATTTAAACCTTTTTCCAAAGAGGCTTCAAATGATCCTAATTTTTTATCTTGGAATAAAGAATGACCTATTAAAGTTAAATCATAATCGGGAGTGTCCCCAAAAAATAATTTTATACCCCTTTTTAAAAATTCATCATACTCTTTTTTATAAGGATAAAAAGTATGGAAATCGTCTGTTAATATTCTAATTTTATACATAATATATTATTCGCTTACAGCTCGACCTTTTAGTTTATTCCAATCTTGTTCAGGTCTAACTTCTAAATTAGTTACCCATCCTGCTTTGATTGTATTCATAGGGGTTCCCAACTTATCCCCTAGTGTTATTAAAGCATTTACATCTTTAGGAAAACATGTTCCTCCATACCCCAATTTTCCATCAGGTCCAGGAACATGTAAATGACTATCACCTACTCTACCATCAGCAGCAAATCCATATATAACATCTTCCCAATTGGTTCCCAAAGCATCTGATAGTCTTTTGAATTCATTTATGATAGATACTTTAGTAGCAAAAAATGTATTGTTCATATATTTTACCAATTCTGCTGTTGTAGAATCAGTAATAATATAATGACGATTCATAAAGCGTTGTTCGAATAATATTTTTACTGAATTGCATAAACTTTTCTTACCCCCAAAAATTACTCTTGCTTGGGTAAGCATATCTAACTTAGCAGTACGTTCTGTAAGGAATTCAGGGCTAAAAATTATATCTAATTTAGGGAACTTTTCTACTAATTTCTCAGTAGTACCTGGTAAGACTGTTGATTTTATAATATAAATAGGACCTGATATAGCATTTTTAAAAACACTCTCTATATATGAAAGATCCTGTGAGCCGTCAGATTTCATAGGTGTGGGTACACATATGAAGATAAAATCACTATCTAAAGTTTCTGATAATGTATGAGTGCTTTTTAAAGGATCTATATCATAAACCCTAATATCTGATGTGGGGCTAAAAGCGAATGTCTGAGATTCTCCAACAAACCCGTTTCCTATTATTCCTACTTTATAATGTGTCATAAAATTTATTTTGTTTTTCTTGTCTTTCTATACTTTTTGGGTGAATTAAACAATATTCTTCATTACCTGGTAAATCAGCAAATTTATCATATCCTATTAATTGTTCATGAACGGGTTTTGTCCATTTAATTCTATCAGGATCATTTTTATAAATTCTCATTTGTTTATCAGGAAAATTAACCCAACCCTTATTATTAATATTCCACCCCCATTTTTGGGTATGTTCCGGAGTTAAACCTACTACAGTATTAATTCTAGAAACCCAATAAGCTTCTACATCTGGGTTGTTTTCTATTACCCAAGGTAGTGCTGTACAAAGATATTCATCTGGGTACTCGTCTGCATCAATCAAAAATACCCAATCTCCACTACACATTTTAGTAAGATAATTTTTCTGTTGGGCAAAATTGTTATTTAAGGGATGAGAATACCATATAAAAGATGATTTAGTTTTTAAATATTCTTCTACTACTTTAGAACCATTCTGTGAGTCAAATAAAATTACAATTTCATCTTCTTCACGTTTATATTTTTCTAAAAAATTAACTAATCTTTGTAATTCATTAATTTCATTACAAACGGGAATTGCATAACTTATTTTCATCTTTTATTTATTCAGGTAATACTCCAATATACGAAAGTGCATCCATATAGCCACGTTCTTTATCAAAGTATTTTAGATTTTCCATATCCATTCTATGTTTATAATATTCTCCAGATTTTCCTGGGATTGGATATTTTAATTTATCTTTTTCATCAATTTCAATTGCTTTTGTAGCAGTCCAAGACCAATTATCTTTATCTGTGCCATTAACAAATACCATCCCTAGTTCATGTTGATTAACTGTATTAGGAATCCAATATTGGTCATTCTTATCTTTATATATTAAATCTTTATATAATTCAGGAAGTGTCATTAATTGTTGTTCCCAATATTCTTCACCATCTTTCATTAAGGTATTTGAAATAAAACCACAACCATAACACATATAATTGGTAATTTTTTCATTTACTTCTTGTTTATAACAAGCATCAGAACCACATTTAGGGCATATTATTAATTCATCCATTATATTTTGATTAATTTAGGTAGTTTTAATTTAGGTAATTCTTGTTTATTTTCTACTTTTTTAAGTTTTGGTAAATTTAAAGTAACTTCTTCTACAATTTTAACATTCTTATCTAAAATTTCTATAATTTTAGCTTTCATATTTTCAAAAGCAAAATAAGTTCTACTATAGTATCCCTGTCTTTTTGCTTTAGTTACCCAAGTTTTATAATTATCAAATATTTCTTTATAAGCTCTATGTATTTCTTGGGGATTAGGTTGAAACCATTGAGATTCTGCAAGTATCATATCTTTTTGTTGAGCAGAGGGATGAACATTAGTTAAAGCTCCTTGTAATAATAATGTAAAATCATTTTGTAAAAAATCTAATTGTCCAGACCATCCTGAACATATAATAGGTTTATTTACTAAACTAAATTCTAATAATGGTCTTCCAAATCCTTCTCCTCTAGTATGAGATACCATTGCTTTTACTTTAGGATGATTATATAATTCATTCATTTCTTCATTAGTAAAATTACCATGTAATATATAAACATTAGGTAATTTTCCCTCACAACTACTACGAACTGCATTTACTCTATTCATAATTTCTCTTCTATCCATATATGAAGAATTAACTGAAGATGTTTTTAAAATTAATGCTGGTTGTTTCCTTTTATTTTTAAATGTTTCATAAAAAGATTTAAGAGTAACTCCTATATTTTTTCTATCTTCACCCATACTCCCTTGCATCCAATGTCCAACAGATAAAAAGGCAAAATCCTCAGGAATTGAATTAATATCCTTTAATAAATTTAATTCTGTAATTTCATCTTTTTCTATAGGCTTATATATATTTAAATTAGCACCTTCTAATAATACTTCTATAGGTTTTTGCATTTCTACAACACCTATATTTTGATTAGTTTTTGGATCTACTTTATTAAATTTAGAATTCAAAAATACTTGTTTTGAATGTTCTGATGAAACTATATTTAAATCCATTCTGTTCATACCTTCAACCCATGGAGCGGCACATAATGTAGTTTCTATTCCTGCTGTAAATCCTATATTAAATTTCCCTATAGCTTGGAATTCATTAGGAACTGTAACTTGAGCCCAAATATCTGGTTTTTGATCAAGGCCATTAATCATATGATTTTTTAAAAAATGCCATTCAGGGTGATCATTAACAAACCCAAAAGGAGTTTGTCCCCACCTTTGACTTAAAATTTTAACATCATATTTATCTAATTCTATAATAGATTTAACTAAATCTCTTGATCTTGCTCCATATCCACTGTATGTGTCAATTGGGCAACTTATAATAAATGTATTTTTCATATTTAATAAACTAATTTATGTGGTAAAACTCTTTTTTCGTAATCTGTATCTTTTAAGAAATTATATTTTTCTCTTGGTTTCCAGGT
>Ga0208767_1003088_pt1 | contig 12246 bp, 10 predicted proteins | sample VirMetDEL_Mar_21_FD_184514 | JGI IMG/M metagenome (GOLD analysis project Ga0208767, IMG submission 184514) | Aqueous microbial communities from the Delaware River and Bay under freshwater to marine salinity gradient to study organic matter... | ecosystem: Environmental > Aquatic > Marine >... | reverse complement strand
TATAACAGACCGCTTTGGACCGTGTTGCAGGTACTCAGCGATGTCGTATTGAAGCGGTGTGGGGTCTGGTAGGTTAAGGTGTTTCCAAACTAGGTATAGAAAGTTTCTAAAGTCCTTGAGCTTGGGCGGTATCTCGATGTTGTTCTTCTTCAAAGGGTAACGCTTCTATTTGATTATTCAACGCTTGTAAGGGTGTACCTAAACCACTGTCCATAGTAACGTTGTTATCTTTCAGAAACTGACGAGCACCGTTGAGAAGAGCAGCGTTGTACTCTCCGTGTTCGTCCATGATATCTATACTGTTACGATATGCGTCTGCTATCTTATCGTGTAGCTTACTTCCTTCTTTATGACTTAACATGGTATCTTATGGTGCTTGGGTTTTATACGGATGGGCAGACGGTAGGTCTGTTGTCAGTCCCCACTTGTGTGCTAGGTATCCTTCGATCTTGTCGGAGTTGGATTGAGTTACATCTTCTGTAAATATTACCTCACCCCAATCGGAGTCTGCGTTGTTTTGATAATCGTTCAATCGAATACTACCTGTACCCATTGTGGACAAACCTGATTGATTAACATTGGTGTTATAGGCGGTAGCGTTTAAAGAAGCTGTGGCTCTAGTGTTAGGTACATCCAGTTCAATAGACAACATAACCCATTGGTTTAACAGGTTGGTTGAATTGCCTGTCAAACTTGTACCGGGGTTCATATACCAATCACCTGAGAACACACCCGCCCCACTCATGTTAAACATAATCATCTGTAGTGTAGGATTGCTCTTAGTGAATGTTACAAGAGCATCGTGATTATCGGACGCTGTAACTTTAACTACAAAGAACCACTTATGTACCGCAGTAGAACTAAACCCTACACCTGTGTAAGAAGTCGCATCCGAGTTGCCGTCAAACCTAAGTATGTTATTATTATTCTGTGCCGTATTTACGGCTGTAAGCGTACTACCTCCAGCGGCATTAAAGGTGTAGTTGTTACCTGACTTATCTGCAATCGCTGTGACATTACCGCTAGACGAAGTAAAAGTTGTCTGATCGTCCATATCTAACCACAGACGAGTAGTGATTGAAGATGGATTCCAAGCGGCGTTAGTGGAACCGGATATAGCTAACTGCATCTTATCTGCAAACGCTTCACCGATATCAAACATATCGTTTACTCCGTTGCCTGTTGTATCAGAACTACCATCGGCTGAAGCACCTACATGGTTTTGAGAAGCACTATGTCCGTAGGTCGCAGCATCCACAATTCCTACATAAGCATCAGCATTAGCTACAGGAGTTAAATCTGTACCGTATCCAATCTTTGTTATTACAACAGGGAACTGTGATGTGTTCGATACTCCGTAGGAATTACCTAGCACCGTTCTTACTGCTGCGATAAAAGTATTTAATCCACTAACAGATGCACCACTCTCCCCTTGCCACCATATCATACCCTTAAAGTTCCATGAGTATCCAGCGTTTGTTAACTTGGTAGTGGCATCCGATAGTGCAGAGAGTAATCCACGATAGCAGTCACCTTCTCGACTTCCTGTTGCTGTGGTGCCCCAATCCGAAAAGTTCGCATCCCCAGCATTTAATTGTGAAGCACCAACTGCGTATTTAAGAATACCGATTGGTTGAGTTGTTAAATTGATTGCGTTGGCTCGACTAACAAATCCAAGCTCAGGGCCGAAGTTGGGTGAGTTCACCAAGTTATTACTATCCCCTCGTGTGCTTCCAGCTACCAGCGATGTCGCCCAACTAGAATAGTTCTGTGTGGTTTCTGCGTTGCTTGTAGAGTCATGCCAAGAGGTATAGAATAAGCCGTCTTGAGTCGCTTGTCCTGATGTAAGATCAGATACATCTGCCGAACCATGTGCATTCGATTGACCAGCTAAGATAAATAAATCGATTGTCTTATTACTAATTACCGAGTTATCGAAAGTTCTGTACCATACTCCGTTATAAAAGTAGGACATCGTAGGCGTACCGCCAATCGTACCGTCAGTAACTAAGGCATTTGTTCCGGCAGTCGCGTTAAGCGGTAGGTTGGCTTTTGTGTAGGTGTTTATTTGTATGCCGTCCTGACCGTCAACCCCATCCACGCCATCCGCACCCGCTGGGCCTGTCGCCCCCGTTGGTCCTTGAAATTGTGCAAGCGAGTTCCACGGAGTTGTCCCGTTACCTACCTTTAATATCTGATTGGTGGTGTCAAAGGCTGGTTCCCCAACGGAAAGTACAGGATTCTCACTTGACCAATTAGCTGCGGTGTCCCGTCTTAAAAATATTCTTCTTACACTCATATCGATGCACTACCTCCGTTTATATTAGTAGCTTCTAAGTGTTGTACATCTGCACGACCACCGTCAACAATACCTGTAGCTGAGTCCTCCATTGTTGTTACTCTGGTATCTAGTGCCGTCATCTGTGTATCTTTACTTATCTTATCTGTTTCTAGTGTTGAAATCTTACTGTCTTGTGTTGCTTTATCCGATTGAAAGTCGCTCTTTAGTTGCTGTAAATCTGAAGCAGAGGTTAATGCCAGCGTGCGTGATTGTGCTGATAACGGATTAACCTTCTGTACTGTTCGTCGAAGCATCTCAGCACTTCCATCTACGCAACGCTAAAGCTTTTCTTGTAGGTCTACCTTTACTGTCCTTCATTGGTCCTTTGTTACCGCTCATACGAGCACAGAAGGAACGTTTACGAGGACCTCCTCCGGGTTGCGGGGCTTTTAAGTTAGAACCTGTAGCTCTGTTATATTTAGCTCTACCCTTTGCAGTGAGTCCACCCTTACGAGACTTCTCACCTCTACCGATAGATAGTGAAACGGACTTAGGCATAGTTACTTCTTCTTAGGGAACCCACGCTTCATATTAGCGTAAGCTTTAGGAGTAATGGTTGACTTCTTTTTACTACGGCTAATGCCTAAGCTCTTACGTTTGTTAATGTTTTTATATAAGCTCATTATCGTTTAACTAATATCTCCATCATACGGTCAAGTTTGTTGTGCATCTCATGGATGGCAGTCTCTACTTTACCTATTCTATTTTCCACGGCAGCGTCTCGTTCTCGTTGAGTAGCAAGCTCTACCTCTATCCTAGTAAGTCGTTTATCTCCGATGTCTAAGCGTTCAATAACACGTTTAACAATCCACCCTATGACGCCAAGACCTATGACGAATGCGGTGTTGATAAGGCTAGAGAAGGAGTCGATCATCGATTAAGTTTTAATAATGTAGTTAAGGATGATGGTAGGCTGGACATTGTTGTGTGCGGAGCCGCCTCCAACTGATGAAGTGAGAGACGAATCTGTTGACGGCTGACTACTACCGAACTCGCTAAAGTACGGAACATTAACACTTGTTGAACCAACCCCAAAATGCCTCGAAATAGCGTTACCTGTATTTACCCCTTTAAAGTTACCAGCTTCGTGGTTATGACTAGGCATCTCTGCTTCGGTCAGGGTGTGTGTCTTCGTATTAGCAATAAGACCATTATCTTCACCAAGTGTATCAGCAGTTGCACCTAATAAACTTTCACCAAATCCAGCAACGACACGACCCCTTAGGTCTGGCAGATTGAAAGTAGTAGAACCATCACCTACCCCATAAGTCGTACCTATGACACCAAACAAAGCAGCTTGAGTAGTCCTGTTTACAGCACTACCGTCACACAAAGCGTAACCTGTAGGAGCAGCACTACCAGCAAAAGCCGATACAGTTCCAGTAGGTACAGTCTGTAAGTTCGTACCGTTTACTTTGTAGTCACCTGTAATGTTTAAGTCTCCAGTTACATCGAGACCAGTTGATTCAATCCGCATTTTTTCGACGGCACCTATACCAAAAATTAAAGGTCCTGCTGTTCTAATCGCCCCTGCTTCGTTGGGAGCACTAGAAATAAGAGGGACTGCGTTACCGATAAAAACATCACCACTCACTCCACTTTCAGTTGAGCCGTTGATTTTTATATAACCTCCGTTATTAGATGATGTACTCGACACTTCGATGATACTTGCAGAGGTAGATGACACGATTTCCACTTTTGAATCAGGACTAGCAGTACCAATACCCACTTTACCGTCCGACTGTACATTGAAGTTGGTATCAGTTGTACTTATCTTATCAGATGTAACAGCACCACTAGCTAACTTAGACGTTGTAACACTACCATCAACTAAAGAGTTAGTACCTACTGTACCTGCAATCGCTACTCCAAACCCACGTTGAATAACAACTATGTCTTCACTTCCCGTCATGTTAGGGATAATGGTGAGTGTATCAGTGCTTGGGTCTACGGTGTACTCAACAGTTGGTTCTTTAATCAGTCCGTCAATACTTACTTCATAAGCTGTATCTCCTAAGACTTCAGCTCCTGTAACTGTGTAAGTATTATTAGTTCCAGAGATAGCAGAGAATACCCACTTGAGTGGAGGTTGTGTAGCACCCGTGGATACCTGAGCAACTTTGTTATCAACATATACCTTCGTTACCGCATCTGTAGTATCTGTAGCAGTACCTACATTCTTAATGCGTAAGCTCTTAGCGTCCCACTGTGTACCTCCGTTTTCGACCTGTAACGATTGATCGTTCAACTCTGCAATCTCTTCAGCTAGGTAACGGTTGTGACGGTACGATAAATCTAACTCAGCCTCCGTTAATACAGAACCATTCACGAAGTCTACAAGGTTCACGTTAGGAGCGGAGCGTCTGCGTACTCTTACTTGGTCACCTGCTGTAGCACCTACGTCTAAGACGACCTTTTGGGTTGGTGTAGTAACGATAGTAAAGGCAGTTGTGTTTACTCCGTTGATCTCTACCTTGATGTGTTCATCTTCTAAATAAGGAAAAGTAAAGGCGAAGTCTGTGTCCCCGGCTGTAGCGGGAGGGAAATCTACGTAGGTGTTAGCCATGATGATATATATTATTAATTATTGAGAGAGAAGAGCAAGTCCTTAGTCTAGTAGCGGGGTTAATTCATCAGCCACTACTTTTCTTGGGGCTGTTTCTCCTTCTATTAAAACTTTTCTAGTCAAGTCTCTTAACAAGTAGTACTGTGCTTTTAGTTCTGGATTTTCTTTTACTAACTGACCTAAAGCTTTATTTCTTAGTGCACGTAGTTCTGCTTCTATTGCGACCTGCCTAGCATTAGTTATAGGAGAACCTTTCGGCACTATGCCTATTCTTTGATACTTAGGTCTATTATAAGCTTTGATTACTGCATCAGCTGGTTTTAGTTCTGAAAATATTTGCTGCCAACGATCATACAAAGTTTGTTCTAATCCAAAACCGTAATCTTTCTGTACTTTTAATTTTTTTAAATTTAAACCGGGAACTCCATCATCAGGACGGCTGAACTTAAAACGACCTCCGATTTCTGCTAAAATCATTCTAGCTTCATCTTCTTTAGTAAATAACTTCTCGCCTACTTTAGAAGCTCTTCCCGCCTCAACATCTTTTTTAGTCGCTTTAGATGACCTTAAAGTTTCTACCCGCATCGGGCTTAGATAGTTTACGGCTTGTCCTACTGCATCGTATTGAGAAGCTGGTTTAGGTATTCCTAACTCATCTCTCTTAGGGTCTAACTCCCTACGAGTTTTAGCAAAAGCCATTTTAAACTGCTCCATAGGTTCATTTATCTGCCTTAAATACGGATCATTTAGTTGAGCAGCAGCTTTCATAATAGAAGGAACAGTCATTCTATTAACAGCATTAAATAAAGCATTAGTACCACTCTTACCACCTTCTTCCCATTTACCTCTAAACAAGCCGTCATTTAATTCACTTATATTAGCTAAGTAAGTTTTATCCCCTATTAGAGTAGTCAACGCTAATTGTGCAGAACTAATTACTTGTCCTTTCAAATCATCAGGCATCGAGTTATCTTCTGAAGCCCTTAATGCCGTAGCAGCTATACCGTATACATCAGCTATAGAACCTAATCGACTTAACGGTAAATAAGTATCCCCCATTTTATCTCCTTCTGAATTACCTGTATCCCAATATCTTTTAAGAGCAGATACATTGAAAGCGTGTGGTTGCCAGCCTGTACTCATTTTAGTAGCTCTCTCTTTATAATCTTGAGGACCAGCCCCAGTCGTTATTCCTTGATCAGCTAAGTATAAAGCAGAAGCCCATAAACCTGCACCCACTACTTGCCTACCTCGTGCTTGTGCCCTGATAGACGGGTTGTCACTTCTTAATTCCTCTAATGTTCTTTTGAATGTAATCTTATTCATCCCCGGTATCATAAGACCACCGCTAAGCGTTCCACCTAATTCCATGAACATATTAGTGGGAGTTCTCAAGAACAACTGAACCAACTCTAATACGGAACTCTGCTGTCTTAATTCTCCTAGTTTTGTAGCACCTGATTCTAATACACCATAGTCACTACTTAGTTCTCTTTGGAATGTTATTTTATCACCGAAGTCTTTCATGTATTCGATTTCACTAGACAGTTTATTCGTCCAGTTATCTCTAACATATTCAGTTAAGAAATTTTTAGATTCTTCAACACTTAGTCCTTGTTCCCTAGCTTTCGCTAAAGCCTCCATCTCTACATCGTTTTTTGTCTTAAACCTCTTACCGTCAACGAAGTACCTAGCTAACCTAGACTCCATGTAATCTTTTATTTGACCTACGGGAGCTTCACCTCTTTTAACTAATTGTTTATATTCTTCAGCTAACAATGCACGAGCTTGAGCTTTACCAAATAAGTGTCTATAGAACTCATCTTGAAATACTAAACCTTTAGGTCCAAAATTAAAAAGTTCTCCCATATTTTCAACAGTTTCTCCTATAGGACCAGATAGCCCTGTAGACTCCATAGCTAAAGCTTTTTCACCTATCTTCTCGTAGTGGTTATTTAAAGACATGGAACCTTGGGAATTAGCAGCAGCTAATCTTGCCGATTGAAAAGCGTCATCTATTCCGTATAACAAATACTTAGTAGTTCTTAGAGCCATTCTAGTCTGCTCTAAATTACCCGTAGCTAGTCCCCCTACTCCTTGGGTTGTTAACGAATAAAGAGTCATCATAGCGTTTCCACTAGCAGCAGCAGCTTGCGTAGGAGGTGCACTTAAAACGAAATCATAAATTAATTCTTTTCCTACTCTACCAAACTTCTCACCTGTTGACCTCTTACTTATTTCTAACAATTTACCTAGTTTATGAGGGTCTTTTACTAATTTTATCTCACTTAAGAAAGCTTTTACATTTTTTAAGCCCCCTAGTTTCTCTAGTTCCTTTTTAATTTCACTAGGGTTTAACTTTTCTGGATACTTAATAAGTTCTTCCACTAAGTTTTTTTCAGCTTTTGTAGCTTTACGATCTATCGTGTTTATATTCGCAGCCATTTGATCTCTAGCTACCTTTCTGCTCTGTAATAATTTACCTGAAGAGCTTGATATAACAGCTGATCCTTCTGCTAATAACTGCAACCTGTTTAACTCTGCCATTAATTCTAAAGCTACAGCAGGGTCATTTAAATCTGTATTAGCATCAAGTTTTTTACTTAAATTATCAAAAGCGGAAAAGGTCAAACTGTCAGCTAAAGCTGCTTTAAATATAATATCTTCTGACTCTTTAGCTATTTGTTGAACAAACTTGGCTTCATCTAATTCAGGGTCAAGTTTCTTTCTTAAGGCTGTTACTTGTTTTATTAGAGATTCCTTATCAGTCTTAACACGACTTGTCTTTATCTTATCGCTTAACTGTTCAAGCACCCCAGCCATAGCTCTTTGTACGCCTTCATCTGTAGTAAAAGCAGATAAGTTTAGTGGTATAATTTGACTCTTACCCTCTAATAATTTAGACAAGTCTTCATCACTCATGCCCATTCTTTCCAACGCTTGCATCTTTTGCTCATTGGTAAGTTTCGTAGGTTGAGAAGGTTGCGGTGCTACTTCTGGCTCTACAGCTTTTTCTGCGGTTGTTGCTGCGATCTGTTTAGGTGCAGCTTCAGGTTTAGGTTGTGGTTGAGAAAACTTTTTATAAGCAGCTACAGCCTTCTCCATTTGGTTTCTAAACAAAAACTCAGCATCTTCAGCTTCTACTTGCGTACCTAGTGATCTTTGTTGTGCTTTAAGGAAATCTTTAAATTGATTCTCTAAACCCTTCTTTTTAATAGCTTCAAACGCCATAGCAACTTTAACATTCGCCATGTCATTGTCTATTTTAACTTGGTCCCAAACCTTACCGAATAGGTCATTAAAAGGATCATTTATAGCTTCGGGGTCTTTTACTAAATCTTCCGCCCTCCACTCAACATTACGTCTCCAATCTTCTAACTCAAATGCCTCAACCTCTGAGCGTAACCCTATTATTTTTTCAAGATCCCCTTTAGGAATTTTACTGTCGTCTTCCCAGTTTTCTAAATCCTCTAAGTCATTCTTTTTCACGCGGAGTGCTTCTTCCAACGCATCATCGTCTAAATTTTCTAAAGTTTTATCAATGCGAATGGGAGTGTCGGCTCTTAAATCTATAATTTCACCCGCCTCATTCATGTACGCACCGTATTCATAACCCTCTTCGCCTACAGTTACGTTTTTATAATGCGGGTTTTCCATTGACCCTATGTACTCAGGATTAGTGCTTTCATCGTATTCAATAAAAGCTTTAGATACGCCCTCTTTTTCCTTCGGTGTTACTTCAACTTCTTCTTTAGGCCTAAGTACTGTACCTTCTCCTACTTGTGGTTCTTCTAGCTTTCTTATTCTATCAACAATAGCTTGTCTATGTTCTTGCTCTTTTTTAGTAGCTTCTGCTCTTAAACCATCTAAGTATTCTTTATCCCCCGTTCTGATAGTTTCAATGCTTTCTTTAATTTCTTTTTTCTCTCGTAATAACAAATCCCTGTACTCACCTGTGACTTCAGGGTTTTCCAGCATACTATCTATAGATGAAATTCTTTTAGCTGCGTTAACTTCAGCTACTTTCTTCATCTTAACCACATCACTAGTAGGTGTGCCTAACTTATGAAAGTTCTTACCTGATGTTAAATAACCCATCCCTCCCCCAAAAAGTAAACCAGCAGCACCTGAAAAACCTAGTTGTTGTACACTGATTCCGTCTGTTCTTTTACCCGTGCCGATCTCTAGGCCTTGTCGTAACAAATCCTCAGTAAAGGCCATTGCAGTACCTTCAGCAGCAGCGACGCCTGTTTGCTTTAACCTAGATAACTGAGATACTTTTTTATAAGCAGCTAACGGTGTTATTGAGTTAATGGCTGTTGTAGCTATGCCTTCTTCTGGTGAGTATTCTGCGTCGGGGTCTCTGTGGCTTTGTGCCCAATAATTCAAACCTAAATTACCTAAAGCATTTGCAGTTATATATGCACCAATATTTACAGGAGGAAGAGGCGTTAAACCTAAAAGCGGAGTAGTAGCTTTTGCTAGGGCTATTCCACCTCCTACCTCACCTGCTATTGACTCAGCTAATCTTAAATACTTACCATCTTCTTCATCTTCTTGTTTGATAACACCTGCTGTTGACAACTCACTAGGAGCACGGGTAGAGGATGAATCAGCTAAAGGTAAACCTTTACGCCTAGACTCCTCAAAAGCTTTTTGTTCCTCAATTAGTTCTGCGATTGTTTTAGCCATTACTTTATTTTATCTTTGTAAGCCCGAAGAAACTGTAACCGTTCCTCTAAGTTGTCTGGGAACTCTAGGTCTTTAATTAAATCTTCTATCTTTTCATCAACTAGCGAAGTGTTTCCTGTTTCAATACCTTTTATAGCTTTATCTAACCCTTCAACAGTTATAGTTTCGTTAGATGCATCTATTATATACTTACCAGTCCTTAGTTCACTTAGTAATGTATTTTTATAATCTTCATTAAATGATTCGTATAAATCTATTGATTGGTTTGTTATAACTTCATCTAACTGTTGTGGTGTAATGTTTGGATTAGCCTTTACTATACTGTCCCTTATTTCTTTAAGCTTAGTCCTCCAAGCCATCATCCCTCTAATTTTTAACGAAGCTAATGTGTTTGGGTGTGCGTTTAATTTAGTTATATCTTTAATAGCGTTTGTTGTAGCCGGGCTAATACCACTTATACGCATTTCTTCAGTTAATCTTGTATCTTTGAATTGATTCCTAAAACTTTCAGTCAATACTTTTACAGCGGAAATACCCTCCATTACTTCCTTATTAAATCTATCACTATCTCCGTTAAGTTTTTGTATGGATTTAAGATCATCAAAAGATAAATCACCCCTTTCGTGAGCATCTTGTGCGTCCTCTAGTACGTCTAAACCTTTGTCTAAGTCAGCTTGTAATGTACTCCACACTGTTGGGTTAGTCTCAATAGTTGAATCAGCATTAAAGAAACTCTTATCCGCCAATGCTCGCATATCAATAACAGTTTGCTCAACATCATTTTTACTTACGCTAGATTCACTACCTTCGGTTCTTAATCTATCTATCCATTCTTCAAAGTAGGAATCACTAAAATCCCCGTTATTAAGTTTTTCTTTTACTTCAGCTATGTATGGATCAATTACTTTAGATTTATTTTTATTATAAAGTTCCGTAGCTTTTGTTTGATAATATGAACCCTTACTCTCTATATCCCGCCTAAGTGTGTCTATATTGTTTTTTAATTCAGCGTTTACAAACTTAGCACCAGTATTAGGGTTTATAACCCAACCTTCTATTGCGTCTAGTTTATCTAAGGCAATAACAGAACCGCCAGACTCGACTAGGTTCATTAAAGCGGGTTTCATTAAATTATCTAAGGCGTGTTTATGTGACCCTTTAAAGATACCTGATGTATGGTTTACCCACTCATTTAAGGATTTATCATTTATATCAATATCTCCCGTCAAGAATTGATTGAAATCCCTCTCAGCCATTCCTAGCCAATTATTTTTACCGTCTTCTATATCAACAGCATCAAACCTAGCGTTTACATCTTTAATAAAGTCTTGCTCTACTTTCTCTATTTCTTCTAAAGCAGCTTGTTTTACTAACTCCGATTGAAATTCGGGACGACTAAACAGTTCTTGTCTTTTCTGTAGTACAGTTTCTTCAGGTGATATTGTTTCAGATATAGTCTGTGGATTAAACAGCATCTCCCTGTAAACACTCTTAGCTAATACTTGTCCCTTTGCTTGCTTCGCCCCTAACATGAACAACGCATTAGCTTGCGGAGGCATCTTACCTTCTTCAGTCAATTTCCTGACTTCTCTTTCGTAAGCTTCCATTTGCCTAGAAACTCCACCGGGGTCTAAATCAAACTGCGTAGCACCTTCCGTCATCAGAGCCTCTTCGTATGCCTTACGCTCTTTACCTTTTAACGCCCTAGCTTTCTCAAGTGCAGCTTGTTGTCTGCTTTGTGTTTGTTTTATCTGGTCGTAAGTAGTAACTATATCAGAAACTACATTCAAACCCTTAGCTAGTTCTAATAAATTATTAGTCTGTGGTACAGGTACTCTAGGGGCTGTTAGTTGGGCAATACCGTAACTACCGAGACTACCTATAGTAGGTTGAAGTTGTCTAACTGATCGTGTCATGTTACGTTAACGGGTTCCCAATTATAAGTTTTTCCGCCTATTCTTACAGGGCCTTCAGGGGGATTAATATCTGTACTTACTCCGCCCATTCCACCAGACAACTGTTGTCCCATTTGATAGCCACGAAGACCTCCACTAGCTACGCTTAACACGTCAGATATACCAAGTCCTCTAGGACGTATTGGGTCCATTATAGGTTGATTAATTCCTATAAGACGTTGTTGAGAACCTAGTCCAATATCTTCTAAAGCAAAACCTTTACCTACATCTATTAGCTCCCGCTGCCTATTGTACGACTCTCTCCTAGAACCTAAATTCGCAAAATATTCCATCTGTTTAGAAGCTGCCGTTGTAGGGTCCTCAGCTGTCCTTGATATAGCTTGTTGTGCTTTTAATGCTATTTCTCTTTCTTCCCTACCTAAAGATTCTAATTGTTGTGCTTGTTGCAGACGCTCTCCTGTCATCTGACGTAATGCCCTCTGCTGTTCCGCTGCTGATGCTTGTGCTTGTAACCGACGCTGCATCTCATTCTGTTGAAGCTGTGCTTGGTACTGCATACGAGCTTGTTGCCTAGCACCTATAGCCTGTGCTCCAGAACTTAATGCTCCTATCCCTGCGGATACTGCTGCTAATGGTACACACATATAATTACTTCCTCTCTAATACAAATGACAGATACCCTTGGAACTGACAATCCTGAAACTCAGCACCTAACCACTCCAACCATTTAA
>Ga0208767_1003082_pt1 | contig 12261 bp, 16 predicted proteins | sample VirMetDEL_Mar_21_FD_184514 | JGI IMG/M metagenome (GOLD analysis project Ga0208767, IMG submission 184514) | Aqueous microbial communities from the Delaware River and Bay under freshwater to marine salinity gradient to study organic matter... | ecosystem: Environmental > Aquatic > Marine >... | reverse complement strand
CTATCTCCAATGTGAGCTGTGTCTATACTGCCATCAACATACTGATCTGAGTCTACAGAATTAGCAGCCATTTTAGCATTAGTGATTTGAGAATCAGCTATGTGTACTGTATCTATAGATCCATCTACATATTGATCTGAATCAACTGAGTTAGCTGCCATCTTGGCATTTGTAATTTGTGAGTCTGCAATATGTTGAGTATCAATACTACCATCTACATAATGCTCACTATCAATACTATCATCTGCAATCTTTGCACCAGTAACTGCATCAGCAGCAAGTTTAACAGTTGTAACACTACCATCTACTAATTGAATTGTACCAATAACACCACCTGGAATAGATGTATTTGTTTTTGATATAGCACCAATATAAACATTATCTATAGCTTCGTTAGATAAGTTTCCTGAATCCCAAGTTACATTAACTGTAGTGTTTGTAGAAAAAGTTGAAGAACTAATTGTTCCATAAATTGTACCAGGTGTAGCAGCAGTAATTTTAATTCTTCTGCCTTCATGGTAAATTGAAGTTACATCAACACCATCAATTCTAAAAGAAGTACCACTTACATAAGTTGATACATAAGCACCTGAACCATCACCATATTCAACCCATTGAGAATCATTAAACCATTCTCTAGTATTCTTCATCAAGGCTCTAATGGCATTGTTCAAGTTAGAAGGTAACATTCCTTCTGCTGTACTTATACCATTAAGTGAAGTGTTATTTGCTTGTGTTGTTGAATAATCTTTTATACCTGCCATTTTAATCTCCTATGAACCAAGAATAAGCTTTGTCGCTTTCTTTGTTTCTGTCATTTATTAATGTATTGATAGCTTCTTCAATTTGTCTTTGAAAAAATTCTTGTGTTTCAAAACTATATCTAACGTTATCTATATCAGTTTTTTCCGTCATCTCAAACCTATTCTTGAAGCTACTAAATCAACTCCTTGTGCATGAGTCCATACAGATCCAGCAGGAGTAGTAACTTTAATTTTAAAATATCTACCAGATTGTCTTACTGGATTATCTCCACTTGCAACCATTATAGCTGGAACAGATTCGGTAGCTGTATCAGCTAATCGTTCTTTGCTCTGAATAGTTACTGTAGATGTTGCATCCACAATCGGTCTAACATTTGTTATACTACTTCTATGGCTTGGAAACAACTCTAATTCTCTGGTTTCTATAGTTCCTATATTTTCAGTTCCAGAGAAAATTGAAGCTTTATAATTATTATCTATAGCACCTAAGTATCTTTGACCACCATTCCAAAAGTCAGTATCTAATGCAATGTTAATTTGATCTAAGTTTTCTGATATAATATCCATTAATTCTACAGTATATGCACCAACGAATTGTGAGAATATAGAACTAGCATTAGTATCTGCTGTACTCCATTTTTGAGTAGCATAATTATAAATAATAACTTTATCACAAATACCTGTAGTATTAGATGTATTAGAAGCTGAAGGATATAACCACATAGCTAATTGATTAAAAGGATCAACAGCAGATACAATTCTATCTGAGAAAGCTTTGTTTAAATCTGTATCAAAAAATCTATTAACTTTTTCTGCACCAATAGCACTAACTTGATCTCCATTTAATTCATAAAATCCATCATCAGCATAAAAGAATACTCTACGATTATCTTGACAAACTGTTCTTCCATATACTGCACCTCTATTAGGTGAGATAACTGAAAGTCTAAATACTGTTGCACCACCGACATAGTCCATACGAACTATTTGGTTTTGTCTAAACACATAAGAAATTTCTCCAGATGTAATATGAACAATTTCTCCACCTGAACCTGGAAGGTCTTGGAAGTCTGATTGTTTAGATCCAAATTCCCAAGTTGAAATATCATTAATACCAGACCATTGTATTCTATTAGAATTATTTTGAATATTACCTGTAACTAAAAAATCCCTAATCACACCTGATACTTTAAAATTTGGAACTGTACCTGATGTTGCAATGCTAGATAAATCTGCAAAGTTAGTTGATGTTCCCATTAAATAATATTGAGGTACATCTACACCATTACTTGCTATGACATAATTACCGAATTGAGTAAATGTCCAATAATCTGTATTATCTCCAGTTAAACTAGATTTTCTTGAAGTAAAAGTTCCACCATCTAATTCATATAAATCTGTATTAGTTGCAACAAAGTTAAATACAGTATTAGAATTATCTCTAAAAGATCCTGCACCTCTACTATCTTTACCTATGTTGTTAGTTGAGTAAGGAACTAATGAAGGAAATCTTTTATAAGATGATGCTGCAAAATAAACATTGTTAGCAACCGTTGCACCAGGATTTAAATATGCTGGTTGATCTGGTAGCCATTCGCCAAAAGGTATTTGCATTAATATTCCTTAACCGTTATTGTTTGTAGCATAATAATTCTTATCATTAAATGCACCTGCTACTGTTACATCTGATTGTTGTTGTAATGGAGCATTACCATAAGCATCTTCTCTATCATTTCTTTCAAGTCTTTCTAAAGCTGTAGTATAGTTTTGTTGCCACCCTTGTAATCTTTGAGGATCAATTCCTCCTAAGAAATTAGCAGAATGATATAAAGCACCATATAAATAAATAGCTGGATGATTTGTTAGAATATAATTTGTAGTATTTGTATCTGATAAAGCAGGAAACTGTTTGTAGTAATTTAAATAAAGAGTGTAATTACTATCAGGGATTGGAGCAAATCTAATATCATCTCCTAAAATTGTATATGAAGATGGTTGTCCAGAAGTTGATCCACCTTTTATCTGATCCATTTGAGCAGGAGTAATATAAGTTAAAGCATACTTAGTTCCACCATTTAAAATATACATATCTCTTACTTGTAAAAAATCAGATGGTAAAGTTGCTGTTTCTCCACTAAGAGTTAAAGTTGTTTGATCTATCATTTTTCTAATTCTTAATTTAGAATTAAAATCTTTTTCTGCTAGAACAATAAAATCCTCAGAAATTTCAGTTGTTAAATCTGATCTGTTTAACCAATTTGCGATTGATGTTTTTAAATCTGAATAAGTTGCTAATGCCATTATAATTTTCCTTCAGCAGTTTTAAAATATCTAAATTCGCTGCTATTTAATTTTTGTTTTAATATTTTTTTTTGAACTTCTGGTGGAAGTGCAAACCAATTACTATCACCATTATACTCATTTGCCCACACACTTAAAGCAATAGTTGGAATACTGGCTACTCTTTTCAAATCTCTTGATTTAGAATAGCCATCATTCATGTTCAACAATTCTTTATTGTGTTTTATGTGTGAATCAATATTAACTTCTTCTTTAACTGCAATTTTACCTTCCATGTCATCTTTCATGTAAGTTGTTTTTTGCAATCCGTCTAAAATTATATCTTTTCTCATCTGCCTTGACCTTTATATCTTGTTTGTCTTTTTTGTCTTTTCTCTGATTTGTTCTGAGATTTTTTATGCTTACCAGGTCTTTTAGGTGGTTTAGCTCTTGGAACAAAATGAGTGAACTTTTGTTTAGCCATATTAGCCAGACATTTCAGTAACAGAAACTTCAGCAGTACCTATCACAGCAACTTTTTCACCAGGTGAAACTTTAAAAATTTCAGGTTGGTCAGCAGGTACAAATATACTTGCAGATCCAGCAGTAGCTGAAGCTGTAGGTGCAGTTCCAAATAAAATATGAATGTCAGCAGGTGTTGCTATTCTTACATATTCAGTTTGAGTACCAAATGCAGCAGATGCTACAGATGAACCTGAAGCTGTTAAGCTTTGATGTGTAGTAGGTCTTAATCCGTAATTAAAACTCATAGTTTTTCTCCTAATTAATTATGGGGGAAATACCGCTAGGAAAGATCCCCCAAATGTTATTATCTTCTTATTACAAAAGTTACAACTGCTTTTGAAGTATTAGAAGATCCACCGTCTGTAATCATTTCGATAGATCCACCTTCAACAACAGTATTGTTTCCAGTTGGTGAAGCTGTATCAATAGCACCAGCAGAGCCAGAAGCTACGATAGATATTCCACCACCAGTAACTGCTGTACCACCAATTTCAAAAGAAAGTGCGGCAGTTCCTGTAATAGTTGCTTGATTAGCAGTTAAAATTTTTACAATTTTTCCGCCATCAGGTATTGCAACAAAAGTTGATGAAGCAGTTGAAACATCTTCAATTTCAGCTGTTATAAAATAGTCGTTTAGTGTTCTCATGTTTTTATCCTTTATTTGCTTCGTTCCGTCATTGACTTCAAAGACCAAACAAAATTGTTAGTTTAATATGATGGGGGATTTCTCCCCCACCAAAAGTATTTATTATGAAGTAGTTAGGTCTGTAACCATTCCACTTGCTTTTTCATTTCTTGACTCAAGAGTGTACTCAGCTACCATAAATCTCTGATCTGCATCTCTAGTTTGTGCAGGAGTTTGTAGAGAGAAATCTCTTAAGAAAGAAACTGCCCAGTAGTCCATCTCTAAGATAAGAGCATCTTGACCTACTTTTGCAGCAGTACCATTAGCACCTCTAATGAATCTGTTTGGAGCTACTTGCATAGTTCCAAAATCTGACTCATATACATCAATAGAAGTAATTAATCTTCTATCTTCAGCAGCGTCAAATCTTGTAGATCCACCAGTAAAGCCTGATAGTTTTTGTTTATTGAAAGCACCAACCATAATCATGTTAGGGTTTCCGCCTTCATTGTAACAAGATCTCAAAACACCTTTTAACTGATCTTCAGTAAAAGCTCTTTGAGTACCATCAGTTCTAGCAGCACCGTTACCAGCACCAGATCCACCAGCACCTGCGTCAACGTTAGTTTCAATCCAAGTTTGGCATCCACCTAGTTTTCTTGCAGTTGAAGCGTTACCAGCTGCTTTTGCAACGTTAGATAAAAGAGCAGTTTCCATATCTCTTTTTAATTCTTTCGCAGCTTTAGCTACTTGGTAAGCTAACTCATTGTTTCTTCCAGCAGAAGTTACAGCATCATTAGTTCCTGATACTTGAATTCCTTTAGTAGAAATTTGAGTGTAGTTTTCTTCTTTTGCAGAAGCCGCAAGAGTTGCATATGAAATTGCATCTCCTTCAACCGCAGCGTTAGCAGCAACGTCAGCTAATGCGTCTGTTTGCCATTGGTGTGTAGTGTTTGTTGCTTTGTTTTTTGCAACGCCAGACATAAAAGGAGTTTCTGTTGGACTTATGTTGTAAATAATGTCCGCTAGGTCTTCTCTTATTCCGACTGTTTGGTACGTTTGATATGTAGCCATTGTTTTTCTCCGTTAGGTTATTGTTTATAGATAACGCAGAAGTAATTCAGTTGCATCTTTAGTGCTTCCAGATTTCTTCAACGTCTTAATCTTATTCAACCTAGATTGACTATCCATATCCTCTTTAGTGCTTTTAACGCCAGACTTAACAAACTTAGATGGTTTAACTTTTTTACTTACTAAATTGGGTTTAGTCGCTTTAGCTTTCATACCATCCATAATCACATCAAACATTCTTGAATCATAAATTCTAGCGACATCTTCATTTGTGAAGCCTTTAGAACTTAAGTAATTCATAATGTTCGACTTAACTGTAGTACCCTTAATAGGATCAGCAAGTTCAGGATGTTTTAAATGAAGTTTTTTTTGTTCTTCTTTTAATATTTCCTGGAACTGAGTTTGCTGATGCTCTCTCAGTTTTTGCTGTGCTTGTTGAATTGATTGTTTTCGTTTATTAATTTTACGATCAACTCTTGCAGCTTCAGTAGGATCTTCATCCCAAAGCCTATCTAGCTCTTGGGAATTTACATCATTGTTAATCTCAGCATTTAAAGTCGCCACTAAGGAATTTAAGTCTTCCATCTTGGTCGAATACTGATTTTTCAAACGATCTTCTTCGGATTTAAGCTCTCTTTTTTCGATTGCTATCTCCTCAGTTTTTCGTCTGTAGTCGGCATCTTTTTGATAACCTGCTTTTAATTCTTCAAGGTCAACATCAATCTTTTCACCATTAACAATGACTTGGTGTAGATCGGTTTCTTGTTCTTCAATTGCATTTTCATCTTCTGATGCTTGTTCTTCATCTGCAACTTCCAAAATTTCTTCTGGTTGAGTTTCAGGTTGTTGTTGAACTTCAGATTCTGCTTTTACAGTTTCTTCTTTTTCAACTGGTGTTGCTTCTGGTTGAGGTTTAGTGATAACTCCATTAGAGTCCATTAAACTTTCAATAGATTTAGCAGCACCTTGTACTGACACATTGTTCAGTAATGGGTTTCCGTCAGACATTTAAGTCCTCCTTATTGTTAAGCTGTCCTTCGACTTGGCTTATTCTAACCTTTGTGGTTAAAATTTTGTATTATTCTGTTGTTTTCTGAAATCTTCCAACTGTCTAGATGCAAGTTTTCCAGTTTCAACAATTGTATGTAGGTGTTGTTCAACTTTTCCTACAACATTGTAAGCAATCCAAAGTTTTTCTCTGGTATCACCTTCTTTAGCACCTGTTTTATCTAATAGTGCTTCAGAATAAATTTTTTTAAGAGCTTCTATACTCTCTTGAAAAAGTTTACTCTCCAATATCTGTTTGGCTTCGTTGGATCGGCTCACTTCCACCGCCCTGTCCGCCTGGTCTTTGATTTCCATTTAATCCTTGTACTTGTTTTTGAAACATATTAGCCGATTTTGTTGCTTGGTCAAGAATTTTACCTTCTTCAGCAATCATCATCTTATCTAATTCTGCATCTGCTTTAATTTTTGCTGTATCAAGCTGTGTATTGTACTTTAAACCCATTTCTTTTATCTTCGCTTCAAAATCTAAAGTCATAGCTTGAGTTTTTTGCTGTAATTCTTTGTACTGTAATTCAATATCAGCAATTTTTCTCTTATTCTCAGCATCAATTCTAGTAAATTCTATTTTCTCAATAGGAGTTGGAGCAGGGGGTTGAGGTGGTGGCATCATTTGTTTGCCTACATCTGGATCTACAAAGTAAGTTTGGATATTTTTTAGTCCAGCGTTCTCAATAATTTTAGTTAAAGTGTTATACATATTCTTTAATGTTACCATTGGCATTTCTTTTCCGCCTTGTAATTGGAATGCTTGTAGTTGTCTTTCAAGAATATTATTTAATAACATTATTTGTTGCTCTTTAGAACCAGTACCTAATCCTACAACGATTGAAATATTAAATCTATCTTTCCATTCTGTAGGTCTAACTGGAACATAACTATTATTTAGCATAACAATTTTTTCTTTGTCTTGGTATTTAACCATTAGCTCAAATATTTTTTTAAATAAATCTTTAACTCCAGTTTCTGCAAAGACTCTTGCTATCAATTCTGATCTCATTTGTGTTTGCGTCATCAACGCATTTACACCAGTTGCAGTTTTAGCATTTAAAGTATCTGGACTTAATCCTTGAACTTCTTTTGAGATACCAGTTCTAACTTCTCTAACTGAATCTAGGTAACTTAATAAAGGAAAAGCTTGTTGTGAAATTGGTTGAGCTTGTAAAGGTTGCATAACTTGATTTGGTGGTTGCTTAGTTCTAACTACACCACCTGGTCTAGTCGTTAGTAGATCATCCATGTTCACCATACCATCCATGATCGCAACTCTGTTATTATTTGTTAAATACATATTATCTAATAACTGACGCATCACAGTTGATTTAGTTAATTGAACATCTTCAACTAATTCTGAAATACTTCTTCCATAAAATCTGTGTGGCATTGGAATAGGAGTAACTGTTACAAACGGTGCGTTATCGCAAGGCATATTTTCTAAAATTGTAGAACCGTCATCTCCAGCAGAAATAATTTTTCTAAGCTCTGCAATACCATCTCCATCATAATCATATTTTACATATGACTCATAGATTAAAACTTTTTCTGTAGATTCATCTGTTGCATTATCAACTGGATATTCATCTATATCTCTTTGTCTTGTAATTTCTTCGTTGTTGTAAATATCTAATTCTGATTTAGGTAAATCTTTAACTTCATCTTCTGGATAACCCATAGAAATTAAATCTGATCTTGTCATTAAAACTTTGTGTGCAACAAAGTCTGCTTCTTCGATTGTCTTTGCATTTCTATCAATTAAAAATTCTTCAGGTGGAATACTATCTATTTTTACTTTACCTGTTTTTTTAGTTCGTTTAATTTTGCAATTGTATAAAGCAAAGTTAGGAACTTGAACTTGAGATACATCCATTCCTTGAGCTTCGTATTGTGCTAAAGTTTTTTCAAATTCTTCTTTGGCAGACTCATCTTCAAATTGTTCTTCTTCAACAATTTCAATTTCATCTTTAGTATTTTCTAAATCTTCTTTTTCAACTGCTGATAAATTTTCGTAAGTTTCGTAATCTACTTTTTCAGAGTCATCCCAATAAATTTTTAAGAAACCATTTTTTTCAATTAGAGCATCTTTAAAAAAATTATATAATAATTGGAAACCATTATTCTCTTTGTAGAAAACATGATTTAAATAAGCTGTCGCTTGTTCTGCCATTGGCACATCTTCTGCGGTCATGGGTTCACAATGAACTACTTTATCACTTGCTGTAAAAACTCTTAGAAGGCTTGGCAATAAACTTTCGATTGTATCTGATACATCTGTACTAACGACTTGTGATCTACCATCTATTTCTGTTCCAAGTTTTTCACCTAAATAATATTCTAAAGATTTTCTTCTGGACTCTGAAAGCTGTCCACCTAAAAAGCCTAAAGCATTTTCAATTTGATTTGATAATAAACTCTGTAATTTGAAATCTGATAATTCGGTTATTTTTTTTTTTGCCATATTAAACTATATAATTCGTATTTACTCTTATTGGCTTTGACCAATCTGATCTTTGTATCGGCTCTGTAACCGCACCGTATCTTATTGAGTCAGCAAAGTGTGATGCCCAATTGTGTAGAGGTTTATTTCTAAAACAATTATTTTTTTCATCCCAACGTTTGCAATATGATTTTAACGCTTCAACCAACTTTTTGCAATTGTTTTTATGAAAATAACATTTCGGCAACATTCTTCTAACTTGCTCAATACCGTCTTCTACACCAAGTTTGGGTGCAATGTCAAATTCTAAGCCTAATTCTTTTGCTGTTTCCCATCTTGATTTATTCGTTCCAATCTCTCTAACCCTAATATCATGGGGTGCTATATGTTTAGAATAGGTATAAGGCTTGTTATCTATAACATTTAGATAATGCTCTAATCCTTCACCTGAGTTCTCATAGCAATCAATAATTCTAATTTCATCTCCATGACGTTGAGCAAAGGTAATAACGGTACTATCATTCATTCCTAAATCCCACCAGGTTTCCACTTCTAAATTTTCGTCTATTTCAAAATTAATTACTTTTTTATTCGCTTCCATTTCTTCAATCACCTTGCCAAAATAAGATCCACTTATTCCAGCTTGAAATGAGCATTCAAATTCTTGAGCATAACTTTCTGGCGACATGGTTTGTTTTGCGGCATCTAATTCTTCTTGAGCTATAATCTTTGTTTCACTAGCTTTGAATACTGCTGTAAACCAATCTTTATTAGATTTAGCTTTTTCATGTAAATCAAAAAACCAATTTCTTCCCATTGGCGTACCGATAAATATTGCAAAGCCTTTTCTATCCGATAGGCAAGGTCTTAAAATAGTATCAAAAAGGTCTGGCGAAAGATTCTGTGTTTCATCACAAACTATACCATCAAAGTATTGACCTCTTATTGCAGCACTATTCTCTCCTCCTAAAATTTGTATTCTGGAGTTGTTTATTCCAAAATCTACCCTTAGTTCAGACTCATTGAATTTTGTTCCTGGTATGGCAGCAGAGAATTGTTTCATATAATCCCAAGCTGTGCTTTTTCCTTGCAGACGATATGGAGAGATGAAAGCAAATCTAGGATAGGGTTTAGTGGACATTAGAGCAGCTCTAATTAGGTGGTTGATAGCAAATACGGTCTTACCCCCTCTACGGTGGACTATCACTACGTTAAAACGGTTCGTATCGCATTTTTTGTGCAAAAAATTTTGGATTTCTCTTGGCGAATAAGGAATTACAATTTGTTTCATTTTAAAACAAAACCCCCCCCTAATGTAAAGTTAGATTAGAATCATTATAATCTTCTTCCAAGCAAAACTCTCCCTTTAAAAATGCCGAAAAGTCTTCAGCTTCTTCTTGGTTTTTAAATCCTTGAAAATGAGTAATTACTACTGGTTTCTTTGTAGCTTTATCTTTGAGAATAAAGATTACTGTTTTTAGAAATTTATCATCCATGTGTTTGTACCATACATTAACATTTATTCAGAAGCCACCGCCAAAAAAAGGGATACCCCTTTATAAAACCCCCCCAGTTAGAAACCAAGAACCAAATAACCAGGAATTATTACTAGTGATAATTACAGACTATCAATAGTAATCTTTCCGATAATTAATAGTTATCGGATATGTTGCTGTTTTGTTCTCATTTGTGGTATTTTTGCAACAGCTCACATATAATCATTGCTTTTTATGTGTGTTGTTTTTACCACTCATTCAATAAAATCAACACTTCTAGAAGGTTTACCAAAAGAAATAATCATAATAAATCTAAGGTTTAGACCAAGAAATAGACAAAGGTTGGTTATTATCACCTTTTATTGATAAAGTTTCAGCTGCTTTTCCATATACTTTTGAACTAATCTTACTTGCACTCCATTGATTATGAGCAGTAATAATTTTATATAAATTAACCATAGATTGAGCAGCTTTTGGATCTAAATCACCAGACTCAATCTTAAGTTCCAATTCTTTTCTTTTATCTTCAAGCTCAGATAATTTAAGGTCAATTGCTAATTCTTTGCTTTTTTGATAACGCATCATCAATTCGTCATCTGTTATTAAATATTTTCTAAAGCTTGACCAAGTGAAATCAATATCCTCTCTTTTAAATACTTCTCTAATAGTTAAACCATCAGAAAAAGCTTCTAAGATTAGATCTATTTTTTTTTCAGTTAATTTTTTTTTACGACCTGCCATAATATTTTATTTAGTGATGCAGCCTGGATAGAAAGAAAGGAAAGGGAACCAAACTGCATCTGTTATATATAACTAATAGACCAAAGCAAAGGGAGCTAGTAGCCTGTAATAATTATAGCACCATATATAGTATATTACAAATCAAAAGGCTTTTTAATTGTTTTAAATGTTCGCTTGTCGTTTGTAATTGGATTAACCTTATACTTGCCTTCAAATAACATTTTATCAATAATTCTTTGCACCGTATAACCTCCAAAACGACCATTCAAAACGATCCACCGCATTTGCTCAGCGGAGAGCATTCCAGAATTGAAATCATTCTCTATCTGTTGAACAATTTCAATCTTCTCAGGGGGGGTGTAAGTGTTCCTATAGCTTAATTGAAGGGGTTCACTATTATAATAATATGGTTCCTCAATCACTTCTTAAAACCTTTGAAACCTTTCTTATTATTATTGTTATTATTATAATTGTTATTACTCTCTAAATGGTACCCATTTTTTGGGTAGTCTGGTTGCTTAGAATTTGACACCCTGATTACCCTATTTTTGGGTAGTCTTAGAGTATATCTATTGGCACTTGATAATCTGTGTATAATTAAGTAACCATTATCAACCAGCTCTTTTTTAGCCTTTTGTAAGGTATTAACAGAAACACCAAGTTTTTTGCATAAATTGGAGTTCCTCAAGTTCCTATAATTAGCTGATAAGCTTTTTATGTAACAAAATAAGATTTTAGCTTCATTTCCTATTTTATCATCATATATCAATGAATTTGGGATCATTACAAACCCTTCTTTTGTCTTTTCCATATTCTTTAAATCCTTCCTTGCTAAGCCTTCTATCATGTCAAAATATGGGTAGTCAAGTGAGAACATTTAGCGAACAAAATAATTTACTTTTTTTAATATAGTTATTTGACAATGTAGTACAAAAATAATACAAGTAATCATGTTTAAAACAAATCAACAAAAGGAAAGAAATATGACTAAATATATATACAATAAAGACAGCTTTGAAAATGCTTTGGAAGTTTCAAATTATCCATGGGGTTTTAGATTAAAGACTAAAAGAAGAACTTGGATTGAAACTAACAAAAACCAAGGGGACAGAGTTTGTTATTCTACTCTAAATCCTAAGACTCAAAAATGGTGTGCAGTTAAAAAATCAACTTATGGAGCTGTTTACGTTTTATATTTTGATGAAAACGAACACATTAAAAGTTTAGGTCTTTCAAAGTGTGCTTATAAAAAAGAACTTG
>Ga0208767_1003081_pt1 | contig 12261 bp, 10 predicted proteins | sample VirMetDEL_Mar_21_FD_184514 | JGI IMG/M metagenome (GOLD analysis project Ga0208767, IMG submission 184514) | Aqueous microbial communities from the Delaware River and Bay under freshwater to marine salinity gradient to study organic matter... | ecosystem: Environmental > Aquatic > Marine >... | reverse complement strand
TTAACGGGGCGATCAAGGATTGGTTGAATAGGTAAAAACCCACACAAGGCGCAGTAGCCAAGGAGATTCCTTTCACCCTCCCTCCCGAAGGTGTTCGAGCATCTTATGAAGCTGGGGACGGTCCCATCTTCCTCCCGATGCCGTTTCTGAATATATGTCCTTAGGCTTTACTCCCGCTTTTTTGAGAGCGTCAATCTGCAACTGGTTCTGTTGATCATCGGTCGAAACGCGGGCATATCCAATCTTTTTCATGCAAAAACGTATCCATAAATTTTGCAATATTGCAATAGGTTTTTGCAAACAATAGAATGCGGATTACAGGCATTCCTCAGAGCTGTGCAAAAACGAGGGTTTTTGCAAAGGTTGGTTCAGGGATTCAAGTGGAAGTAAAAGTGGAACCCTATTGAATCAAAGCCTTAAACATGCAAATTCACCCATGCCTGCTCCACAAAGCATCCTTGAACTCGTTGACCGTTTCACCGAGCACTTCTCCGACTACAAGAAGTCCTACAATGAAACCCAACTCCGCCGCGATTTTCTCGATCCTTTCTTCACGGCACTTGGCTGGGATGTCGACAACAGTGCTGGCCATCGTGAAAAGAATCGAGACGTCATCCACGAAGATCAGATTAGGATCGAAGGAAAGCTGAAGGCACCGGACTATTGCTTTCGCATCGGTGGAAAACGGAAGTTCTTCCTTGAGGCGAAAAAACCGAGCGTGAACATAAAAGAGGACATTTCGGCTGCATACCAACTTCGCCGTTACGCTTGGAGCGCAAAGCTTCCGCTCTCCATCCTGAGCGACTTTGAAGAGTTCTCAATCTATGATACACGAATCAAGCCCATTTCTACCGACCCTGCTTCAACAGCCCGTATCTTTTACTGTAGATTCGACCAGTACGATGAGAACTGGGAGGAGATCAGCAGTGTATTCTCCCGCGAAGCTGTCTGGGAAGGCAGTTTTGACAAGTTCGCCGCCGAGGACAAAAGCAAACGCGGTACTGCTGAGGTGGATGCCGACTTCCTCACTACCATTGAGGGCTGGCGAACAGAATTAGCGCGAAACCTTGCATTGCGAAATCCGGAGCTTACGCAGCGAGAATTAAATTTTGCCGTCCAGCGTACAATTGACCGAGTCATTTTCCTGCGCATCTGCGAGGATCGCGGGATTGAAGATTACGGAAAGCTACAACGGGCTATTAATACAGCGAAGGTTTATGCCGAATTGATGAAAGTCTTTCATGAGGCGGACGACAGATATAATTCAGGCCTTTTCCATTTTCGCGCCGAAGATGGCCGCGAAGATGAGGCCGACATGCTCACACCCAATCTGGTTATTGACGACAAGCTCCTCAAAGAGATCGTCCAGAGCCTTTACCAACCAAAGTGCCCCTATGAATTTAGTGTGTTTGACGCTGATATCCTCGGGCAAGTATACGAGCAATTCCTTGGCAAAGTCATCAGACTAACACCCGGCCACCGTGCCAAGGTTGAGGACAAGCCGGAGGTAAAAAAGGCTGGTGGCGTTTATTATACTCCCACCTTCATCGTAGATTACATCGTTCGGCAGACCGTCGGCCCTCTGGTGGAGGGTAAGACGCCGCAGAGAATCGCAAAGCTTCAGGTATTAGACCCTGCCTGCGGCTCAGGTTCATTTCTCATCGGCGCTTATCAATTCCTGCTCGACTGGTATCATCAATATTACACCACAAATAATCCAAAGAAGTACGCGAAGGGGAAGAACCCAAAACTCGCTGCCGTAACGGGTGGCGACTGGGCGCTGACGACGAGTGAACGCAAACGCATCCTCCTCGACCACATCCATGGTGTGGATATCGATTCTCAGGCCGTTGAGGTTACGAAACTCTCTCTCTTGCTCAAGGTGCTTGAGAGCGAAGGTGATTTAGTTCAGATGAGCCTTGGCCTATTCGACCGAGTCCTCCCCAACCTCGGAAACAATATCAAGTGCGGCAACTCCCTAATCGGCTCAGACTTTTACAACCAACCAGAGTTGTCAGGTTTAGGTGATGAAGAACTTTTTCGCATCAATGTCTTCGATTGGAGCGGTGAGGATGGGTTTCCAGACATCATGAATGACGGAGGTTTCGATGTAGTGATTGGTAACCCACCTTACTTGCGCATTCAAGGTCTTCAGGAGAATTACGCTAACCAGATCGAATACTTCATCAAGCACTTTGAAACAGCATCCAAGCGCTTCGACTTCTACATGCTTTTCATTGAAAAGTGCTATCACTTGCTAAATCGTAAGGGAAAACTGGGCTTCATTTGCCCGCACAAGTTTACCACCGCAGACTACGCTTCAAGTCTGCGTGGTTTCTTATCCAAGAACCGGGCTATTGAAAGATTCATTAGCTTTGGCCACAATCTCGTTTTCGCAAAAGCAAGCACATACACCGGAATACTACTTTTGTCTCGCCGAGCAACGGGGAGTTTGCTGTTCGCCAAGACTCCAGAAATCAGAAGTGATCAACTGCCTGCCCTGTTAGAGCAGTTTTCTTCCGAAGCTGAATTCAGGGAACTTGACTGGAAGGGGCTGGGTCAAGAACCTTGGCGGCTAACAGAAGGTGGAGGTCTATTACAGAAATTGGCAGATGGTCGCAGAACGATAAGCGATGCGTTTGCTGAGGTTTTGGTCGGAGTGCAGTCTGGCATTGATGAAGTGCATGTGATGCAGCATGTGGCGGATGGCTCCAATGGTCTACTACAATTGCGGTCAGAACGTGATGACGCTGTTATCACCATTGAGTCCGATGCGGTCAAACCGTTCTTGCTCGGGACGGATGTAGGGCGCTATGACCAAGTGAACCCCACTTCTTGGTGTGTGTATCCATATCAGTATGAATCGGGTAGGACCAGAATTCTTGAGGAGGCAGTTCTGAGTAAAGAGTTCCCTCTGGCCTATCAATACCTAAAGAAACACCAAACTTACCTCACCGACATCCGTCGTCGGCAGAAGACGAACCCGATTTATTGGTATTCATGCCATCGCAGTAGAGACATGAGTGTTTTTGAGCGCGAGAGGATTGTCAGTCCAGAGATCAGTAAGGGATGCAATTTTACACTCGCTCCCGGCGGCGTTTACCACAACACGCAGGTCTATAGTTATGTGCCGAATGAAGATAGAAAGGAGAATGTTCACTACTGGCTTGGCCTGCTCAACTCCAGAGTTCTTTGGTGGTACTTGACCCAGACAGGGACCGTTCTTCGGGGTGGCTACTTCCGTTTCAAAACCAATTACCTACGCCCGTTCCCAATTCCCGAGATCAACCCCAAGAGCAAGTCAGACCAAGCCGTGCATGATCGCATCGTGGCTTTGGTTGAGAAAATACTAATTCTGCACCAGCAGCGCAAGGCAGCGAACACGCCGCAAGAGCAGATCGCCCTTGACCGGCAAATAGCGGCCACTGACAAGCAAATAGACACTCAAGTGTACTCTCTCTACGGCTTGACGGACGACGAAATCAAAATCGTAGAAGGGGATGCTCCAAATGGCGGAGGATTAGCGAATGGCGAATTCGCAACTCTGGCCAAAGGAGTGAAACCTAAAATGCTTTCTTGGCCCAAGGATTTACGCTCACAGACAGAGATCGTCCGATCCCTTATGGAGGAGATTGGCGATGATCCGAAGTCCATTGCTGCAAGGTTCAAGGGGTTCAAGTGGTTTGGGGGACACACAAAAGAAATCGCGGAAATCATTAACATGCTTAGAGATTAGGAGTAGGCGATTCACTGATAACTCTCGAATAGTCGCGCATGGGCCGAATTGTTCCCGACCTAAAAGTGACCAGATAGTGACCAGATAACTCTCGCGAATGTAGATGCATTTTGCTGCATCGAGGCGCGCCAGCCCCGATGGCACCGTATTTTGAATCTCCCGCAGTCCGCATAGCCTGCAAATTTGATTTTCCCCATCCACCCCCCATTCATGATGCATCCGCCGTTTCTCTCCCCGCCAGTAGCAACCCGTCTGCCCGTGCCCGCAGTGTTGACATCCCCAGCCTGCGGCGAGTTGTTGCAATCGGTATCCGCATTTGTCACACTTCGGGTGGATGGCGTCGGAAGGCAGAACAAAACGCGGCACCACAACGGCTTTATCTTTGTTCATCGTCGCCAGAGCGGTGAACGAGTAGGCCGTGGACGGGGATCGACCGGATCGACCGGATTGACTGACGCACCTTTTTCAGCCCCGACATCACCCTGATTCTTCTTTTTGAAAAAACTCTTAAGAAGACCCTGCCCCAATTTCAACTTGGGTTCAGCAGTCTCCGCAACCGCAGGTCGCACTTCAACAACAGGCTCAGGTTTCGATTTAGGTGATGGTGCCGGTAAGGGTTTCAGTGCTGGTTTAGGTGCTGGTGCTGGCGGTTCCGGCTTAGGTGCTGGCGGTTCCGGCTTAGGTGCTGGCGGTTCCGGCTTCAAAGGAACAACAGGAAGCAACTTAACCGCCGGTTCCGGCTCAGGTTTCGGCTCAGGTTTCGGCTCACCCGTGAATCCAGTCCTGTCCAATACGTCCCGGAATACCGCTTCGATAACAGTTCCCGTATTCGCGATCACTTCTGGCGTAGCGATTTCGCGAATCGTTGACTCCATTTCCGGGATAGACTCAACTATCTCGCGCAGAGGTTCCGGTTCCAGTTCTGGCTCATCAGATTTTGCAGGCGCAGGCGCAGGCTCAGGCGCAGGCGCAGGCTCAGGCGCAGGCTCAGGCGTATTCTCCAGCATCTCAATCTTGTCCTTCATTTTAACAATTTCCGGCCCCGGATTTGGAGTTGGCTTTACCTTGGGGACAGGCGGCGGCGGAATGGGAGTGTCGGGAGTGTCGGGAGTGCTGGAAGCGATTGCTGCCAACTCCACCGGGTCCGCCGGGACATCGTCATCTTCTTTGAAGAACCGGGAAAAGACCGGGATGATTATTAGCGCAACAATTGTTAGGTAAGGCAGGTACTTCATAGGTGACATTATTTCACTTTTATAGAATGTAAAGTTTCAAGCATAGTATCGATCAAACAGCACGATAGCGGGGACCAGTCTCCCAGAGAGTGTCGCCGGACCACGATTGACGAACAAATGAAACCAGAACTACCGTCCCCGGTGATTGCGGGACCGAAAGCGGCACATGCCATTCCAGACCCGGAGCGGAGTCATCCAGAGGGACGGTCAAACTAACGTCCTGTTCTCTCAACTCGAATGAGTTGAAGTCGATAACAGTTTCCCGGTACGTCAGGCTCAAACTACCGGAAAACTCTCCCCGGAAACGCGCCTGTAGCCGAAGGAGTATGTCGGCATTCTCGGCAGATTGACGCATAATAGCGAACCCTCCGGGCGTAACTACGTCGGCAAAAACAACAGAGTAATCCGAATGGCTCAATAGTTGTCCCAGTTCACTCTCATCTGATAACCATGCAGGTTTGCTGTCCAACCCGTCCCAAGGGAGCGGTTCTGCAAACGTACCCCAGAGACCCGTTTTGTACGACTCGCGATTTACTAGCGTCAGGTCACTGTCATTCAACTCTTCGCTCAGTTCGATGACCACTTCGTTGACCACTTCAGAAGCGACCCCGGAAGATGCCGCGAAAATGCGCCTGAAGCGCACTCTGGTATCATCCAAAACTTCCAACGTTTCCCGGTAGGCAGGAACCGCATAGAGCAACTCACCGGTCCCGGAGTATGCTTCGGGACTCCACGGAAGTCCGCTTCCGGGTCCATCGGTTCCGGGATCGGGCACTAACACGGAAGGATCGTCGTGGGCAGGGTTCGCCGCCTGTTGCCCGTCGCCCGCGTAATACCACCAACGGGGACGCCACCTCAGGGAATTAACCAACCCCCCGGCTACCGGCGCGATCTTGAAAATCCATGGAGTGCCGTCAATCGTGTATGGGTCGGATTCCGGTGGATCGTGTTCCCAGACGGTAGTCTCCCCTCCGCTGCCGCTGTCCGTGATCGCGAACCGATGGACGAATGTCTGGTTGCGCGGCGAAGTTAAATCGTCGGGAAATGTCTCGTTATTTTGAGGTAATATTCCGGGCCACGTCTCAGTGACCGTGCGGACAAGAAAACGGCGGGAGAAGTCTCCTGAAAACGGCATAAACCCGCACCGGGGGACTACGTTAAATCCCGCAACGTTCGGGCCAGAGCGAACTTCCGTTGAACACGGTTCCGTAGTGGTGGGTCCGGTAACTACGGCGAACTCATTCTCCGGGTAAGAAACGGAATCAATCAGGAACTCCGTCCCGTTTATGCGTGGACCGTCCCTGCTCAAAGAAACTTGTTTTGAAACCGTTCCGGTATCGCCATTTGATTCTACCGTCCCGGTGCCCCCATCCGCCCCTACATACTCATGGCGGACAAACTCAGCTATTACCGGGACTGTGGGCGGACCTTCAATGATGGGCGGATCATCTTCCGTAACTCCAAAAAACACCGCTTCCCCCAGAAGAATTTCATTGTCGTGTTCAACTCCCGGTCCACTGAAATCGTCGCCATCTACCGGGAGAGAGAAAACTCCGAAGTTGGCGGGATCAGTTACGTTAACGGGAGGGCGTCTGAAAGTATCATACAGGTAGGCGCTCTCCCCATTCTCGTCGTGTTCATGCTCCTCTGTAGTTCCCGGTATCCTGTCCGTGAAAAAAACCGGTTCCACTCCCGGTTCCGCGTCCAGATCATCGTCGTCATCCCGCATCTGACGATCCTTCGTCCCTTCCGGGTTAAGCGGATCAAAAGCACTTTGACCGGAACCTACGTACGTCTGATTGATGAAAACAGTCTGCGGCATGACCGTGTAGGTTGGCTACGCTACGGTTGGTACGGCTACGCTAGCGTAAGCGCCTCGCCGGGATCTATGCCAAGTTCCGTGAGCCTCCGCTCAACGTAGTCCTGTAGTTCAGTAATGTCGTTCTCAAGAACTGCCCATTCTTTTTCCCATATCTCGTATTCTTCCTGTTTACTGCCCCATTCCAAAATCAAATGTATAAGGCTTTTAACTTCGTCGAGATCGTCCAGTCGTTTTTTCTCTCGCTCCAGTTTCTCCATGCGACAACGCCGAAGATTGAATATGTGTATAACATGGTGCGTTACAACGCCGAAAACAAAGGCAGAGAGGAAGAGATAGGCGACAAATAGAAATTCGGACTGAGTCATGCTTGGATAATTACTTAGATTACTTGATGTTTTACAGAGATTAAGTAGTCACGCTACCTTACGTCAACCAAAAATTGGCTTAATTCCCGGCGCAAAAAGCACCGCTTACCGTTTGCGAAAATCGATTCCCGGCGGAACCAAGCCTCTAAATTTTGGCCTACTACTAACTCTGCGGCTTGTTTGTAATGTAGACAAATCCAACGAAGTGTCCGTTCGTCTTGATCTCGATTGTCCGCGCCAAGTCGTGTTCAATTTTTCGGACCACTCCTTATATGGCTCACCTTTTGCGTTATCTAGAAATTCTTCCGCCATTAGTTTTGGGGATGTCAGGGGAAATTCGCAACTGGATTAATGGCCTTCCTCTGTGAGATATTGACCGATCCATCTTTACGTCAACAACGTCGGCAGCAGCAAATGTCGCTGATCCAAATGCCGTCGCCACCTTAAATCCCGCGCCACTAAATCCTGACTTTTCTAAATCTGTTGGATGAACAGTAGTTCGGATGTCAGATCATAGATTCAATTCTCGATCGGATTCTCAACCTCAAGGTGAGGCAAGATCGTCGCCATGCGCTTGATCTTCTCATCGGCAGTCATGGAGACGTCCACGAAGATCGATCGCGAGAGAATCGCCTGATCAATGTCATCGAACGCGAGGTTCGAGATGAAGATGCACGTTCCGAAGAATTCGAACGAGGTATCTTCCTTACCCTCTCCCTCGACTACGGCACGGGTGGTTTCCCAGTGGACCCAACGATCGTCGGAATCCAATGCCGACTTGAGAAGGTTGAGACTGGTTTTCTCCAGCAAGGGAGAGTCGCAGTCATCAAACACAATCAAGTCACTCGGATTGTCCCGGAGCAAGTTGAACAGTGCCTTAGGCGTACAATGCCCCTTGACCCGGATGAAATCCTTCCCCGGTGTCATGTGGCGGAGTTGCGACTTTACCGCGTAGGATTTACCCAACCCGCCGTCTCCGGTGATTACCAGAGAGTTGATGGTCTTACTGATTGCCATACGTGCAAACTCCCCGATGAACTTGTCCACTCCCCGTTCTGCATCGAGATATTCTTCCGACCGGAGTTCTGCGCCCTGATCCACGTCCGTTACGACAGCAACAGGGAAAGGGCACTGGAGGCTTTTGAGGCCCGTGACTGGAGCGGGTTCGTCTTCGCCCACGAACGCGGCTACCGATTCGAGGCACTGAGCCTTGTTTCCGAGACCGACATATCGACAAGGGAACTGGCGGATCTGGTGTTGGAGTGCTGGATCGATAGCGAGAACATTCACCAAAATGCGGAGGAGTGGGCAGATCTCCTTGCCCGTATTCCCCATGAGTATTTCCTAGCCGCACTAGGCGCGGACGACAAGGAGACTTTCGCGAAACTCCCCGAAGAGATTGAGATCTACCGGGGTGCGAAGAAAGGACTCAATGAAGAGGGCCTAAGCTGGACACTGGACCGGGAAAAAGCCGAATGGTTCGCCAACCGTTTCGAGAGAGAAGACGAGGAGGGAATCGTCCTGACCCGGACCGTGAAGAAAAAGGACATCGCTTTCTACACAAACCGGAGAGGCGAGGATGAGGTGGTAGTCGCAACGGATCTATGATTCTTCCAGCCAATCCGGAACCTCGACAAACCTATTGAACACCTCCCACACTCCGATCACCTTGGACCTCTTGGTGTAAAGATCCCGGAGAGAGGGATCGTCAAAATCAACCACCTTGCGGCGAAGACCGCAACCGTACTTGCCGTCACTGATCACTGACCAGTGGTTCGGGTTCTTGGTTCCGATGAGGAAGACCCGTCCCTGCGACATCTGGGTCATCGATTTTAACAGAGTAGGTTTCGCCAGCTTTTAGATTTTCTATGAATTCAGCTTTGGATAACTGCGGCACTTCGCGAAACATTTTCACCGTCCTTTTTACACCTAAACCGGTTTTATATTGGTAGGTCTCGCCCATATCAATCCCTGAATGGCCGAAAAGATGCGAAGCTCACTGGATTCAGACCTACGGATTTTAAGTCCATGCCCCACCCCTTTTGGAATGCGGGCTGTACGGTGCAATCAGGGTTTGTGCGCCTCTATGCAGCAAAATGCATCGCAATTCGCGAGAGTTATCTGGTCACTATCTGGTCACATTTTCATAGGAGCCCACTCTGAGTGGGATTTACAGTTAATTTTTTGTTTTGAAGTTCTCCTGATTTCATTTTCGGATTGAATTTCACGATGATTAATTAATACTGCCGGTCCAAGGCATCACGTCAGGAATGAAGGAAGAAAGCCGATATGGCAACACGCAAGGAAACACATCAAAATCTCAGTGCGGCAAAGGCGGCCAAAAAGGACGAGTTCTACACGCAGTACGTTGATATTCAAAAGGAAGTCGAGGCATATCTTGAGTTTGATCCTGACACCTTCCGTGACAAAGTTGTCTACTGTAATTGCGATGACCCATTCGAGAGCAACTTTTTCAAGTACTTCGCCGCCAACTTCAACAGGCTCGGACTGAAGAAGCTAATCAGCACGAGTTACGACGGTTCGCCTATCGCAGGCCAACTCACGCTATTTCCGGAATACGAGGAAGGGAATGGTAAGCGGCAAAAACCCAAGGCACTAGCTGTCACCGTTGATCAAGTCAGAGACGAGGATGGGGATGGGGCTGTAAACATCACCGATGTTGAGCTTTTCCTTAAAAGAAATAAGGCCTCTAGGACAGCGTTGAAAGGTTACGATACATATGCTGGGGGCGATTTCCGAAGCCCTGAGTGCATTGCACTCCTTAAAGAGGCTGACATTGTTGTTACTAATCCGCCTTTTTCCCTTTTTCGAGAGTATGTCGCTCTGCTCGTGGAACTCGAAAAGAAATTTCTTATTATCGGCAACATGCAGACGATTACTTACAAGGAGGTCTTTCCGCTAATAAAAGCTGACAAGCTATGGATGGGTGTGACCATCCATAGCGGCGATCGTGAGTTCCGCGTCCCTGATTATTATCCACTTAATGCAGCCGGTAGCCGAGTTGATGAAAACGGCGTTAAGTACATCCGTGTTAAGGGCGTTCGATGGTGGACAAATTTGGATCATGGGCGCCGTCATGAACGGCTACCTTTGATGAGCATGGAGGACAACTTGAGATATAGTAAACACAAGGAGATCAAGGGTAAAACGATGTATGACCGGTACGATAACTTTGACGCGATCGAAGTGCCATTCACCGACGCTATTCCCAACGATTACGACGGCATGATGGGCGTCCCAATTACCTTTATTGATAAATACAATCCAGACCAATTCGAGATTTTGGGTTACGAAAAGAGCTATGAACTACAGACAAAGAAGTATAGCAAGCAAATTCAGGTCGCCAAGTCAGGAAAGAGGAGCAATGTGACCAAACTTAACGACGGTGTTGCAATTAAGCTGGAGCATCCACCTATTGATAAGACCTACTATATTGTGGATGAGGAGTATTACATTCAGCAATATAAGCGAATCTTCATCCGGCGCCGATAGTAGCGGCCTAACAAAAGGATATGCAAACTGCATTAAAAACCAAGATTACCGTGGCTAAGATTTGCGACGGATTTGTTTATAACGAATTGGAAGGAAAAGGGCTTTTCGGGTTGCGTGGAAAGCTCACTATTCAGCCTGAGTATCAGCGGAACTACATTTATGCTGATAATGGGGGCAAAAAGGAACAGGCAGTCATACATTCAATCCTAAAAGGATATCCGCTCGGGTTGATTTACTTCAACAAACTAGCAAAGGACAAGTTCGAGGTGTTGGACGGCCAACAGCGAATCACCAGCATCGGTCGATTTGTGACGAACAAGTTCGCGATCATGGACAGTGGGAATCCAAAGAACTTTGACAGTCTACCAGTCGACCAACGAAAGAATATTCTGAACTCTAAATTGCTGATTTACGAATGCGAGGGCGCGGAAACCGAGATTAAGCAGTGGTTTGAGACAATCAACATCGCAGGAGTACCGCTCAACGAACAAGAGTTGCTTAACGCTATCTATTCCGGCCCGTTCGTAACGCTTGCAAAAGCCGAGTTCAGCAATAGCCAGAACGCGAACATTCAAAAATGGAGCGCGTACATTAAAGGTAGTGCAAACCGGCAGCAGTTCCTGCAACAAGCTCTCGCTTGGGTGGGAAAGGGGAAGATCGGTGAATACATGAGCGATCATCGGAACGATGAAAATATCAGCGAATTGAAAGCTTATTTTAACAGCGTTCTCGACTGGGTTTCAACGGTTTTTAAAGATGTTAAGAAGGAGATGCAGGGTTTGGAATGGGGTAAGCTTTACGAGCAATACCACTCCAAATCATACGACCCGGAAGAGGTTTCTAATGAAGTGAATCGGCTATACGCTGATCCTTACTTAAAAAAAAAACGCGGTGTGTTTGAATTTATCCTCGGAGGCCAGCAGGATTTCAAGCTATTGGAAGTGCGCGTGTTCGACGACGCCACCAAGAACTCTGTTTATGCGAAACAAACGATGGCGGCAAAAGAGAAGAACGAATCGAATTGCCCACTCTGCACTACGGGCCATGACGCGAACAAAACCCGGATTTACGCAATCAACGAAATGGATGCGGATCACGTTACCGCATGGAGCAAGGGTGGCGATTCGACTGAAAAGAATTGCCAAATGCTATGTACGACGCACAACCGGGCAAAGGGAAATCGTTGAAGTGAGTTTGCAGTAACTCAAAATAAGGTCGCAGCCATTGTTTGGCCCATCATTGCAAACCCCATCATCATAATAAGGCCAAACTCCTCATGGCCTAAGGTTCATCTTATCGTAAAGAAAGCAAGGTCCGTGCAAAAACCCTCGATTCTGCACAGAAGGCTAAACCGGGCTGAATGCCGCTCCCGTCGTGTGCAAAACCTTTGTGCAATTTTGCGGAATCCGTGAACCCGTTTTTGCACCGAAACGTGTGTTCAAAAAATGGTTCCTCGAATAATGGCGATTTAGCCCGTTTCCAATCGTTCCACTAACAACTCCCCCCCTCTCATCAGGACGCACCGAAAGGCTCCCTCAGAACGGAATCTCCTCTCCATCTCCAAGTTCACCCCATTCGGTGACCGTTTTA
>Ga0208767_1003078_pt1 | contig 12266 bp, 14 predicted proteins | sample VirMetDEL_Mar_21_FD_184514 | JGI IMG/M metagenome (GOLD analysis project Ga0208767, IMG submission 184514) | Aqueous microbial communities from the Delaware River and Bay under freshwater to marine salinity gradient to study organic matter... | ecosystem: Environmental > Aquatic > Marine >... | reverse complement strand
TCTTCTTCGTTAGGTGCAACCTCTAAGGTAATACCAAACTCGTGAATGGAAAGCTTCTTCATAAGGTCTATAGACTGCATAGAAGTTTCTCCAATAACATTAGAGTACATGTTGTGAAGACTTTTAAAGTTTATTAAGTCTTGCATACGAACAGTAATGCTTTGAGAAACTCTCTTAGTCACATTCAGGTAAGCATCATTAATATCTCTAGTTGCGTTATTTGACGCTAGAAGAGATAACTTCTGAACACCTACTAAAGCTTCACTAGATGGTTTAGAGGCATCACGTGCTTCATTTACACCTGTTACGTCACGAATCATCTGCATATTGTGATTATACACTCCTATTAAGGTTCCAAAATCTCTACCTATACCATTCTCTAATTCTTGTATTGGCATAGCTCCTGTCATCTGACCTTCATCATCTATACGTCTGTAATAGATATTACCTGTTTGGTCATATATCTCTTGAAGCTCCATAGGAGTAAAAGTACCACCATCACCTTTAGATACATTCTCTAGAGAGCCTATCTCAAAAGCAGCACCCTTAGGTCTGGCTTTAGCTAAAAGACTTTGAATTTTAAGGTGAGATAATTGTATCTGATCAGCAAAAGGAATCATTCTATCAACTAAAGAACGACTCTTCATTTTATATAGGTTCGGTTGATATACAATATAAGAGAGTCTAGTCTCAGATAAATTAGACTTCTTTCTAGGCATATCTTTCATTAACCCATAATCAAATACATAATCAGAACCAACAATGTATTTACCTGTGTATACAACCTTTACTGTAGAACCAATAGCTTCTCTTTTAGTCTTAGAGTTTTTAGGTTGTTTATAATTAGATGGTTTTTTATTTACTGAGTAACCACCCTTTTTGTTTTCTTTTTTCTCATAATTAAGATTATGACTTGTCATAAACTCAGCATCTAATATACTAATGCTGAACTTATCATACTCGTAAGTATTCTCACCATTCTCATAATTGGCTGTAGTATTAAAGAACATAGGATTGTTATTTTTCCCTGCGTACTCTTCAGCTATCTTAATATAGTCCTCTTCACTAAATTGATTTCCTGCCTGCTGTTTTAAGTCTGCAATAGTCATAGAGTAAACCTCTCCTGCGTGTCTCATGTTTTTAAAGTCAGAAGAAGCAGAGAAAGAAGTAACTAAATTAGAAGGGTCTACATATCTAATCTTAAGACCATTTGTAGGGGATAAATCTGTTTTAGCTGCACATATACCCAATATAACTAGGTCACGTATCATATACCTTTTAACCTCTGAGTAATCATTGATGTCTAAAGTATATTGAATTGCCTTCTCTAAAGCTATCTCAACGTTTTGCTTATAGTTTAAAGCCATAAACATATCTACCTCTTCAGAGCTTTGTGCAACAAATCCCCTTGGAGCTAAAGGTATACCAGTCTCATCCTCTAAGTTTTCTAAGAAATCCTTAGACAACATATCCCCTAGCATTTGTTTTTTCTTCTCTAATCTTTTGTTAGCAGCAATAGGGTCTATAGACTCAGCCTTTATTTCGTAGTCTTGATTAACCATACCATTAACAATAACGTCAACAAACTTAGGTATAATTGATACAGGACTCCAATCTATATTTAAGTAAGAGCTATCTCCTTGAACATCTAGTAAGTCCTTATACTTACCTACATCTTGATTACCCTCAGCGTAACTTCTATTTCTAGAGTATCTTAACTTTCTATCCCTAAAGTAAACATCACTATTGTTATGCCACTCGTAGTACATAGTTTTAAAGTATTGCAGCCCATAAGCCAATGAGGCTTTCTCCTCATTCGTAGCTAAAGGGGATGGGTAACCGTTTGACTCTTTTTTCTTGTTAAGCATATCTATCTTATTTTTTTACTAAACATCCCCTTATTGTTATATTTTTTTACTAATGGAGATGAAACTTTTAATTCCTTTTTTTGTTTAACGTATTTTTGAGAAGCAAGTAAAGCTAATGATGAAGAAATACTAGCATCATATTTCGTCCTATTATCTATCTCAAACCTACTCCAGTCATCTAATAAAGTGTTAAAATAACACCTTCCCATCTCTTCTGTTTCAGTATTCATTCCTACATGGTCGTAAATGTAAGTCGCTATAGCTTCTGCTTGAGCGTTTATTACAGCAGCTCCAGAACCAGGGATTCCCTTTGTCTTTTGCTTTCCTTTACTCCACTCAGTGTGAGTCATTTGAGGTCTATCCATAAGGTACTCATAATAACCTCTATTCTCGAAGTATTTTAATATACCCACCTTGTTGTTCTCAACAAGTATTTGACAGCCATAAAATACACACATCTTAATCATATCTTCGTAAAATATCTCTGCTTTAGGTGGTCTATTAATGTATTCGCATACAAACTGCATAGACGCATCACTTGCCATATTAAACTTGTGAAATACGTGAGCAGAAGCATCAGATCTCCTGCCATCTGTGGTTGTGTCGTGGTCATAAGGGTCACAACCTGCGACCAAGTTATCTGACCTGCCTGGAAACTTCTTATTGAATCTTTTACCAATAATGTTTTGGTCTTTAAGCTCAGGAACCCAAGTAATCTCCCACTTACCCTTTCTGTGAGGTATCCATATAACTTCGCTATCTCGTTCTCCATTTTTCCATATAAACTCACCTCTTGTAGTTTTCACATCATTTACTTCGTTGTAATCCATCTGTTGATAGATTTTTTCAACGTCAAATATACAACTTTGAGTGTCATTTCTAAACGCTTCCTCTATAGTAAAAGGAAATTGTCTTTTAAATTCTGACAATGATGTACTATCGTTTGACAAGGCATCTCTTCTATTTTGAAGGTAATCCTTTGCGCCTACGTCTATTAACATATCGTCAACACCCATTACAGGCTTTTCAGGAGTATCTATAATAGAGTTACCATACTCGTCTATAAATCCTTCTAAGTTGTCATAGGCAGGAATAAATAACTTGTATAGTCCACTTTTAGTTCTACCATTCAAGTCTTTTTCATTCATGTCGGAGTCGTAGAATATATCCTTATACTCTGATCCACCATCCTGTAGTTTGTTCGCAGTAGAACCCATCATACATTTACCTACAATCTTTCTACCCAACAAAAGACAAGTCTGAGTTACACCCCAGTTTTTCTTTATGGAGTTTTGACCAACCCACTTAGCAGCTTCATCATGAACTAAAAGTTTTAGCTTCTCACCATCGTAACTATTATCACCAGTGTTCTTCCAATCTATACTAGAGTTTAAAGCTTCAGAGCTTTCTATGTGCTTTTGATTCTTTGTAATCTTTTTAGCAGGCTCCCTAAACGCTAACTCTACACGAGGATTACTAGAACCATCTTGTATTGGTTGAAAAAAGAATGGGTAGTTACGATATATACGTACTACCTTATCTGTAAACATAGTCTTAGCATCTGCACCAGTCTTTGACAATATACCAAACCTACTCTCGTAAGTCATAGTGGATAAGTTAACTGTTTCACTACTAGCCATATAAGAAAAACCACTACGTCTGTTTTTAAGAAAACACATTCCGTAAGAGTTCTTATCTAATTTACACGCTTCCCAAAAAATAAAGAACGTTCTATTAGCAGCCCTGTAATCAGGATAACCAACATCTATCTTACTCCACTGAATAAACATATAATGCGAACCAGTGATATACGTAGGAACTCCATTGTTATAAAACCATAACCCTTCCATTCTACGCCTAAACTCTTCCTCTATGTAATCTACAAAATCAGAAGCGTTCTCCCTTGTTAAAGCTTTTGGTGGTTGAAGTCTAGTCCACTTCTGCTTTGCTTTGGGTAGGTCGTGGTAAAGTATATCTTTTTTATACCTAGGTTTTTTAGGTAAGACAATCTTTAAATTGTCAAACTCCATTACCTCACCATGACTGTCTTTACTTAAATATATCGTATTACTTTCTTGCATACTTCTCTGCGAAAGAGCCTTTGAAATCTTTCTTGTCCTCTATTAAGGATTGACCATCTTTTATTCTATCTTCTAGGTTCTTAATTCCTAGAAGTATTTCTTGACAGTCTTCAAAGCACTCTCTCTTTGCTTTTATTGCTTGTCTTCTTTTAGCGTCATCCTCTTCTAATAAAGGTTTGCTTATCTCCTCTATTAAAAGGTCTATAGCTCCTTTACTTGCCTGTATAAGCCTTTCTAAAGTTTCTAAAGCATAATTATTATTATTACCCTTCATAAACAGCTAGTACATCGTAGTTACGCATTCTAAGAAGCTTTCTTCCCTCTATATCCATATCGTACTCAGAGTTCTCACTCCACAATACTCTATCTCCTTCATTAACTCCCTGCTCTTTCATCCAATCATTTATAATAACTGCATGACCATGGAGTTCTTTTTCTTTTGATGAGGACTCAAGTATAATACCTGAATTACTTACTTCAGGCTCTACAAACTCTTGCTCCATAAAATTCCAATGACCTACAGGTATATACTCATCACCTCTTTTTATAAGGTATATCTGCTCTGCAAATGCTTGATATATATTTTCTTTATCAGCATGCTTTACAAGATTTACAGGTGTTGCTATGAAGTGGTGGAACCAAACTTTATCACCTTCTTGTATTCCTGTGTCTTTAGTATCTTGAGTTGGCGTTTTATATATAGTACCATATTGTCTTGCTAACTTCATAGGATCGTAAGAAGTGTCTCTATACATTTCTACTCCGTTTATTGTTATGGTATCTTCTGTTTCTTTTTCTACTTCTATCCAGTAGACATCTTTAATTGGCTTCATATTGTTTTTCTTTTACTTTACTTCGTAGTCATCTAGGACATCTGTATTATACTCTATTGCTGTTGGTTGAGAGAAGAACCTTTTCCAAGGCCTAGAGAACTCCTCTGAGTCTTTCTTGACATAAACATCATACACTACCTGTTGGTGTTTGTACCAAGCAGATTCATCTTGTATGATTGCTGTTACTTTTAGAGAACCTCCTAACATCTTTTGACCTACTTGGTAAGTCAATCCTTGTTTTAAGTCCCCTATTGTAATTTTTCTAATAATAGGGTTTATTGATTCCATTTAATTTAATTTTTATTCAAATAAATCTCTTGATAATTTAACGAAAGGTATTTGAGCACCTTTGGTTGATGTGGTGTGAGTTTGCACACCAATAAAAGGTAGTAAGTCTATGTCATTAGTCATAGCTAAAGACTTAGTTGTAGATACAGATTGAGTTGCTCCACCTGCAGTTGCAGTTGTGACAAGTCCATATCTAACATTGTTTACATAAACAGATATTTGTCTGTTCTCGTCAAACTCAATTCTAAGTCTATATACTGAAGCAGATGATATAGCTATACCTAAATTTGTTATGTAATCTGTACCACCAACGCTGTAGATAAAATGTAAGTTAGCATTTGTAGTCAAAGCTCCTTGGTCATCATTTGCACAATAAAGAAAGTAGGCTTGGTTTGCATCTGTAGCATAAGTACCTACCTCTGTAAGCTTCATTCCTGCCCAAAAAGATATATCGTTTATATTGCCTATAGAAAATGCAGTTGAGAAAGTTATCTTATTTTCAGTACCAAATGGAACTGAAGCCCAACCTGAAGAATCTGTAGAACCAGGAAGTTCAGCGTGACCATTCCTTACAGATAAAACAGTTCTATCATTATCTGTAGTACCAGTAATTATCTTTACACCTGCGTAAGCTGAATCTCTACCTATATTTTGAGAATCTTGAGATGAACCCCCATCTACACCTGTTAATACAAAGTTTTGATTAGGAGTTATGTATGGGTCTACAATAAATGAAAGTTTAAATACTTGAGCAGCAACATCAGTACCGTTAGTACCTATTCTTACCTTGCAACTACCATCTGCCACATCATGAACTAAAACATTAATCATAGCATTATCAGCTATAGTTCCTCCATCTTGCAGTTGAACATGAACGTGAGATGAAGTTCCAAATATATGATTGTTGTTAAAAGTAAACTCAACAGTATCTGTAGCTGCTAAATCAACAGATTGCATTGTTATTATACCGTACTTAGCATTTAGTGTTACAGCAGTAGTTGCATTAGTAGCTTGAGATACAGCAGCAGACTGAAGGCTAGGAATTTTCTCAAAATATTCTTGAAGTTCGTATCTATCGTCAGAACCAGATAAAGAACCAGAAACAGTAAGGTTCCCACTAGAATCTAACCTCATCTTCTCAGTACCATTGGATGCAAATCCAAGATACCCATTACTGTGATCGTAGTATATTTGACCAGACTTGTTGCTGTTAGAGGAACCAAAGAATATATTTCCAGAGTGAGAAGTACCAGAGATTATAGATAAACCAGAATCTGCAGAATTTTCTAATGTTAATTGATTTGCTGAAGAGTCAGAAGTTACACTACCTGCACTAACACTCATTACGTGAAGCAACCCATCAGGAGTTGCACCACCTGTACCAATACCTACTTTCAAAAACTCAACAGAGTTTGTTGATAACTTCATACTAGAAACATTACCAGAACCAGACTCAACCTGTTTAAGATTCGTATCTTTTACTTCTGTAGATGTTTGAAGTAAGTTTTGATAAGTAGAGGATATTGATTTATTTTTTAAAGTTCCCATTTACTTTTTCTTTATTTTCTCTATAGACCTACCTGCAAAGTAAGCTCCATATACTGTTATTAATAGTGTTTGATATATTGGAACGTAAGCCTCATTTATCTTAAAACCTCCTACATTCCCATCAAATACTGACAAAACTACAAAAATTGCAGTTAAAAATATACATATTAAAGGTCTAATATTCTTAGAGAGCCAATTATCAGACCTCATATCAGCTTCCCATCTACGAGTAACTTGTTCTTGAGCGTCAGCTTCAGCTTTTGCCATAACTTCTTTTATGGCCTTCCTAGCAGCTAATCTTTCTTCTTCGGATGTTGATAGGTTGTCTATCACATTTCCTACCTTTTCTATAACTCCTCCACTTAAAAAACTTAGCAGTTTACTCATACCTCTGCGTATTTATATTTAGTGTCTCCATCTTCATCTTTAATGGCTTCAAGAACTTGCTTTCTATTACCCTTTGCTTTGAGGGATATGTGTATCCAAGAAAAATCAAACTCATTAATCATTTGGTCAAATTCTAATTCTGATTTTAATATCCAGTCATAGATAACCTTATTGTTCATTTCTCCGTTTTGCCAAAACTGCAAATCCAAAGCTTCAGCCTTACTATGTTGCGACTTAAGGCTGCCACCAATAGCACGATTAAGTGCTTTGGAGCGATAACCACTACTGATCCGAATAGGACCAATAGAATCCCTGAGAGGCTGTATAAGCCTATCAATAAGATGCTGCATATTTTCCAGATGTTCTTCAGACATTTCATTTGATATACCTAGTCTTTTAGCTGTATTACTGTGCTCAATTTCAGCACGAGTAAAATTTTTACTTAGTTTCATTTTTTATTTATTTAGAAAGCCTCCATTATTATTTCGTCTATAGAGTCTTGAACTTCTTTTTTAGTAGCCTCCATAGTCATCATAATGTTTGCTTGAAATCTTTTTACTTCCTCATTATTGTTGAACACCACTATAGTAGGTACTACAACTATTTTATACTCGCTAGACCATCTAGGGTCTGCTGCAATATCTACTTTCTCTACCTCGCAATCTGTTAAACTAGAAACCCAAGCAACTTCGTTAGATGCGTTGAAGCTTGCGTTAAAGTGAACTACTACTAAGCCATCTGAAAAATCTTGAGAGAAACCAAGACAAGGTATTAGTAATAAAAATAATAATTTTTTCATATAGCAATTCTTATAGTTGCCACTCCTAGACTAGCTCCAAGAGTATTAGCCAACATGTCATTCCAATCAGAGTCACCTTGTTTCTTATCACAAAGCTCTTTAATACCACCAACTAGTAGAGATACAGCTAATCCAACTATTATAGATTTTTCTTTGTTATTAGTTTTATTGTAAACTAAAGATGTAACTCCTGAACTTATAACGTAACTACCTCCCATATGTAATAGCTTGTCGTTTTGTATAACTTGTGCCTCACAATAAGCAAACAAAAATAAAAACAATAGAAGTAGTTTCTTCATACTAGTTTAGATTATCAATCTTGTCCTCCATCCTAAGCATCTGTGTCTTAATCTCTTTTACATCTTCTTGTGTAGACATAATAGTCTGCCTAATAAGTTGGTCTTTCATGTCATACTCCATGCGTGTAATCTCAGGGTCTGCAGGTAGAGGTAGTTTTTTAGCTTCTGCTATATCTGCCTGTAACACAAACCATCCACTAATTATAGCTGCCATTGCAAAAGCTATTCCTGCTAATGTTTTAATGCTTATCTGTACTGATGTATCTTCGTTTAATTCTTTTGCCATATTAAAATATTATGTAATTAGCACCAACACTAAAGTTGTGCCAGCTTCTATTCCAGTATTTGTTATACTTACCTTCTACAAATATACCTAAACTTTTATTAAAACGAAACCCAAATATCAGACCTCCAGAATAATCCATCCACTGACCATTATTAAACTTATGGTAAGAGTACTCGTTATCTGTATCTAAATGGTATGGCATTAAGTTACCCCAAAAGTGAAACCAAAAATCTTTTGTGTAGTGGTAGTAGTCTGCACCAACAACTACAGAGTATTCAACTATGTTTGATAAATTGCTTCTCTTGCCCTCTACATAATTATTTATAACTTCAGGTATTACAATCTCTTCCCAAACTTCTTGACTTGTTGCTACTAACTCTCCTTGAGGGTTAAAGTATTCTCTATCTAACGTAATGCTATACCCTTCTTGTAAGGCTAAGTATGTATAGTGTAAAGTACCATTATCTAACACCCATTCAGATAAAGGGTCAAAACCATAAGGCTCTGCAAGTCTTTGAACAGCTCCTATATTAAGAGATATTTTACTTTCTTTTATTTGTAATCTATATCTTTCAGACGCTTCAAAATATTTTATATCAGCAAATCCATCCTCAAGGTACTCCACCTTAGCCACCCACTTGTCTGCAACATATCTTACAAAGTGATTTTGGTTTGTGTACTTAACGCCTAGTCTTCTTACAAAGTCAGCTTCAAATAAATACTCAAACCCATCTAACCGACCAACTGTTGCTGCGTCTGAGTAAGAGTTTTCAGTACCGTTGTAGAATGTATTTGCTCTATTTTCGTATCCAAATCTTTTTATCTTCCTAATACCTACAGAAAAGCTATAATCAAAAGGTGTCTCAATAATATCCTCCTCTAAAATGCCAGATGTAACTGACCATGCTTGATCATCAGATAAAGAAGTACCACCATTAACTGCTGCGTAAAATGTAGAATACTTAAGTATACTACTCTGTGCGTTTGCTTTACTTGGTAAAAATATTGCACCTAACACATAGAGCAATATCATTATAAACCAAAAGCCTACTATTGCTATTACAGGAGTTTTTTTATTTTCGCTTATTTTTCTCATCGCTTAACAACTTTTTCTGCTACAGTTCCTCCGTTAGGAAAGGTAACTTGGAACGTATAAACTCCACTACTTAAATTAGACATATTTAATCTGTTGTGACCTACAGTCATGTATCTTGGTTTTACATACATAACTAATAATCCCGAACTATTATAAACCTTAATCTCTACCTTTTCTTTTGTGAGTATATTAAGCACGTCATCCACAGGGACAGGGTACATAGCAAAATCCTGCTCACGCATTAAGTCACGTACATCTAAATCGCTATCCCCATTGCAGCTCCAATATAAAGCTTGACATTTTTCATCCCACTCTGTATTACAACAGTAAGGGTCTATAGTAATTACCCAAGCGTAACAAGTGTCATTAAGCCAATAAGGATTTCCAGGCTCACCAATACATCCTGCATCATACAAGCACTCTCCTGCTGTATTTGCAAAAACATCATAGTTATCTGCTGCTGCATCCATACATCCTACAACAATATCTATACACTCACCTTCTGTGTTAGCTTCAGGACTGTAATTAAATGCTGTACTATCCATACACCCAAAGACTACAGGTACACAGCTAAAATCTTCTGTATTAGCGTCTATATTATAATTAAAGGCTGAAGGGTCAGTACAACCAAGAACTGTTGTGAAACAAGTTCCTTCTAGCTCTACGTTAGCCATAGGGTCGTAATTGTCTGCTAGAGAATCCATACAACCAAAATACAAGCAAGACTCTCCATCATTAAGGTTAGCGACAGGAACATAATTCCAAGCTAAAGAATCCATACAGCCAATAATCCAAGGCTGACAAGAACCATCGTCTACATTTGCGTTTGGGTTATACCCATACATACTAAGCTCAGTGCAACCCTCAACAATAGGTATGCAAGGTTCTATTTCAGGGTCGTATGTGTTAGCATCAGGATTGTAGTTAAACATTATAACATCAGGGTTTGCTAGGCTATACTCGTAAGTACATCCATAAACTATAGGTTCGCAATAATCCCCACAGTAAGGCATTGCTTGATATACATTCCAAAATGGTGGTGCGTATGGTTGCAAAGCACCTTGACCATTATTAGCAAAAGGATATATACCTCCTTGAATAAGAGTAACATCATTTGAGTTTATAAGCTGAAATGAGTTGTGCATTGTTTGGAAGTTAGCCTCCTCTATTGGCTGCTGAGGACCTGCTATCTGAAAGTAGAATACTTTTACAGGTTCACTACTAAAAAGATGTATAGTAAACTCTTGCTCGTAAACACCAGGCTCTAAACTAAACTCACCTACAATATCATTACCTTGAGAGATTCCTATATAAGAATTACCCCATCCATCACCTCCATCATCTTCTATGATTAGGGTGTATTCGCATTCAGGTACTATATCGTTTATTGTAGCGTCAGGATTATAATTAAACATAGTAGGGTTTACACAACCAAAAACATGTGGAGTTTCACAGCTACCATCATCTATGTTAGCATTAGGATTAAACTCTACAAAGTCTAAATCTAAACATCCTTCTATTGACTCAACCCCACAAGAAGGAATCCATAATGGCCCACTATAAGTAACGCTACCAAAATTAGCACTATCTAAATCAAAAAATGTATCAGGTCCTCCACCACAAGGAAAGTCCCCATACACAACAAAGTCTCCATCTACTCCCCCACCATACAGAGAGCCTGCTAAACCATCACCATAGGTGTCACTAAGTATTATTTCTATACCTGTTTCTGGAACGCATATTTCGTATATAACAGTTTGGTTGGACTGATTGTAGTCAAAGCTACCTGCAACCACCTCTTCTATATACTGACCATTGGATATGTCAGTAACAATAAAACCAGTCTCTGATGGAAACTGGTCTAAGGTAAGAGCAATCTTTATTAAAGACTCTCCATTTGAACATTCAGAAACTAAGCAACTACCATCGTCTAAAGTAGCCCAAGGGTTGAAGTTTTGAGAGTTAGAGTCCATACAACCAGGTACAAAAACTTCTTCAGGTAAGCAGTCTCCATCATCAAAGCCAAACTCAGGGCAGTCAAAGTTTATAGGAGTCCCGTTCCAAGAGTAAGCTCCATCATCGCAAAGACCATCGCCTATCCAGTTAGTAATCTCAGTAACATTGTTACCTAAGCAGTCGTAAATACTATCCTGCGAAAAAGCACTTGTAGATATAAGTGCAATCAAATAAATTAACTTTTTCATTATGCGTTCCTTACAAGTCTAGCTTCTTTCTTAGTGTAAGAAGCGTTCTTTTTTGATTTTGATTTTGACTTCTTTTTATTGGTAGAAGCTTTTTCAGATGAAGTTAACATTGCCCAAACACTTTTAGGAAAGTATCTACCTCTCTTACTTTTTGGCTTTTTCTCCTCATCTTCGTTAGAATATTGCCAATCTTGTTCAGTCCACTTCTTTAGACTTTTTTGAGACTTCTTCAACTTAGTCATTATTTGTAACCTCCCCCTGCAGCTTTATATTCTTTAGCGAGCATTTGAGCTTTTCTAGCAGACCACTTACCAGCAGGACCACCTTTAGAGCCTGCCATTATTTTCCTAAAAAGTCTCTTACGCATACTAGGCTTGGTATAGTTACCAGCCTCGTTTACTCTACTCTTTTTTTTAACTAACTTAGTCATTATTTTTTTGCGAATTTTTCAACGCCAGAAATCCCAAACGAGCCAAGTACAACCCAAACAAATGAATCGTATACAAACTCGTTTATTACTAAGTCCTTACCTATCCATCCTGTAAGTAGGTCAGCCACCATTATAAGGCACATTATA